>Ga0134121_10002780_pt1 | contig 14867 bp, 11 predicted proteins | sample KB301_FD_96463 | JGI IMG/M metagenome (GOLD analysis project Ga0134121, IMG submission 96463) | Terrestrial soil microbial communities without Nitrogen fertilizer from Kellogg Biological Station, Michigan, USA - KB3-0-1 | ecosystem: Environmental > Terrestrial > Soil > Unclassified ... | reverse complement strand
GTTTTGTTCGTAAAGATTGTCATAAAGCTCCGTCGTCCTGGCGCCGGCCGCCACGAGCTTTTCGGCCAACGCGAAGGACGCCGCCGAGGTGTTACTGTGGCGAAACCAGCCAGTGTCAGTGGCCAGGGCCGCGAACATATTGTGAGCCATGCCTGGAGTCACCTTTTCGCCCAACGCCTGAATCGCCTCGAAAACGAGTCGTCCCGTTGCTTCCGCGGTGACATCGACGAAGCGAGTGGCGCTGAGATCTTGGGAGATGTGATGGTCGATGACAACCTTCGGCACTGGCAGCTGCGCAAAAAACGTGGCGAAGTCGCCGAGCTGATTTTTGGTGCCGGTGTCAAGAACGATGACGGCATCGACATCGCGCCAGGTGTCGCCCGGCAAGCTGAAACGCTCGATGGTTTTGGTTGGGTCGAGAAAATCGTAGCGCGGCGGCCAAGCACTGGCGACGATGGGGCGCACCGTTTTGCCCCGCGATTGCAGCGCTTCTGCGAGGGCTAGCAATGAGCCGAGGCCGTCGGCGTCGGGGCGGATGTGGGTAGTCAAAAGAAAACGCTGATGTTGGCGAACGAATTGGACAAATGGTTCCCAATCAAGCGGCATGGCGAGCCTTTCCTGGCACGGGTTGTTGCCAAGCCGCTTGCGGCTTAGCATTGCTGATAGATAACATTATAAGTGGTGTTCCACCTTCACCCAATACTTACAGGACAAAGCCATGCGCTACCTGGTCACCGCACGCGTCAAGCCGGGCATGGAAACCGACCTGCTGCGAGCGATCGAAGGCGGCACCCTTGGCGCCGGCTCCGTCGCGGGCGACGAATATCTGCGTAACATGGAAGAAGCCCGGCTTTGCGACGACGGCAAGACGCGCTGGGTGGAAGTCTGCTGCTGCGAAACGCCACTTCAAGAAGAATTGCCCTATTGGAAGGTGTATTTCGAAGTGCTGCGCGTGCAAGACGCCCACGGCCGGCACCGCTGCCGCGATTTGGACGGCTCGGAACCGTGGGCATGTTCCAGCTGCGATTGCACCAACAAATTGGAGTCCAAGATGAATGGCTGGGGTCAGCAATTCCTTGAGTTACTGCGGTCTCAAACCTCGCCATAAACGCTGTTCAACGATCTGCGTCCCGGAAACCGTCACGCGGCCAAGGCCGCCGCTTGCGCTCGCCGGGATCGAAATACTCGTCGTTGTCCTCGTCCACGGACCGACGTCGCCGTGGCCGGGATTCCCACTCTTCTTGCTCACGTTGGTCCAGCGCGTCGACGAATCGCCGATGCACTTTGACCAGTGTGATCGTGTTGTCCGTGATTTCCGACGGTTTGATAGCCCCGGCTTGAACGATACAAACAATGATCAACCAGACCACGAAAAACGCCGCGATGCCCACGCAGATAAAAGCCGGTATCGAGGCATCGGGACGATCCTGTTTCCAATCAAGCAGGGTGCCAAGGGCAATGGCAAGGGCAAGAAGCCCAACGGCTCCCAGGCCGAGAAAGCTTCCCCAAATAGACAGATTGCGCGATCGCCAGTGGTTTTGGTGGTCCATGCACATCGGGGCTTGGACAGTCATTTTCTTGGTCATTATCGATGCCAAAATGATGACCAGTACAACTCCCAAACCCCCCAGCAGAATAAAGACATTGACCCAGGGCGGATACCAGGAGAATTTGCGCTTAACCTCCGTGAAGGCTTCCTCGCCGCAACTCATGCAGATTCGCGGCAGCCCCCGCTGGACCTCACGGCGATGGAGTTTCACTCTGGCCATGACAAACGCCCTCGACCAAAGCGAAATCACTCAAGACGGTGCGGTGGAAGGACCGATCCGCGAAACTCCAGTAACGTGGCGTCCAGACCTGGCAGTGGCGCCAGTCCATGTTCTTGCAGCAGCAATTGCAACAAGTCCTCCGGCTCCGGCTCTTTTTTATCCTTGGGCTTCAGCTTTTGCCAGGCGGCGAACTTGCGCTGTTGATCCGCCGTCAACACATCGGACACTTTCTTTTGATAAGCCGATTTGGTGCTGGTGATATCGGACAACGTGCCAATCATGAGCGTCGAAACCGCCAGTAGCGGATTCGGCTCTTCCTCACGCTCAATCTTGTCCATCAGCGAATTGATCTTCATCATGGTGATCGTCAGCAGGCTCTTGCGTTGCTTGTGAAACGCTTGTTCCAGGCCGTCGACATTTTTTTTCTGCTCGGCGTCGAGCTTGAGATCGGCCGCCAGCGGCGCCGGCACCAGCGAACCAACCGCCGCGGGGTTGAAATCCTTTTTCGGCTCCTGCTTGGGCGCCGGGTTGGGGTCCTGGCCAACGGCCACCGAAACACTCACAAAAGCCGCAAAATGCAGGATAGCGGTCATTGGAATTCTCCTTGCGCTGGGAAAGGGCGAATGCGGTAAGTTTACGTAAACTGGGTAAAATGGAAACCGGCGGGCGATTTCATACGAAACCCGGGAATCCCAAATGTTAAATCATACCAGCCAAACAGTTGAACTCCGCCTACGATGCGGGTAGCCTAGGGTGTCGCCAATCAGCCCCTTTTTACTCACGAAGCGCAAAACGCGAAGCAGCACCTATGGCCGTCTTACTTATCACCCAAGGCCCCGATGCCGGCCGCGAGTATTCTCTCGATGGCGACACCACCGTCCTTGGCCGCCAGCCCGATTGCAACATCTGCCTTCTGGTCAAGGCGGTCAGCCGGCAACATGCGCAAATCCTGAAAACGCCCGCGGGTTATCAAATCGAGGATCTCGACAGCAGCAACGGCACCTACCTCAACGGCACACGCCTGACCGCCCATCAGCGCGTTGCAATCGGCGAGCGCGATTTCGTGACGATTGGCCCCTATACACTCAGTTTGCGCGCCATGCCCACACCGGCGTCCACCGAGGGCAACCTCATCATCCGCGAACAGGTCAACGCCGTCGGGCCGCCGCAGAGTTTCTATGGCCAGGACCCTGCCCAAAAACTTCAGACCGTTTTGGAAATCTCCCAGCACCTATCCCGCACGCTGGACACCGATCAATTGGTGGATAAGCTGCTCGACCAGCTGATAAGGCTTTTTCCGCAAGCCGACCGCGGCATGGTGCTTCTCGGCCCGCCAGAGCGGTTGCTGGTGCGCGGCCAACGCACCAGGCACAAAGAAGATGCGAGCGCGTATCCCTACAGCCGCAGCATCGTCAAAAAAGCGCTGGAGGAAGGGATCGGCATCCTTAGCGACGACATTCGCGGCGATGCCCGCTTTCAGGCCAGCGCCACCATCACGTCCCTGGACATTCGTTCGCTGTTGTGCGTGCCCCTGATCGGCTCCGATCAAAAACGTCTCGGGGTGATTCAGCTCGATCGCTCGCGCACGGGGCGAGCGTTTCAAATGGACGATTTGCAACTGCTGACCACCATCGGCCTGCACGTGGCCATTGTGCTCGACAATGCCGCTTTGCACCAGGAGGCGCTGCGCGAACAGCGCTTTCACCAGGAACTCGCAGTGGCCCGCGACATTCAACAGGGCTATCTGCCCGCCGACTTCGGCGACTTCAACAAGGACGGCATCGAGGTCTTCGCCAATGTTCACCCCGCCCGGCAGGTCTCCGGCGATCTGTACGATCTGATGGAAGTATCAGACAACCGCCTGGCATTTTTCCTGGGCGATGTGTCCGGCAAAGGCATGCCCGCGGCGCTCTACATGGTGGCCGTTCATGCCCTCGGCCGGCACATAGGGGCCTCGGGCGACCCACCAACCCAAACCTTGACTCGCCTTAACGGCGCCCTGGTTGCCGATAATCCCAGCGGCATGTTCGTGACGCTGGCCCACGGCCATTACCAACGCGGCACCGGAGAGATCGTCATGGCCTCCGGCGGTCATCCGCTGCCGCTCATTCGCCGGGCAGACGGCAGCGTTGAACCACTCCAGCATAAAACTGGCCGGCTGCTCGGCTATGACGGCGGTGACCTCCATCTCACCGACGCCAGGCTAACCTTGAATCCTGGCGATATGCTGGTCTTTTACACCGACGGCTACACCGAAGCCCGCGAGCCAGCCAAGCGGCAGATGTTCGGCCTGGAGCGTTTGAGCAAGGTCGTGGCCGGTTTCACCGCCGACATGCCCCTGGCTACCTGCGCCGCCAAGGCCAAAACCGCCATCGATCAATTCACGGCCTCGTCGGAGTTGCAGGATGATCTGACGCTGCTGCTTTTGCGCCGTGTGCCGCACAAATCGCAGCGAGCATAAGCCGTCGGCTTTTGAACGTGGGACGGCCTTCCCAGGCCGTCCAAGCCCAACTGGACGGCCTGGGAAGGCCGTCCTACATTCGATTAAACCCGCGTTTTGTCTGATCTTGTCCGAGTTATCGGTGCGATCCTTAGTTTGATTTTTGCGGGTTTGCCCCGTCGTGATATACTGTGATTGTCCGTTACTTCTTTCGTGGCCGGCAAACTCCAGGCCGGACAGCGCCCGAAGGAGGGCCGATTCGTGGCGGCGGTCATGCAAAACACCCAGTCCTCCATCGACAGCGGTTCGGACGGCTGGGCCCGCGCCCTCTTCGACGGCATGAGCGACGCCGTGTTCATCCACGACCTGGAAGGCCACATCCTTCAAGCCAACGCCGCCTGCTGCCGTCAACTGGGCTTTACCCACGACGAAATGCTCCACCTCAAAACCCATGACGTGGACGACCCCAGTTTCGCCGCGGGCTTCGCCGATCGTGTCGGCCAGCAAACGCTTCGAGGACAGCTGCGCATCGAGGGCCGCCATCGCACCAAAAATGGCGCCATCATCCCGGTAGACGTGAACACCTCGGTGATTTACTACAACGGCCAACCGGCGGTGCTGGCCATCATGCGTGACATCACCGAACGCCAGGCGATGGAAAAAGCGCTGCGACAACAAAAAGACCAGCTTCAGTCGATCCTCGAAACCATGAGCGACGCCGTCATCGTCGCCGACGACAAGGGCCAGTTTTTGGTGTGCAACCCGGCGGCCCGCAAACATTTTGGCCTTCCTGAAAACCCCGTGAAGTTGCCGCAGCACGGCCACGATTTGCAGATGTTCCAGGCCGACGGTGTCACGCCTTGCCCTGTCAGTCAGTTTCCGCTGGCATTGGCCATTCGCGGCGAGACGGTGGATCAGGCTGAGATCTTCGTCAGACATCCATTGGCGGCCGAAGGCCGCTGGCTGAGCGTCAGTGGCCGGCCCATGCTGGACAGCAAAACCGGTGCACGCGGCGGCCTGGTGGTGTGCCGCGACATCAGCAATCGCAAACGCACCGAAGCGCGTCAGGTCACCCAACTGGCGGTCACACGCGCGCTGGATGAGTCTGCTGATCTGGAACGCAACGGTCCCACCATTCTGCGCCACATTTGTGACGGCCTGGGCTGGGATGTCGGCACGCTCTGGCTGGTGGATACGGCGAGCATGGTGTTGCACTGCCGTGCCGTCTGGCACCGCCCCGACAAGCCCGCCCAGGAATTTATCGAGCAAACGCAGCGCATGACATCGGCCCCCGGTAAGGGTCTGCCGGGGCGGGTTTGGATCACGCAGCAATCCACGTTTATTCCCGACATCACACTCGACAGCGGCTTCCTACGCATCGCCCAGGCCCGCAAAGCCGGCCTCAAAGCGGGTTTCGCCTTTCCGATTCGCAGCGGCGGCGAAACCATCGGCGTGGTCGAATTGTTCCAGCGCCGTCAGGAAAAGCCCGATGCCGCCCTGCTGGCCTTGACGGCCACTATCGGCAGCCAGATCGGTCAGGCACTGGAGCGTCAGCGCGTGGAAAAAGCGCTGCGTGACTCGGAAGCGTTTTATCACGCCCTGGTCGAAAGCCTGCCCCAAAACATTTACCGCAAAGATCGCGACGGCCGCATCACCTTCGCCAATCGCCACTACTGCACCACTCTCAACAAGCCTTTGCATGAGCTACTGGGCAAGACCGACTTTGATCTCTTTCCCTCCAAGTTGGCCGAAAAATACCTGGAAGACGACCGCAAGGTCATGGACACCGGCAACATCTTTGAAACCATCGAAGAACATCAGCGGCCAGACGGGTCCAATATCTACGTGCAAGTCGTCAAACTGCCGGTCTGGGACAGCCGCGGCAAAGCGATTGGCACGCAAGGCATTTTCTGGGACGTAACCGAACGCAAACGTGCCGAAGAGATGATCGCCAAGTCGGAACGCCGTTATCGCCAGTTCACCGAAGCGACTCAAGACGGCATCGTCGTCGCAGACCAGGTTGGGCGTATCACATTGTTCAACCCCGCGGCCGAACGGTTGTTTGGTTACCAAGCCGCTGATGTCGTTGGTAAAACGCTCGACATCCTTGTTCCGCCAGAATTAAAGGGGCAGCACCGTGTAGGCTTTGAGCGCTACCTGGCAACGCGGCAATCGAAAATCATTGGCCGACCGGTGGAGCTACAAGGCATCCGCAAAGATGGCACGATCTTCCCCCTCGAAGTGGCTTTAAGCGTGCTGGACGTAGGCGGCGGTCAGATTCAGTTTCTCGGCACGATCCGCGACCTGACCGAACGCAATCGCATGCGAGCATTTTTGGTGCAAAATGAGAAGCTGACTTCAATCGGTTTGCTGTCCGCCGGCGTGGCCCACGAAATCAACAATCCACTGGCCTTCGTCGCCAATAACCTTGTCGTCCTAGAGCGCGACGGCAAAGGGTTGATGGACCTTTTGGATCTCTTCCACCAGCAAACACCGCGCCTTGCCGAAATTGCCCCCGAGGATGCGGCCAAAATTGCCCAGTTGGAGGAGGAAATTGATCTCCCCTATCTGCGTGAAAATATTACCCGGCTATTGTCCCGCACCCGCGAAGGCGTCGATCGTGTGACGCGCATCGTCCGCAGTCTGCGTGGCCTGGCCCGCACCGACAACGCCAAACGCCTGGACACCGATTTGCCGCCGGTCGTGGAAGCCAGCCTGGAAATTCTCCGCGGACGGGTCAAAAGTCACAATGTCGAAGTCGTCACCAATTACGATCCGAACTCGACGGTGTCGTGCGTTCAGACCCAGATCAGCCAGGTTTTGCTTAATTTGTTGGTCAACGCCGAACAAGCCATCGAGGCCACAGGCCGTACGGAGGGCGGTTGCATCACGATCACCACCAAACGGCTGGCCGACGAGATGCTGATCGAGGTCGGCGACAACGGCACCGGCATCGATCCGGAATACATGCCCAAGCTGTACGACCCGTTCTTCACCACCAAGGAAGTGGGCGAAGGGACTGGCCTGGGACTGTCGATTGTCCACAACATCATCCGCGCCCACGGCGGCCGCATCGAGGTCGACAGCCAACTCGGCGCCGGCACCTGCTTCCGCGTTTACTTGCCTTTGCAACCGTCCTGAGAAACTCCATGAAAACTCCGATCAAACATACCCTGCTCGTGGTGGACGACGAACCGGACGTTTGCGATTCGGTCCATGACTTGCTGCGCCGCGAGTTCAAGGTCCTCAAGGCCCGCAGCGCCGCCGAGGGCATCAAGTTCATGGAGTCCGAGCCTGTTCACATCATCATGACCGACCAGCGCATGCCGCTGGTGACAGGTGTAGAGTTGTTGACCAAGATCCGCGTCGGTCATCCCCAGGCGGTGCGGATGCTTTTCACCGGCTTCGCCGATTTTGAATCAATCATCGCCGCCATCAACCAGGGGCACGTGTATCAATTCCTGAAAAAACCCTGGCAACCCAACGAGCTGGAAGCAGCGGTGCGCGACGCGGCAGTGGAGTATGACCGCCTGGTGGGACAGGCCGAGCAAATGGTCGAATTGCGGACGGAGATAGATTTGTTGCGGAGCCGCGTGACGGTGCTGGAAGCGGAGGTCCAGCGCTGGAGCGGGAGCAAGTGATGGTGGTGCTTTCAGATCACCGCGCTTAAACCCGGCCCCGTCAATTGTCCTGTTGCCATGACGCCATTTTGAATGCAAAAGATGCCTGGGAATCGCTCCTCCCAGCCCGCGTTCGCCGCCGGGACGTATTGACGCGCATTGGCTTCAATGGCTGCCACGCCTGGCACATGAGCCGCCAAACCCGCCGATTGAATCAGCGCAGCACCGGGACAGGTTAAATCCTGCACGCAAAGAAACATCCCCGCATGGCGTGCCGCAGCCGCAAGCAAAAGCGATTGGCTTTGCCCCTTGCACGCCTTGATCGCGACGCCCGTATAGCCCATTTCCTGCGCCAGTCTCAAGCTCTCCAGATCCACGAGCGCTTCGTCAATGACCACGGGGCAGATTTTGGCCGCTTCGTGCATGACGTTGCCGCTATCGGCAGCCAAATCACGGCCCGTCGGCTGCTCGATGTATTGAATCCTCGCCAAGGCCGCCGGCGCACGCTCCTCAAGCTTCCGCAGAAACTCCAACAAATACGCGACATTCCGGCAGCGTTCGTTGAAATCCAGGGTGTACCACCACTGTGCACAACCACGCAGGTGTTGAGCTATGGCCGCGGCTCGCTCCACTGCCACGACTCGGTCCACATCCCATCGCAGATCATCGCCATTGAGCTTGAGCTTGAAATGCGTTAGCCCCTCAACGCTGATCCACTCGGACAGCAGTTCAGGCAGACCATCATTAAGCCGTTGCCGCAAATCGCATTCTTCCAGGGGATCTAGCGCGCCAACGGTGTGATTTACCGGTAGATTTGCTCGCGGTGCGCAGTCAAGAAAATCGCCCAGATGCATGCCGCGATATTCTGGCCCAAGGTAATAATCCAAATCATGCTGCAGAAAATCACGGCCGTAAGTCTGGTAACAATTGACGCCGTGGACCTTGCCAAAAGCATCGTGAATCGCCGCGTCGAACGGACTGGCGCACACCAGTTTTGCCAGCACCGGAACCGTCCCTGTCGCTGCCTGGTCAATCGCCGGTTCCAATTGACGTGCCACGTCGATCGGGTGGCCATATTCTCTGAAAGACGCAACCTCCGCCGCGATCCGCGTCACCACCGCCTTCATAGCTGACAAGGTCGCATCATAGGGCAACGTCCGGCTCGGAAACGCCCAGACATTGCCCAACGGCATCGAACCGAAACCGACTGCCGATTTGCCCGCCCGCGTGCTGACCCGGCAATGGACGTTGACAAGCGTGACGCGATCCACAGCAACGCCACCGAACCTAAAGGGCGCCCGGTAGCGGAAGTCTTCATAACCGAAACGAATTTCGTCGATGCGAATGGCGGTCATAGATTTATCCAGCCGCTTGCGGCTTAGCACGGGCGTGTCATCACCGATAGACGTATCAACGTCTCGGGCGATTTGCCAGACGCAAAGGAAAGCCACAATGGGCGAATGGCCTCATTTCATGTAGTTTTCTTGTGGGTCAAGCGCAATCGTTTCCTATACGCAATGCAGTCCGCACTCGAAAAGAACGAAAATGAACCAATCGATCCAGGTAGCCCAACCCAGCGCGAAGCCGCCCGCGCAACATGAGCCCATTGCCTCCTGGCGCTGGGGCATCGTCTGGCTCTTGTTCCTGGCCACGACGCTCAACTACATGGATCGGCAAACGCTGCAATCGACGGCCACCTACATCATCAAGGATTTGCAACTCGACGAAGAGGGCTACGGCTGGATCGCTTTCGCGTTCAACGTGTCCTACGGCTTATTTCAATTCCCCGCGGGTTTTCTTGCCGATCGCTGGAACCTGCGCCGGCTTTATGTCGCCGCCCTGTTAGTCTGGTCCGCGGCGGGATTCATGATCGGCATGTCGGACACTGTCCTCATGATGAGCGCTTGCCGATTCATTCTCGGCCTGGGCGAAGCGTTCAATTGGCCCTGTGCGGCAACCGCGGTCCGACGGGTGATTCCGCATGAAGCCCGCGGATTGGCCAATGGCATTTTTCATAGTGGCGCTTCGATGGGCGCCATTATCACGCCGTTTTTGGTGCTGGCCATCGTGGTCAAGGCCGGCCTAAATTGGCGAGTTGTCTTTCAGGTGGTGGGAGCGTTGGGATTGGTTTGGGCGGCCTTGTGGTACTGGTGCTTGCGCGGCCCACGAGCCAGCGTGGTGACTCATCCCACCACTTCGGAGGGTGACATTGACCTTCACCGCCCGACCTTTGCGGAGGAATTTCGTTCCTTCACCACGCTCATGAATCTGCGGATTTTCTGGATCACCTTTGTCGTCAGCCTGACCATTAACTTTTGCTGGCATTTTTACCGCGATTGGCTGCCGCGGTTCCTCGACAGGGATTTGAGGTTTGACTCCGAAGAAATTCAGTGGTCCCTCATGGCCTATTTCTTGGGGGCCGACCTGGGTAGCCTTTCCGCCGGTTACATGACTCGCAAGCTCACCCACTGGGGCTTTTCCCTGGAGCGCTCTCGCAAAATCGTATTGATGGCAGCGGCCCTGTTGTGTGTGCTGTCGACGCCAGCCGTGCTGGCCAACGACGCGTGGGTCACCATGACGTTGATCGTCCTGGTGGGCGCGGGGTCGCTGGGATGCTTCCCTATTTGGTTGACGATGACCCAGGAACTTTCGGGTCGCCATACCGCCGTCTGCATCGGCTTCTTTGGGACGACTGGCTGGATTGCGATTGCAGCGTCGTCGCCGCTCATTGGCAAGTTGGTGGATCAAATCGGCACTTTTGGCCCGTGCTTGATTGTTGTCGGTTTTGTGCCCCTCATTGGAGCGGTGGGCGCGTTGTGGTGGCCAGAGCCGCAGACTCATTAGAGACCCTCGCCAAGACTAAAGCGATTCATTGGCCCGCTAGCCGCGCCTGCCATGCCGCCAGTTGCCTTTCCACCTCCGCCGGCGCCGTCGAACCCAAACCGCGAAACGCTTTGAGTGCGTTCGCCACGCCCAGCACTTTGGGCGCTTCCGCGCCAAGCCCAGGGTGAATCTCCTCAAACGCCGAGACAGGCAGCTCGACCAGCCGGCATTTTCGCTCCTCGCACAACCGCACTAATTTGCCGACAGCTTCATGAGCAGCCCGCATCGGCACTCCCTTGGCAATAAACAATTCCATCAACGTCGTCGCATCAAGGAAACCATCTTCCAGCCGAGCGGCAATGCGCTCGCGATTGAAGCGCGTTTCACCGATCAACGCGGCGGCCAATTCCAAACAGGCGGCCACGGTGTCGTGGGCGTCGAAAAGCGGCTCTTTGTCTTCCTGCAGATCGCGGTTGTAAGCCAGCGGCAAGCCCTTCACCAGCACCATGAGTTGTTGCAGCGCGGCAATCACACGAGCCGATTTGCCGCGAATCAACTCCAGCACGTCCGGGTTTTTCTTGTGCGGCATGATGCTCGAGCCGGTGCAAAAGGCGTCCGGCAGCAACAAGAAACCGAACTCCGTCGTGGACCATAAAACCCATTCCTCGGCCCATCCTGCAAGATGCAACGCAATGACTGAAAGATCGAAGACAAACTCCACCAAGAAATCCCGGTCGCTGGAAACATCGAGGCTATTGGCCGCGATGGCGTCGAATTCCAGTTTTTTGCGCACACTGTCGCGATCAATCGGCAATGACGTACCCGCCAATGCGGCAGCGCCGAGTGATAGCACATTGACACGCTTGCGGCAATCCGCCAAACGATCACGGTCGCGCTGGTACTTTTCCACATAAGCCAGGTAATAATGCGCTGCCAACACGGGTTGCGCGCGCTGAAGGTGAGTGTACCCCGGCAGGATCACATCGCGCTCACGCGCGGCGGCATTAACCAACGCTTTTTGCAATCCCAATAACCGTTGATCGATTCCGTCCAAAGCATCGCGGACCCACAACTTGACATCGGTAATAACCTGATCGTTGCGGCTCCGCCCCGTATGCAGCTTGCGGCCGACATCACCAAGCCGGGCGATCAACGCCCGCTCGATGTGCGTATGAATGTCTTCAAGCTGAATCGAATAGCTGAATTCGCCACGCTCGATTTCACCGCGAATCTCATCAAGCGCTGCAACGATTTGGCCCGACTCAACGGCAGTCAACAAGCCGACTTCCGCCAACATCCGGGCATGGGCCTGACTGGCGAGAATGTCATGTTTGAACAACCGTTGGTCGAAGCTGATCGACTCTGTAAAGGCCTCAACGCGATTGTCGGTGGCGGCGCTGAAGCGGCCGCCCCAGGTTTTGGCAGTCATGGGGTTCCTAATTTCTATTCGCTGTCACGGGCCAACGGGGTCAGGCGTCCACACGGAAATAGTATCGCGAGCAAAATCGATGTCCACGCGCAGTCCAGCGGAGCGCAATGCCCGAATTCCTATTAGCGGTCGCTGAAAATGCGGATCCGGCACTTTGCTCGAATCGTAGAAAGGCAGGCCTCGATGAAGAACAATCCGATATGGGGCTTGTGGTTGACCTGGTAAATTGCTTACCAACCAGAGATCTACGTCTCGCACAGGAACAGTAACCTTCCCTGCTACGGTAACAATTGTCATCGGCTTAGCCATTCGCCCAAGATCGGGATTTATCCCCGCCAAAGTCAAATGGTGTCGCCACGCAAATGCTTCTCCGCTATTGCCCGTGTCCATTATCCAATCCTGCGCCAATAAACCTGACGGCGCAGATACCAATGACGGCTCACTGACAACCACCGGTAGCACGACGTTCCAGTACGGCAGTGGGGGTGAACGACTGGCGTCGGTCCAGCATTGGAATGGCAGCCGATCGATAAATAGTGGCATCGGTCAGTCCAGCACCACTTGCCCTAGTGTCATTTCCGTTACCTGCGGTTCGATGCAAAACACGACGAACTCGTCTTGTTTCAACCCACGCCGGAAACACTCCTGGTAAAGGTCGTGTTTGTGGATGGCGAATCCCAATTGCTGGCGGCCTTGGTAAGCCACCCATTGGCCTGGACGGTCTGCCCAAAGGGCCGGCAAATCTCCTTCGAATGCAGCCAGAGCTTGCTGTTTCAATTCCTGGAGTGATTCGGTGATCATTGCTGTTCTCCGATAAACGCAACTACCGGTTTTTTCCATTTTACTCCGATTTGAACCACTCCCGCAATTTCGTCAGCGCAAATTCATTCGCCGATCCCTGTCCAAACCCCTTCATCGCCTCCGCGATGTCACTGTCCGAGAGATACCAGCTCAACGCCAACGACGCCTGGCATTCAAACACCACCGTGGTAAAAAACGGCCGAGCCGGCGGCGCATCGTTGAACCAATCGTGCAGCACTTGCAACTGTTCGTCATTGCGAAACGAAGCCGTCGCCTGGAAAGCGCTGCCGGCCCCCGTGAGAGGTCCAATAATGCCTTCCAGACCGCGTTCCAAATCCCAGACTTTGTGGTCCTCGGGCCGAGTCACCGGCGACACCCGTTTGCGCTCGGTCGTGACGTCGCGGATCTGAATGAGGGCGATGCCGGAGGTGTTGTCCGCCAGCCAATCGTAGTTTTGGTAAATCCACCACGCGGCCAGATTGACGCCGTAATTGTCATAATAGCCGGCGTCCACTAGGTGCCGCGGCGGATTGGTGGGCAGAGCGGCAATGGGACTGACGTAAGGAAACGACGCATTAAGTCGTACTGCAGTACCAAGCTTGAAGCTCGACCAGGTGTCCGGAAACATCTGGAAAAACTCCATGCCTGTCACGGAATACCGCGGCCAATCGAGAAACCTGCCTTTAGGCCGCGGCGTCTGTTTGCTCTTGGCGGCTTGCACTCCGGCGGCTGTATCGGCCGTCAAGAAACTGCCCGTGGTTTCGGTCAGCGGGCTGAGATATAGATTGCTGAACAGCACTCGCCGCCCATCCTCGACGAGCATGGGCGACAACACCAGCGACGGCCGCCAACCTTCGGCTTCGCCCTTGGCCAACCCGGCGAAGGACGTATCCAAGGCGCCATCGAGATATTCAGTCCACGCATTCTCCAGGGCCTCGCCGCGATCGTGCGCGGTCCCGCCTGGAACGAAGACGCCTGGCAAATCGAAAAACACCAGTCGTTGACACACCGGTGTCAACGCATCCTGACTGACTTTGCGGGCAAAGGCCTCGACATCCGCCTCGGACTTGAAGCCGTGGCCCTGCGGCCCTGGCAGCGTGGCCGTGTAGTAGGCCGCGCCCAGCATGCCGCCAGATGCCCCGGTGATGAGCCGGACATTGCTTGGAAACTTGATGTTCGCGGCACCCAGTTCTCGCTCCAATTTCGCCAGCGTGTAAGCAGTCCATATTGCCGACCGGCTACCGCCGCCCGTGGCTGTGACAATGGCCAGTTTCGGTTTCCCTTTTTTGTCGGGAACTAACGCCATTTTCCAGCGGTCGAGGCGTTTGTCTTCAAGGTCTTTCATCGCCAGACGGAGTTCTTGCTGCTCGGTTTTCGCCGTCGGCACAGTGCTCAAATTCTTGCGCTCTATTGGGCCTTTCTGCCCAGGCTCGACCAACGGGTAAAGGGCGGTATAGCGATTGTGCAAGCGGTCGTAGCTGAATTGAAGCTTGCTCAATAGCTCCTTGGATTCGCCACCCTCGGCCGCCTCCATTTGGAAATCCGCCAGCTCCAGGTCGAACAATTTGCCTCCATAGTCGAGGCCGTTAAGCTGATGGCGATAGCCCGTGAAGCCGGCAACCCCGATGGCCAACGCAACCACCAAAACCGCGATCGCTGTGTACCAGCCGCCAAAGTGAAACTTGAGAAATCCGTGGCCCGCAACGACGAGCGTCAGCAACAAACAAAGTGCCACGGCCGGCGATACGAGTAACGCGCCTCCTACTGGCGAAATTAAGCAGACCATCAACAACACATGGTAGGCTAAAAAGAAACACCCCAAGCTGGCGGCCGCCAGGCCATGAACCAGCCGATGCTCCGGCGCCGCATCCTCAAAGCGAACCGCCCCCGCGTAAGCTCCCGCAACGCCAACCCACAAGCCTAGCAAGACCACCACGGCTGCGTGCGTTTGCGGTACAAAGCCGGCCAGCAAAAGCAGCAACACG
>Ga0134121_10002779_pt1 | contig 14867 bp, 13 predicted proteins | sample KB301_FD_96463 | JGI IMG/M metagenome (GOLD analysis project Ga0134121, IMG submission 96463) | Terrestrial soil microbial communities without Nitrogen fertilizer from Kellogg Biological Station, Michigan, USA - KB3-0-1 | ecosystem: Environmental > Terrestrial > Soil > Unclassified ... | reverse complement strand
CGCGCGAGGCGCAGCAGCGTCTCCTTCTCGCGTTCGCGGATCTCGCGCGTCGCCTCGTCGACCATTCCCTCGAGCAGGCGGCGCCGGTCCTCGAGCGCGAGCTGCTGGCGGCGCAGGGTCAGCAGGTTGCGGCAGCGCGCCAGACACTCACGCGCGTCGACCGGCTTGGTAAGAAAGTCGGTGATGCCGGCGTCGAGCGCCGCGTAGCGCACCTTGCGGTCGTCGTGCACGGTGACCATCACCATCGGCACGTGCTCGTAGCCCGGCAGCGAGCGCAGCCGACGCACCAGCTCGATGCCGTCCATGTCCGGCATCATGTAATCGACCAGCACGAGATCGCTCACGTTGCGCGTCGCCCAGACCACGGCGTCGACCGGCCGCGCGAAGCCTTCCACCACCACGCGCTCGTCCAGGCTGCGCACGACCTGCTCGAGAATGGCGCGTCCGGTCGACTGGTCGTCGACCACCATCACGGTATTGCGCGCCGAAGGCAGCACCCTCACTTGCGCCTTGGCCATTGAATCCCCCCTCGGGATGTAGGACTACTGGGGAAAAGCCTACCCCCCACCCCCCGGCCTGTCCAGCGAACAAGCCCGTTTTGGCGGATTTCCCTACCGAGTGTGGTGCCGGAAGAGAGACTCGAACTCTCATGGTGTTGCCACCGGCGGATTTTGAGTCCGCTGCGTCTACCGGTTCCGCCATTCCGGCCGGAGGGGCAAAAGTATACTTGCCGCCGAATGCTGGTCTCCGAGTTCGACTACGAATTGCCGCCCGAACTCGTCGCGCAACATCCCATTCCGCAGCGCAGCGCGAGCCGCCTGCTGCACCTGGATGCGGCCAGCGGCGCGCTCATGGACCTGAAGTTCGCCGATCTGCCGCAGCTGCTCGGCCCGCAGGACGTGGTCGTCCTGAACGACACGCGCGTCATCAAGGCGCGCTTGAACGGGAAGAAGGCGAGCGGCGGCAAGATCGAGCTGTTCGTCGAGCGCGCTCTCGACACGCATCGCGCGCTGGCGCTCATCAAGTCGAGCCATCCGCCCGCGCCGGGATCCGAGGTTTTCATCGGCAAGATCCCGGTCGCGATCGAGGCGCGCGAGGGCGAGCTCTACCGCGTGCGCTTCGCCGAACCGGTCGACAAGGTGCTCGAGCGCCACGGCGCGGTGCCGCTCCCGCCGTACATCCGTCACGCGCCGGAAGCTCAGGATGCGGAGCGCTATCAGACCGTCTACGCCGCCGCGCCGGGCGCGGTCGCCGCGCCGACCGCCGGGTTGCATTTCGACGCCGGGATGCTGAAGAAAATCGAGCGCAGCGGCGCGGCGATCGCGAAGCTCACCCTGCACGTGGGCTTCGGCACCTTCCAGCCGGTACGCGTGGACGAGGTGGAAGCTCACCGCATGCATCGCGAGCGCTACCACGTTTCTGAATCCACCATGAAGATCGCCCGGCAAATGCGCGCGCTCGCCGTTGGCACGACATCCCTGCGCGCGCTGGAAGCGGCGGCGCGTTCCGGCCAGCTTGAAGGCGAGACCGATCTTTTCATCACGCCGGGCTTCGAGTTCCGCGTGGCGAAGCGCCTGCTCACCAACTTCCATCTGCCGCGCTCGACGCTCCTCATGCTGGTCTCGGCCTTCGCCGGCATGGAGAGCATCCGCAAGGCCTACACGCACGCCATCGCCGAGCGCTACCGCTTCTTTTCCTACGGCGACGCGATGCTCATCGAGCGATGAAGTTCCAGGTCCTTCGCACCGACGGCGCGGCACGCCGCGGCGTGCTCGAGCTGGCGCACGGGCGAGTCGACACGCCGGCGTTCATGCCGGTGGGCACGTACGGCACGGTCAAGGCGATGTCGCCCGACGAGCTGGTCGCGCTCGGCGCGCAGATCGTGCTCGGCAACACCTTCCACCTGTGGCTGCGGCCGGGGCTCGACGTGATCGGAAAGCACGGCGGCCTGCATCGCTTCATGGGATGGGACAAGCCGATCCTCACCGATTCGGGCGGCTTCCAGGTCTTCAGCCTCGACACGCTGCGCAAGATCAGCGAGGAAGGCGTGCAGTTCGCCTCGCCGATCAACGGCGATCGCCTGTTCCTGACGCCGGAAGAGTCGATGCGCATCCAGCAGGTGCTGAACTCCGACATCGCGATGGCGTTCGACGAATGCACCGCCTATCCGGCGACCGAAAAGCAGGCGGCGGACTCGATGCGGCTGTCGATGCGCTGGGCGCGCAGATCGAGAGATTCTTTTGATGGGGTTCTGTTTGGCATCGTGCAGGGCGGCGTGCATGAAAAGCTGCGTGATGAGTCCCTGGCCGCGCTGACCGAGATCGGCTTCGACGGCTACGCGATCGGCGGGCTGGCGGTGGGCGAGCCGGAAGAAGACCGCGCGCGCATCATGGGGCACGTCACGCCGCGCATGCCCGCCGACCGGCCGCGCTACCTGATGGGCATGGGCACGCCCGAAGACCTGATCGGCGCGGTGGCGGCGGGCATCGACATGTTCGATTGCGTGCTGCCCACGCGCAACGCGCGCAACGGCTGGCTGTTCACGCGCTTCGGCGACATCCGCATCCGCAACGCGCGCTACCGGGACGAGGCGACGCCGCTCGACGAGCGCTGCGCCTGCTACACCTGCCGCAACTTCACGCGCGCCTATCTGTACCACCTGCAGAAGGCGAACGAGATCCTCGGCGCACGGCTCAACACGCTTCACAACCTGCACTACTACCAGGAGCTGATGGGGGAACTTCGCAAGGCAATCGAGGAAAAGAAGTTCTCCGAAAAGGCATCGGAGCTCCTGGCGGAGCGCAGGCGGCTGTTATAATTCGCGCGTTTTTTCCGTGCGGAGTCCGTGGTGATCATCTCCTCAGCGTTCGCGCAAGCCGCCCCTGCCGGCGGCGATTCCGGATTCATCGGCCTGCTGCCGATCGTCCTGATGTTCGTGCTGCTCTATTTCCTCATGATCCGCCCGCAGATGAAGCGCGCCAAGGAGGCGAAGGCGATGGTCGAGGCGCTGCAGAAGGGCGATGAAGTCGTGACCTCCGGCGGCGTGCTCGGGCGCATCACCAAGCTGAGCGACGCCTACGTCAGCCTCGAGATCGCGCCTAACACCGAGATTGCGGTGCAGAAGAGCGCCGTTCAGGTCCTCCTGCCCAAAGGCACCATCAAAAGCATTCAGTAGAAACGCTGCGTGAACCGTTATCCCACCTGGGGCTACGCGCTGATCGCGCTCGCGGTCATCGCCGCGTTCCTCTACACGCTGCCGAACTTCTTCGGCGAATCGCCGGCGGTGCAGGTTTCGAGCGGCAAGGCCACGATCAAGGTCGACGCCGGGGTGCTGGGGCGCGCCGAGGAGACGCTGACGAAAGCCGGCATCGGCTACACCGGCGCGCTGCTCGACCAGACCAGCGTGCGCGTGCGCTTCGCCGACACCGATACGCAGCTCAAGGCGCGCGACGTCATCGACCGCGCGCTCAATCCGGATGCCGGCAATCCTTCCTACATCGTCGCGCTCAACCTGCTGCCCGCCTCGCCCAACTGGCTGAGCGCGATCCATGCGCTGCCGATGTACCTCGGCCTCGACCTGCGCGGCGGCGTGCATTTCCTGCTGCAGGTCGACATGCAGGCGGCGATCACCAAGCGCCTCGAGAGCATGGCGGCCGACCTGCGCACCTCGCTGCGCGAGAAAAACATCCGCCACGGCGGCATCACGCGCGAGGGACAGACGCTGCGCGTGCGCTTCCGCGACCCGGCGACGCGCGACGCCGCGCGCGGCGTGATGCTCGACTCGTTCAGCGACCTAGCGGTCGCCGAGCGCGAGGACGGGCAGGACCTGCTGCTGGTCAGCAGCCTCAAGCCCGAGGCGGTGAAGCGCACCCAGGAATACGCGCTGCGCCAGAACATCACCACGCTGCACAACCGCATCAACGAGCTCGGGGTCGCCGAGCCGGTGATCCAGCAGCAGGGCCTCGATCGCGTGGTGGTGCAGCTGCCCGGCGTGCAGGACACGGCGAAGGCGAAGGACATCCTCGGCCGCACCGCGTCGCTCGAGATCCGCATGGTCGCCGAGGAGCACATGAACCCGGCGTCGCTCGCCGCCGGCGCCAAGGGCCAGCCGCCGTTCGGCACCGAGTACTACGTCGAGCGCAACGGACAGCCGCTGCTGGTGCGCCGCCAGGTGGTGCTCACCGGCGACCGGCTCACCGACGCGCAGCCCGGCTTCGACAACCAGACCCACGAGCCGGCGGTGCACCTGCGGCTCGACGGCCAGGGCGCGCGCGTCTTCCAGGAGGTCACGCGCGAGAACGTCAACAAGCGCATGGCGATCCTGCTGATCGAGAAAGGCAAGGGCGAGGTGATCACGGCGCCCGTGATCCGCAGCGAGATCCCCGGCGGCCGGGTGCAGATCTCCGGGCGCATGACCACCACCGAGGCGGCCGACACCGCGCTGCTGCTGCGCGCGGGCTCGCTCGCCGCGCCGATGGAGATCATCGAGGAGCGCACGGTCGGCCCGAGCCTCGGGCGCGACAACATCGAGAAGGGCTTCAAGGCCACCAGCTCGGGGTTTCTCGCCATCGTGGTCTTCATGTCGCTCTACTACACCCTGTTCGGGCTGATCTCGTCGCTCGCGCTGGCGGTGAACCTGCTGCTGCTGGTGGCGCTGCTCTCGCTCCTGCAGGCGACGCTCACCCTGCCCGGCATCGCGGCCATCGCGCTCACGCTCGGCATGGCGATCGATGCCAACGTGCTGATCAACGAGCGCATCCGCGAGGAGCTGCGCGGCGGCGCCACGCCGCAGGCCGCGATCCACGCCGGCTACGAGCGCGCCTGGGCGACGATTCTCGACTCGAACGTGACCACCTTCATCGTCGGCATCTCGCTGCTGATGGTGCCGGGCGCGGTGCGCGGCTTCGCCGTGGTGCACTGCCTCGGCATCCTGACCTCGATGTTCTCGGCAGTGGTGGTGTCGCGCGCCATCGTCAACCTGGTGTACGGCCACCGGCGGCGCGTCGGCCGGCTCTACATCGGCAACACCGCCTGGAAGTGAGCTAGATGGAGTTCTTCAAGATCCGTCGAACCATACCGTTCATGCGGTATGCGCTCGTCTTCAACGTGATCTCGGCGATCACCTTCCTGCTCGCGGTGTTCTTCCTCTCGACCAAGCACCTCAACCTGTCGATCGAGTTCACCGGCGGCACGCTGATCGAGGTCGGCTACCAGCAGGCGGCGGACGTCGACGCGGTGCGGCGCGCCCTCGACCGCGCCGGCTACAAGGCCGAGGTGCAGAACTTCGGCTCCTCGCGCGAAGTGCTGATCCGCATGCACCTGGAGAAGAACCAGAGCAGCGCGGACCTGTCGCAGAAAGTCATCGCCAACCTGAAAGAGCAGGACAAGACCGCGGAATTGCGGCGCGTCGAGTTCGTCGGCCCGCAGATCGGCAGCGAGCTGGTGGAATACGGAGCGCTCGCGCTGCTGGTGACCGCGGTCGGCATCGTGCTCTACCTGTGGATGCGCTTCGAATGGCGCTTCGGCCTGTCGGGCATCATCGCCAACCTGCACGACGTGGTGATCATTCTCGGCTTCTTCGCCTTCTTCCAGTGGGAGTTCTCGCTGCCGGTGCTGGCCGCGGTGCTGGCGGTGCTCGGCTACTCGGTGAACGAGTCGGTCGTGGTGTTCGACCGGGTGCGGGAGAACTTCCGCAAGATGCGCAAGGCCGCCACCGCGGAGGTGATCGACAGCGCGATCACCGGCGTCATCTCGCGCACCATCATCACCCACCTCTGCACGCAGATGATGGTCACCACCATGCTGCTGTTCGGCGGCCAGGCGCTGCACTACTTCGCGCTCGCGCTCACCATCGGCATCCTGTTCGGCATCTACTCGTCGGTGCTGGTGGCGAGCCCGCTGGTGATGTGGCTGGGGGCGCGGCGCGAGCAGTTCGTCAAGCCGACGCGGCGCACCGGCCGCGACGAGCACGAGGGCGCGGTCGTCTAGTTACTTGAGAATCTGAATCAGATTGGAGTAGTCGTCGGTCCACGTCCGCCACTCCGGGCGGTCCTCGGCCTCGGTCGCCTCCCGCTCCACCATCGCCTCTCGCTCGAGCGCCGCCGGGTCGCGCGACACCAGCACCCAGTCGCTGCGCGAGCGGCGGTGGTCCTCCTCCTCGTCCGGGTCGTCTCGCACCAGCACCGCGTGCGCGCCCTGCTCCTTGGCGAGGCGCGCCACCACCGGGATCAGGTCGAGGAAGCGGTTGGAGACGTGGAACGCGACGATGCCGTCGGGCTTCATGTGGCGCAGGTAGGTGCCGAGCGCCTCGCGCGTGATGAGGTGCACCGGGATGGCATCGCTCGAAAACGCGTCGACCGCGAGCACGTCGAAATTCTGCGGCGGCTCGCGCTCCAGGGTCAGGCGCGCGTCGCCCAGCGCGAGCTCGATCGTCGCCGCGCTGTCGTCGAGGTAGGTGAACTGGGTGCGCGCGATTTGCATGACGCGCGCATCGATATCGTAGAAGCGGTAGGTGTCGCCCTTGCGGCCGTAGGCGGCGATCGTGCCCGTGCCCAGGCCGATGACGCCCACCTTCGCCGGCCGCCCCTCCGGCAATGAGCGGATCGCGGCGCCGATGCCGGAATCCTCGTGGTAGTACGTGGTGAGCTGCCTGCGGTACTTGTCGTCCATGTACTGCTCGCCGTGCATGATCGCGCCGTGCACCAGCCGGCGCATGTGCGACTCCTCGCCGGGGCGGCCGTACTCCTTCACGCGCAGCACGCCGTAGAAGCTGCGCGTCGCGACCCGCACGTCGCGCTGATAGCGGAAGCCGTCGTACGCCGCGCTGGCGGCAATGCCCAGCAGCACCGCCAGGCTGACGAATGCCGGAATCTTGCCGACCGTGACGAGCCTCAGCGCAGCCAGCGTGGCGAGCACGACCAGGGCGACGCCGAGCTCGTAGTAGCCGTTGAACACCAGCGGCGCGACTACCGCCACCAGCAGCCCGCCGAGCGCGCCGCCGAGCGACACCGCGAGGTAGAAGGCGGTGAGGCGCGCCGGCGCCGGGCGCAGCTTGTACAGCTCGCCGTGGCAGAACAGGCAGCCGATGAACATTCCCGGCAGGAACACCGCGAGCTGCACCGCCAGGTCGAAGTCGTATTCCGAGTCGACCAGCAGCCAGCCCATCGCGCCGATCAGCGCCAGCAGGATCGCCCACAGCCACTCGAGCTGGTACCAGCCCTTGCCCTCGAAGGCGATGATGAAGGTCAGCAGATAAAGCGTGAGCGGCGCCAGCCACAGCAGCGGCACCGCGGCGACGTTCTGCGTGAGGTGGTTGGTGACCGCGAGCAGCAGCACCGAGCCGGTGGCCGACAGCGCGAGCCATAGTGCATAAGGTGTTTGACTGGAACCCCCCGGATCAGAAGGCGCAGCTTCGACGGCTTGCCGCGGCGTCATCCAGGCCATCGCCGCGCAGGCGAGCGCGAAGGCCGCGAACAGCCACGACCACACGTGCACCTGCTGCACCCCGCCGAGGAACGGCTCGACCAGGAACGGGTAGCCGATCAGCGCGAGCAGCGAAGCGAGGTTCGAGACCGCGAACAGGCGGTAGGGGTTCTCCCCGGGGCGCGCGCGCGAGAACCACGCCTGCAGCAACGGGCTGGTGGACGCGAGCAGGACATAAGGCAGCCCGACGCTCGCGCCGAGCAGCAGCAGGATACGGGTGATCGGCTCCTCGGTCCCTAGCGGCTTCCACGCCTCGCTCGGCGCGATCGGCAGCGTCGCCACCGCCGCGAGCAGCAGCAGCGAATGGATCACCGCTTCCGTACGCTTGTTCGACAACCGCGTGAGCCAGTGCGCATAAGCGTAGCCGGCCAGGAGCAGCGCCTGGAAGAACAGCATGCAGGTCGTCCACACCGCCGCGCTGCCGCCGAACCACGGCAGGATCAGGCGAGCGATCAGCGGCTGCACCAGGAACAGCAGGAACGACGACAGGAAGATCGTGCCTGCGTAGAACACTTAGCGGATTTCTTTCGGGACCGGCTTGCCCAGCATCCACGCCGCGATGGCGTCGACGGTTTCGGCTTCCTTGCCGAAGAAGCCGTGGTTGGCGAACGGCTCGCATGGCGCACTTTCCGGCGGCTTGCCGCCGTGAACGGTGACCAGCGGATAGCGCGATGCGAGCTTTTTCGCCTCGAAATAAGGCGTCGCACCGCAAGCGTCGTCCTGGTGGTGCACGACGAGCAGCGGGATCTTGATCTGGCCCCAGTTATAGGCCGCCAGCACCTGCCGCGCGCCGCGACCGCCGCCGGAATAGAACAGCGACGAGCTGAGCACGGCGCCCTTGAGCTCGTTCGGCAGCGACTTGGCGAGATGCGCCGCCGACAGCGTGCTGCGGCTGGTGCCGACCACGAACACCGGCAGCCCCGGGTAGCGCTTCTGCAGCTCGGCGCGCACTGCGCGGATGTCGGTGACGTGCGCGGCGCTTTCGCGAAACTCGTCGCTCATGCCCTCCCCCGCCTGCTGGTCGGTCGGATTGTCGAGAATCACCGGCAGGATGCCGTTGCGGATGAATTCGCGGCGCGAGCGCGGCAGGAAGTTGCCCGCGCCGAACTTGGGCTGGCCGTTCTCCATGTGCAGGCGGATGTTGCCGCCCCCGCCGATCAGCAGCAGCGCGGCCGCTTCCGGCTTGTGTCCACCCATGTTGGCGATGAAGAACGGCAGCTTGACCCCGGGGCGCGTCTCGAGCGTCACGATCTCCTGCGCCTGCACGCATGCAGCAAACCCCAAGGCGAGAAAAACGAGGAACTTCAAACCCGCTTCGCCAGCGCGGTGGCGAGCCCGGTGTACTTGCCGGGCGTCAGTGCGAGCAGGCGCTTCTTCGCCTCCGGCGGGATCGGCAGCGACTTCACGAACGCCGCCAGCTGGCGCCGGTCGAGCCGCTTGCCGCGGCTGATCGCCTTCAGCTTGTCGTAGGCGTCGGGCACGCCGTGGCGGCGCATGACCTGCTGCACGGCCTCGGTCAGCACTTCCCAGTTCGCGTCGAGGTCGGCGGCGAGTCGCGCAGCGTCGGCCTCGAGCTTGCCGAGACCGCGCAGGCACGAGCCGTAGGCGAGCAGCGTATGGCCGAGCGCCGTGCCGACGTTGCGCTGCGCGGTCGAGTCCGAAAGATCGCGCTGCCAGCGCGACACCGGCAGCTTCTCCGCCAGGTGGCGCAGCAGCGCATTGGCGATGCCGACGTTGCCCTCGGAATTCTCGAAGTCGATCGGATTCACCTTGTGCGGCATGGTGGAGGAGCCGACCTCGCCCGCCTTGGTCCGCTGGCGGAAGTAGCCGAGCGAGATGTAGCCCCACAGGTCGCGGTCGAGGTCGAGCAGCACGCTGTTGGCGCGCGCATAGGCGTCGAGCAGCTCGGCCAGCCAGTCGTGCGGCTCGATCTGCGTGGTGTAGGGATTGAACTCGAGGCCCAGGCGCTCGACGAAGCGCTTCGCGAAGCGCTCCCACTCGAAGTCGGGATAGGCGATGGAGTGCGCGTTGTAGTTGCCGACCGCGCCGTTGATCTTGCCGAGCACCGTTACCGCGGCGATGCGCTCGCGCGCGCGCTGCAGGCGATGCGCGAAGTTCGCCATCTCCTTGCCGAGCGTGGTGGGGGACGCCGCCTGGCCGTGGGTGCGCGACAACATGGGCAGCGCAGCGTGCTTCTGCGCGAGTTTCTTGAGTGAACCGACCAGCTCATCGAGCTTCGGCAGCATCACCTGGTCGCGCGACTCGGCGATCATCAGCGCGTACGACAGATTGTTGATGTCCTCGGAGGTGCAGGCGAAGTGGATGAACTCGAGCCCGGCCTGCGCCTCGGCGTTCTTCGCCAGCTTCGACTTCAGCCACAGCTCGATCGCCTTGACGTCGTGGTTGGTCTCGGCCTCGATCGCCTTGATGGCCTCGGCGTCCTTCTCGGAGAAGCCCTTCAGCAGCGCGGCGAAGCCGTTCACCGTCCTGGGCGAGAAGGGCTTGAGCTCCTTGAGGCTGCGCTCGGCCGCCAGCGCCTGGAGCCATTCCAGCTCGATGCGCAAGCGGTAGCGGATGAGGGCCTGCTCGCTGAAGTAGCCGCGCAGCGGATCTGCGCCCTTGGCGTACCGGCCGTCGAGGGGCGACAGCGCGGCGAGCGGCGATGGCATGGGGTTCTATTATAAGGGTGATGCGAATTTCGCTTTCCGCGCTGAGCCGCGAGGCCAGGGCCTGCCGCTTTTGTGAAGAGAAACTCCCGCAGGAGCCGCGGCCGGTGTTTCGCGTCGGCCGGACGGCTCGCCTGCTGATCGTCGGCCAGGCACCGGGCCGGCTGGTGCACGAAAGCGGCATTCCGTGGAACGACCGCTCGGGCGACGTGCTGCGCGCCTGGCTCGGATTCGAGCGCGAGTTCTTCTATGACACCTCGCGCATCGCCATCGTGCCGATGGGCCTGTGCTATCCCGGCACGGTCGACGGCGCGGACCTGCCGCCATGCTCCGAATGCGCACCGCTATGGCAACCGCGCTTCCGCGCGGCGTTGCCTGACATCGGGCTTACTCTGCTCGTCGGCGGCTATGCACAGGCCTACTACCTGGGTAAATCGCGCAAGGGCAGCTTGGGCGAGACCGTGCGCGCCTATCGCCAGTACCTGCCCGAGTTCTTCCCGCTGCCGCATCCGAGCTGGCGCAACCTCTCGTGGCTGCAAAAAAACCCGTGGTTCGTAAAACAGGTCATCCCGGCGCTCCGGCGGCGCGTCAATGCCTGTGTACGACAGGTATAATCCGCGCCCGCCATGAAGCTCCTCTCCTCGCCCGCCAGCCCTTACACGCGCAAGGTGCGCATCGTCCTCGCCGAGAAGAAAATCGAGTGCGAGCTCGAAACCGTCGACGTCAACCCCGCCGAGAACCCGGTCAATACCCACAACCCGCTCGGCAAGATCCCGACCCTGCTGCTCGACGACGGCAGCGCGCTCTACGATTCGCGCGTCATCGTCGAGTTCCTCGACGGCAAGTCGCCGATCAGCCGGCTGATTCCGGAAGAGCTGCGCGACCGCGTCGCGGTGCGGCGCTGGGAGGCGCTCGCCGACGGCGTGCTCGACGCGGGCCTGCTGGTGCGCTACGAATCGCTGCGGCCCAAGAACGAGCAGAGCAACGCCTGGACCGGCAAGCAGCTTGCGCGCATGAAGCGCGGCATGACGCTCATGTCCGCCGACCTCGGCGAGCGCCAGTGGTGCCACGCCGAGCGCTACTCGCTCGCCGATATCGCGGTGGGCTGCTGCCTCGGCTGGCTCAACTTCCGCAAGCCGGGCGGCGTGGACTGGCTCGCCGAATACCCAAGCCTCGGCAAGCACCACGAGAAGCTGATGGCGCGCGCGGCGTTCGCCGACACCGTGCCCGCCGTCCCTAAGTAATCACCCCGCCGCCGAGGCAGACCTCGCCGTCGTAGAGAACCACCGATTGACCCGGCGTGACCGCCCACTGCGGCGCCGGAAACTCCACCTTGATCTCGCTTTCGCGCACCTTCGACAGCGTGCACTGCGCGTCGGCCTGCCGGTAACGGGTCTTTGCCGTATGGGTCGAAGGCGCCTCGGGGGCGTTTCCGGCGACCCATGCCGCGTCGGAGGCCGAAAGCGCCTTCTTCATGAGTAGCGGGTGGTCATGGCCCTGCACGACCACCAGCTCGTTCGAATCGATGCGCTTGTCCGCCACGTACCAGGGCTCTCCTGCCCCGCCAATTCCAATGCCCTTGCGCTGCCCGATCGTGTAGAAGGCGAGGCCGATGTGCTCGCCCACGCGGTTGTTTTTTTCATCGACAATGAAGCCCGGGACCTTCGGCAGATAGCGGTTGAGGAACTCGCGGAACGGCCGCTCGCCGATGAAGCAGATGCCGGTCGAGTCCTTCTTGGCATGGTTCGGCAGCCCGGCGTCGAGCGCGATCCTGCGCACCTCGGATTTCCTCAGCTCGCCCACCGGGAACATCACGCGCGAGAGCTGCTCCTGCGTCAGGCGGTGCAGGAAGTAGCTTTGGTCCTTCGCGGGATCCTTGCCCCTGAGAAGCTTTACCCCATCGGTGCGTGCGTAATGGCCGGTCGCGATTTTGTCGGCACCCAGGCGCATGGCGTGGTCGAGGAAAGCGCGGAACTTGATCTCGGCGTTGCACAGCACGTCGGGATTGGGCGTGCGCCCGGCCGCGTACTCGCGCAGGAACTCGGCGAACACGCGCTCCTTGTATTCGGCCGAGAAGTTGACTGCCTCGAGGTCGACGCCGATGCGGTCGGCGGCGGCGGCCGCGTCGATCAGGTCCTCGCGCGTCGAGCAGTATTCGTCGTCATCGTCGTCTTCCCAGTTCTTCATGAACAGGCCGACGACCTCGTGGCCGGCGCGCTTGGCGAGCAGCGCCGCGACCGACGAATCGACGCCGCCCGACATGCCGACCACGACTTTCACGAGAATTCCGGCGAGAACACGTCGAGCGGGAAGCTGCGCCCGGCGAGGAAGTCGTCGACGCACTTCTGCACCAGCGGCGAGCGGTGCTCGGCGCGCCGCTGCCGGATCTCTTCCGGCGTGAGCCACTGCACGCCGACGATTTCCTTGTCGAGCGGCCGGTTCTCGGCGGCGCCGACCTTGCCGCGGAACGCGAAGCGCAGGAAGGTGAAGTCCTTCCGCGGGTCGCGCCAGCGGTAGATGCCCACGAGCGACGTCGGCTCGAAGTGATGCGCGGTCTCTTCCATCGCCTCGCGCTTGCACGCAGCCGCGAGGGACTCGCCCGGGTCGAGATGCCCGGCAGCCTGGTTCAGCACCAGGCGGCCGGAAATCCGCTCCTGGATCAGCAGGAATTTGCCATCGCGCTCGATGACCGCCGCCACGGTCACCGAGGGCTTCCACACACTCATGCCGCCTTCTTGGTGTTCTTCTGGATGAAGTCGGCCAGGCGCTGCACGCCGGCTTCGATCGCCTTGTTGGAAGCCGCGTAGGAGAAGCGCACGTGCTGGCCCTCGCCCGGCACGCGCGTGCCGAAGTGGATGTCGGCAAGCACCGCCACGCCGGCCTCGTGCAGCAGGCGCTTGCGAAACTCCTCGGAGTCGGCGGCGCCGATGCGGCGGCAGGCCTCGGTGATGTTCGGCCAGACGTAGAACGCACCGCCGGGCACCTGGCATTTCACGCCCGGCACCTGGTTGAGCAGGCCGACGATCAGGTCCCTTCTTTGCAAAAAGCTCTCCCGCATGCGCGCCGCGGCCTCCTGCGGGCCCGTGATCGCTTCCACTGCCGCCCACTGGCTGATCTGCGAGGCGCAGGACTCGGTGTTGGTGATCCAGCGCGTGAACACCGGCGCGAGCGCCGGGTTCGAGGTGAAGCCGATGCGCCAGCCGGTCATCGCCCAGGTCTTCGATGCGCCGTCGGAAATGATGGTGCGCTCGTACATGCCGGGGACCTGCGCGATGGAGAAGAAATCGCCCTGGAACACCAGGCGCGAGTAGATCTCGTCCGCGTAGACCCAGACCTGCGGGTGCTTCTTCAGCACGCTGGCAATGGTTTCCAGCTCTTTTCTGTTGAGGCAGCCCCCGGTCGGGTTGTGCGGATAGTTCAGGATCAGCAACCTCGTTTTTGGCGTGATGAGCCTTTCCAGTTCCTGGGGGTCAAAGGAAAACCCGCGACCCTCATGCAGGTGGATCGGCACCGGCTTCGCGCCGTTCGCCACGATCTGCGACTCGTAGATCGGGAAGCCGGGGTTCGGATAGATGACCTCGTCGCCCGCGCCGTAGTCGGTGGTCGAAAGGATGGCGTAGGCGATGAACGGCTTGGCGCCGGCGCCGACCACCACGTCTTCCGGCCGGATCGGCAAGCCGCCGCGCATCTTCGCCAGGTAGCCGGCGGCGGCCTGGCGCAGCTCGTCGATGCCGGCGGACGGCGTGTACCCGTGCTTGCCGCCCTTGATGGCGCGGATCGCCGCCTCCTGCACGTTGTCCGGCGCCGGGAAGTCGGGCTGGCCGATGCAGAAGCTGACGATGTCCTTGCCCTGGCGCGCGAGCGCGTTCACTTCGGCGAGGACGACGAAGGCGTTTTCGGTTCCCAGGCTCTGCGCCCGGCGGCTGATCTCAGGCATAACCCGTATTATGCCGTCCCATGCTGGTCAACTGCGTCGCCTACCAGGACGGTCGCAAGCTCGCCGATATCGATAAGCGCGAGATCAGCGACTACCTCAAGCGGCCCGGCGGCTTCGTGTGGGTGGCGCTGGCGGACGCGACGCAGGAAGAGCTGGCGGAGATGCAGGAGGAGTTCGGCCTGCACGAGCTCGCGGTCGAGGACGCGCGCCACGGCCACCAGCGGCCGAAGATCGAGGAGTACGGCGACTCCCTCTTCGTCGTGATGCACACGGTCGAGTTCACGCCCACCGACGAGATCAAGATCGGCGAGGTCGACATCTTCGTCGGCCCGAACTACGTGCTCTCGGTGCGCAGCCGGACCGAGCGCGGCTTCAAGGAAGTGCGCGCGCGCGCCGAGCGCGAGCCCGAGCTGCTGCGGGTAGGCTCGGGCTACGTGCTTTACGCGCTGATGGACGCCGTGGTCGACCGCTACTTCCCGGTGCTGGACGCGATCGAGAGCGAGCTCGAACGGGTCGAGGAGGATCTGTTCAAGGAAGGCACTTCGCCGCGCGAGAACATCGAAGCGCTCTACTACGTGAAGCAGCAGCTCACCACGCTGAGGAACGCGTCGGGCCCGGCGCAGGAGCACGCCGGCAAGCTGTTCGGCGGGCGCGTTCCGTACGTCTGCTCGGGCCTGGGCGAGTACTTCCGCGACGTCTCCGACCGCCTGGTGCGCCTGAACCAGTCGATCGACAGCGCGCGCGACACCGTCACCACCGCGGTGCAGGTGAACCTCGCCATG
>Ga0134121_10002777_pt1 | contig 14873 bp, 18 predicted proteins | sample KB301_FD_96463 | JGI IMG/M metagenome (GOLD analysis project Ga0134121, IMG submission 96463) | Terrestrial soil microbial communities without Nitrogen fertilizer from Kellogg Biological Station, Michigan, USA - KB3-0-1 | ecosystem: Environmental > Terrestrial > Soil > Unclassified ... | reverse complement strand
CTCGAGCGCGCGCGCGAAGCCGGGCAGCGTGTTTTCCGGGGCGTGGCCGCGCGCGCCGCGGTGGCCTTGCACATCGAACGCTTTATCGACAACAGACATCTACCCAGCCAGTCTATCGCGCAACGGGTGTTGACGAAGCGAGCCAGATCCCGGCTGCGACCGCGACAACGCCGAAAAGAAGATGGACTCCGAGCGGCTCGCCAATGAGCACCGCGGCGAGGAGCGACGCGGCGACCGGGTTGACCGTCATGGTGTTGGCGACGCGTGTCGGCGTGGTGCGCTCGAGCGCGTAGACCCAAAGATAGAACGCCGCGGCGCCGCCGAAGACGCCGAGACAGAGCACCGCGAGCCACTGCGGCGGAGCGAATGCACGGGTCGCCGCCAGGCCGCCGGAAACCCACGCGAGCAAAACGCTTGCAGCCGCACCGCAACCCATGCCGGCGGCCAGGAACCCGAGCATGCTCGAGCGCGCCATCAGCGGCCGCGACCAGACGTTGTAGAGCGCCATGCAGACTGTCGCCGCCGCCATGATGAGGTCGCCGCGCCATGCGCCCGCGGGCGCGTCGGCGAGGCCCGCGGAGAGCGCGATGGCGACGCCGGCGATGGCGATCAGCACGCCGAGGGTCTTGCGCCGCGTGAGCTCCTCACGGCGCAGGAGCGCCGCGGCGAGCATCGTGGTGAGCGGCAGCACCGACAGCGCGAGCGAGCCGCGCGCGGCGCTCGTCAGGCTCATCGCGATGTTGTAGGCAAAAAAGAACACGGCGAAGAAGAGAATTCCCAGGCCGGCGACCGCAAGCCGGTCGTTCCCCTGCGGAAATTTGGCTCCGGCCGCGAGCGCGAGCGGCAGGATCAGCAGGAAGCCGATGCCGAAGCGGAACGCCGCAAGTGTCACCGGGTCGGAAGCGCCGATCGCGTAGCGCGTGAGCGCCGCGGCCGAGCCGCCGAGCGCGCTCGAGACGACCGCGGCGGCGACGCCGTTCACAGGATCATCTGGGTCTGGATCGTGAGCGAGAGCAGCCGCCCGGCCTGGTCCGTGACCCGCGTCTGCCACACGTGCGTGCGCTTGCCCTTGTGGAGCGCCATGGACTCCGCGCGGATGGTCCCCTGCAGCGCGGCGGCGAAGAAGTTGGTCTTCGACTCGAGCGTCGCGGTGCGCAGCCCCATCGCCGCGGTTCCCGCCGCGCCCACGCTGTCGGCGAGCGCCATCAGCGTGCCGCCGTGGAGCGCGCCGCCGACGGTGGCGAGCTCGGCGCGCACCTCGAGCTCCGCGACCACCTTGTCGGGCCCCACCTCCACGAAGCGCATTCCCAGATGGGCCATCAGGCCGGTGTTCCATTCCTTCATGGCATCTCCTCAGGGCTTCCTGATCCAGAACTGGTACATCGAGGCGAAGGTGTCGGGGTTCGCGCTCTCGTAGGCGTCCCACTGCTCGAGCGACAGGCAGAGCCTGAGCCCCGGGAGCTCGAAGCCGAGGAACTCGACGCCAAGCTCGGCGATTGCCGAGGCGAGCTGCGGAATCGTGAAGCGATGCTCCTGCACGTGCAGGACGAGATCGCGCGCGCCCGAGGCACTGTAGAAATCGCGCAGCGCGGTGACCGCGCGCGCGGGGTGGCTCGCCGGAAGCTCGAACAGGCGCCAACGCGCCTCGGTGACCGACAATCCTTTAACGATTTCGCGCGCGGCTACGACGTGCCTGCGGGCTGTTTCCGAATACAGGCCGAGCTTCATGAATCCGCCGCGCCTGACGAGCGATAGGAGCACGCGCCAGCCCTCGAGCGGCTCGCGCAGGTGGTGAAGCACGCCGCTGCACTCGATGAGATCGAAGCGTTCCTCGAGCGTGCCAAGCTCGAGGAGGTCGGCTTGGGCAAAGCGCAGGTTGCCGAGCCCAAGCTCGGTGCAGCGGCGCATCGCGTAGGCGAGGCTCGCGCGGCTGATATCGACCGCGAGCACCCGGCCGTGCGGCTGGAGCTGCGCGGTGACGGCGGCATGGCGACCCGTGCCGCAGCCGGCGATGAGGATGTCGGGCGCATCCGGCGCCGCGAGCTTGGCGGGGTCCGCGTGCGGAAAAAGGGAGCGCAGCATGCGCGGCAGCGGAAAGGCGCCCGGCACCGGCGCGCGCTGCCAGCGCGGGTACGGATTCGTTTCGTACTGGGCTTGCACGCGGCGCGACACCTCGTCGCTCACCGGGGTGAGCGGTTCGACACTCAGCGCACGCTCGATCGCGGGCTCCTCCACGAGCCGCCGCCACATGCGCTCGAACGCGTCGCCCCCGCCCGCAGGCTTCTCATGCCCTTGCGGCGGGCGGTACATGGCGAGCGCGGCGAGTTCGAGCGGCGTGCTTGCCGCGCGCTCGAGAGCGGCGACGCGCGCCGCCTCCGCTTCGGTCTCGCCCCAAACGTATTGATTGAGGAAGCATTGCTGTGCGAGCGCGCAGCACAGCTCAAGCGACGGCGTCTCGAGCGTCTCACGGCGCAGCGCGGTCATCTCGCGCTCGAAGGCCTCGTCGGCGACGAGCGCGTACTCGAGCAGGAGCAGGAACAAATTTCCGCGCGGACCGGTGCGCGCGAGGCTAAGGATTGCCTCCGCGCAGGGCTGCACGTCGACTTCTGCCTGGGAGAAGAGCCGCTCGCAGTCGGCGGCGAGCTCCGCGTCCCATTGCGCAAAGCGCATCCCACCCATGATTTCCGCGAACAGCTGCCACGCGGCGCGGTGCCCGGGATCGCAACGCACGGCGGCACGCGCCGCGTCAAGCGCGGCCGCCGGATCGCCGAGGTCGCGCAGCGTGAGCGCGAGGTTGTGGTGCGCGTTGGCGAACCGTGGCGCGAGCGAGAGCGCGCGCCGGTAGCACTCCGCGGCGCCGCGCGGGTCGCCCATCTCGCGCAAGGCGTTGCCGAGGTTGCTGTGCGCCATGGGGCTCGTCGCGTCGGCGGCGATCGACCTACGCAGCCAGGGCAGCGCGCGTTCGAGCTCGCCGCGCTCGAGCAGGCAGTAGCCGAGATTGTTGGCAGCCGCGGCGTCCCCTGGCCTCAGGCGCAGCGCCTCCTCGTAGGAGGCGATCGCCTCGTCCATCCGGCCGAGCCGCTGGCGCACCGTGCCGAGATAGTTGTGCGCCGTCGCGTTGTCCTTTTCGGATTGGAGAATTGTGCCGAACTGGGCTTCGGCGGCGGAGAGCTTCCCGGCTTCGGCCAGCATCAGGCCGAAATTCTGCCGGTAGAGGCTGTTGCGCGGTGCGAGGCCGACGGAGCGCTCGATGAGGGGCATGCCTTCGTCGCGCTGGCCGCTGCGGACGAGGCAAATGCCGAGGAAATGCAGCGCCTCCGCGTGATCCGGGTTTGTTTCCAAAAACTCGTTATAAAGCCGCGCCGCGTCGGCGAACCGTCCGGCCTGAGCGAGCCTGGATGCGTCCTGCAGGCGCGTGTTCAAGAACGCCATCTTGTCGCAATTGCGAAGCCGAAGGCGAGCAGCGCGAACAGCACCCCGGCGCTGATCGCGAGCGACGCGTGGATGCCGATCAGGCTGCCGCCGACGCCGACGGTCACCCCGCTGAACGCGCGCAACCCCATGGCGGACATGACGAAGACACCGATCACGCGGCCGCGCATTTCGGGCGGCGCGTGCAGCTGCACGAGCGTCTGCGCCATGGCGTAGAAGGACAGCTCGAGAAAGCCGGCGGCAAAGAGGAGCGCGAGCGCGAGCGGGTACGACGCCGAAAGCGCGAACGAGCCGATGGCTAGGCACCACAGGATCGCCAGGACGAACGCGGTGCGCGCCCGAGGCGGCAGCAAGCCGCGGCTCTCGAGCACCAGGCCGGCGGTGAGCGCGCCAAGCGCGTCGGCCGCGAACAGCAGGCTGTACGTGATATCGGCGTCGACGTGGCCGAAATCGCGCGCGAATTCCGGCAGCTGCGCATGGTACGCGTTGCCCACCAGCAGCGAAGCGCAGCCGGCGAGCAGCGTCATGGAGGCGAGCACCCGGTTCGCCGCCACGACGCGCGCCGCGGCGGCGACGTCGCCGAAGCCGCGCAGCGGCGGCGGGCTCGCCTTGCGGCTGAACGGGATCGTGCGAACCCACAGCATGAACGGCAGATAAATGAGCGCGTTCACCAGGATGCCGTACGTCGGCCCAAGAAGCAGCAGCAACGGCGCGCCGAGCGCCGGGCCGAGCATCAGGCCGGCCCAGCGCGCGGTCGCGGTGAGCCGCACCGCGCTCGGCAGGGTCTGCGGCTCGACCATGTGGTGAATCAGCACCTGCGCCGACGGGCCCCAGGTCGCGCCGGCGCAACCGTGCACGATGAGCAGCACGGCGGCATGCCACGTCCGCAGCGTGTCGGTGAAGAAGAGGAAGCCCCAGGCGAGCGAGGCCGCCATGAAGAGCGCCATCCCGATCTGGATGATGCGGCGCGGGTCGTGGCGGTCGGCCGCGGCCCCGCTGTAGACCGAGAACAGCAGGAAAGGGAGCCAGTGCGAGACGATCGCGAAGCCGGCGAGCGTGGGCGAATGGAACTTCTCGAACAGGACCCAGTAGCTGATCACGTGCTCGATGGCGTCGGCCATCATCACCGAGGCGACGCCGAGGAAGAAGAGGCGGAACCTCGGCTGGCGCAGGGCGGCGAACGATCGCGGCGCCGTCATGGTCGTTGGGGCGGGGTGGTCATGGCCTGTAATTTGCTGCAAAACGGAAATGGTCCGGCCGGAGGTCCTCCGCTGCCCGACCTGCGGGCTTACCCTGCAGGTCGAGGCGCCCGCGCGCGGCCAGCGCGCCGAATGCCCGCGCTGCGGCTCGACCGTGAGTGAAGGACCGCACGGCAGCCTGCAAGTGACCGCGGCGCTCGCGATCGCCGCGCTGATCCTCTATATCCCGGCCAACATCTACCCCATCCTGCGCATGCATTTCTATGGCGCCTTCAGCGAGAGCACGGTGTGGGACGGCGTAGTGAGCCTGGCGCAGACCCGGCAATACTTCGTCGCGCTCATCGTATTCATGGCCAGCATCGTGATCCCGATCCTCAAGCTCGCAGGGCTGCTATACCTCGTCGTCAGCGCCCGCTTCGGCGTGGGGCGGCACCTGCACGGCCGCACTCGCATCTATCGCTTCATCGACGTCATCGGCCCTTGGGCGATGCTCGACGTCTTCCTGCTGGCGATCCTCGTTGCGCTGGTGAAGCTCGGGCAGATCGCCACCATCCGGCCCGGGCCGGGGCTCATTGCCTTTACCGCGGTGGTGGTCCTTACCATGCTCGCCTCGGCTAGCTTCGACCCGCAGACCATCTGGGAGCGCCGAAGGTGACCGGCGAAGAGCTGCCGAAGGCGCGGCTGCGCCGGCGCCGGCTGTTCAATTTCGCCTGGCTCGTTCCGCTCGTCGCGGCGGCGGTCGCCGGCTGGCTCATCTGGCAGCGCTATCAGGAGCGCGGCCCCGAGGTCACCATCAGCTTCAGCGACGGCGGCGGCCTGCGGGTCGGCGTCACGCCGGTGAAGTACCGCGGCGTGGTCATCGGCGAGGTGAGCGGGGTGGGGCTCAGCCGCGATCACAAGCATGTCCTTGTGCGCACGCGCCTGCAGCGCGACGCAGCGAACGCGGTCGCGCGCGAGGGGGCAACCTTCTGGATCGTGCGGCCGCAGGTGGGGTTGGGCAACGTGCAGGGACTCAACACCGTGCTGACCGGGCCGGAGATCCAGGTGCTGCCGCCGAGGAACGAGGACGCGCCCAAGGCGTACGAATTCGCCGGGCTCGATTCCGCTCCGGTGGGTCTCGGCATGCTTGGGCTCAAGATCGTGCTGCGCGCCGAGCGGCCGCGCTCGATCCGCGCCAACACGCCGGTGCACTACCGCGGCGTCGAGGTCGGCGTGGTGCAGAACGTCGATCTCGCCCCGAACGCCACCTCGGCGGACGTGCACGTGCTCATCTACGAGCGCTACGCCGGCCTCGTGCGCCAGGGCTCGGCGTTCTGGGACACGAGCGGAGTCAACGTGCACGGCAGCCTGCTCAAGGGAATCGATGTCGACATCGAATCGCTGCGCGCCATCGCCACCGGCGGCATCGAGTTCGCGACCCCGAGCGAAAAGGCGCCGCGCGCCAAGCCCGGCACGGTGTTCTTCCTGTACGACAAGCCGAAGGACGAGTGGCTCTCCTGGCTGCCGCGGATCCCGCTGGCACCGGAACGGAACTGAGGGCGTCAGAATTTCGTCGCGCGCTGCATCGCCGGGCGCGCGGCCATCTCCATCGCCCAGCGCTCGAGGTTCGGCAGTCCTTCGCACAGGTCGGGTAGAGCGCCCTTGGCGCGGACCCACCCCGCGTAGAGCGAGATGTCGGCGATCGTCATCCCGGCGCCGGCGGCGTACTTCCGGCTGGCCAGCGCGGCGTCCCAGACCTTGAAGTACTCGCGGAAGCGGTCCTTGAACATCTTCGCGGTCGGCGCGTGCGGCTCCTTGGAGCGCTGCACCGCGAAGATCGAGCCGATCTGGGGCGTGATGTCGGTCGAGCCGCTCATCAGCGCCTGCCACATCGCCGCGCGCGCGGCGCCGTCCTTGGGCATGAGCTTGCCGGACTTTTCGGCGCAGTAGATCAGGATCGCGGTCGACTGGGACAGCGTGATCGGCTTGCCGCCCGGGCCTTCGTGATCCACGACCACCGGCACCTGCGCGTTCGGGTTCAGCGCCAGGAATTGCGGCGTCTTGTGCTCGCCCTTCTCGAGCGCGACAGGGTGGAAGGTGTAAGCGAGGCCGCATTCCTCGAGCGCCATCCTGGCGCGCATGCTGTTCGAGGTCGCCGCAGCGTAGAGGTCGATCATGAGCTCTCCTTTAGGAACATACTAAAGGAGAAACGAGGGACTCATGAGCCGCGAAACTCGGCCATTTCGCCTGAACATCCCCGAAGCCGCGCTCGAGGACCTGCGCGGGCGCCTCGCGCGCACTCGCTTGCCGGACGAGCCGCCGCTCGAGCGCTGGTCGACAGGCACCAGCCGCGCGTACATGGAGGAGCTCGTCGCCTACTGGCGCACCGGGTTCGACTGGCGAGCGCAGGAAGCGAGCCTCAACGGCTTGCGCCAGTTCACCGTACCGCTCGGCGGGATCGAGCTTCACTTCATCCATGAGCCCGGCCGCGGGCCGCAGCCGATCCCGCTCCTCCTGTCGCACGGCTGGCCCGGATCGATCGTGGAGTTCCGCCGCCTGATCCCGCTCCTCACCGAGCGCTTCACGGTGGTGGCGCCTTCGCTCCCGGGCTACGCGCTTTCGTTCCGCCCGGGACAGAAGCGCTTCGCGGTCGAGGACATTGCGGACCTCTTCGCCGAGCTCATGACGGACGTGCTCGGCTACCGGCGGTTCGCCGCGCAGGGCGGCGACTGGGGTGCGTTCGTCAGCTCGGTCCTCGGCTGGCGCCACCCCGAGAAGTTGATCGGCATCCATCTGAATCTGCTCGCCGTGCGGCGTGACCCGAAGATTCCTCACCAAAATGAAGAAGAAGCCGCTTACCTGGCGGAGCTCGCGCATTTCCTGAAGGAGGAAACCGGCTACCAGTGGATCCAGGGCACCAAGCCGCAGACGCTCGCTTATGCGCTCACCGACTCGCCAGCCGGGCTCGCCGCCTGGATCGCGGAAAAGTTCTGGAAGTGGAGCGACTGCAGCGGCGTGATCGAGAACGCGGTGAGCCGCGACGATCTCCTCGCCAACGTCTCGCTCTACTGGTTTACGGGCGCGATCGGCTCGTCGTTCTGGCCGTACTACGCGCGCATGCACGGCCCGTGGCCGATCCCGGAAGGCAAGACGGTCGACGTCCCCACCGGCTACGCGGCCTTCCCGAGGGAGATCCTGCGGCCGCCGCGCTCGCTCGCGGCGCGCACCTACACCGACATCCGCCGCTGGACGACGATGCCGCGCGGCGGTCATTTCGCGGCGCTCGAGCAGCCGGAACTCCTCGCGCGCGAGATCGTCGAGTTCTTCGCCTCGCTGCGCTAACCCTCGGCTAGCGCGCCTTGGAAGCTCTATGTACCGGAGAGCGGGCTGAAAGGCCGGCTTTTCTTGTGCGCACCTCGGCTTGCCGCCGCCAGTAGAGCCATTCGCCGAGCTGGAGACGCTGGTGCCTGAACCATTGCCGCAATGAAGCCATGCGTCTTCAGTGTACGCTGCGGTGTGTTACGAGCCGATGAACCGGGTTGACGGTAGTTTGGCATTTGGCATCGTTCAACCGCGTGGCGTCAATGCGTCAATGCGCCGCGTCCTCCGTAAAGTTGTTACTACAATCGCGCATGGCGAAAGCGAAATCGGGACTGAAGCGCGCGCCGGCGAAGCGCCGGCCAAGGAAGGCGAAAGCCGCAACGCGGGGGTTAACACCCGCCGAGTCACGGCTCGAGAACCTGAGTGGCGCGGCCGAAGAGGCGGCGCGGCGGGTGGAAAGCGTCGGCGGCCAGCTTCTCGGCTCCTACCAGGATCCGCTGGGGCGCGAGCCGGTGCTGGTGGCCATCCTGCCGCTCGAGAGCGTCGAGCCGACCCCTTTCCAGCGGGACCTGTCGCAGGCCCATCACCGCCGCCTCGCCGACGTTCTAGATCGCACTGGAATGTTTCTCGATCCGATCATCGCGGTCACTGCGCCCGACAAGGGTTTCTGGACTCCCAACGGGATGCACCGCCTCATGGCGATGCGCAGGCTCGGCGCACGCTCGATTACCGCCCTCGTGGTGCCGAAGCGTGAGATCGCCTGGCAGATCCTCGCCCTGAACACCGAGAAGGCGCACAACCTGCGGGAGAAATCGCTCGAGGTGATCCGGATCTACCGCGGCCTCATCGACGAGGACGCGAAGCGCCCGGAGACGCAGTTCGCGTACTACCTCGAGGAGGCTGCGTTCGTCACGATGGGCATGTGCTACGAGCGCAACGGCAAGTTCGCCGGCGGCGCCTACAACCCGGTAGTACGCCGCCTGGAGAAGTTTTCCGACCAACCGCTCTCCAGGGCCGTGAAGGATCACGAGAAGCACGCCGATATGCTCATGGATCTCGACGAACGCGTGGCGGCCGTGATCGGCAAGCTCAAGGCGCGCGGATTCGTGAGCCCCTACCTGCGCGCGTTCGTCATCGCGCGCATCAACCCCCTGCGCTGGATGCAGGGCGAGCCGCCGCCGCTCGAGGACGTGCTGAAGACGATGCGCGAGCGCGCCGGCAAGTTCAACACCGACAAGGTCAAGCAGGAGGACCTCGCCGGCGTCGGCGGTGCGCCCGATGAAGCCGAATAGCGGCGCGGTGCGCGGCGCGCTCTGCGACGAGATCGCCGACGCGTTGCAGGCCCTCTGGGAACGGCGCCCGCCGAACGACGCGGCGATGCACCAGGTGCGAAAAGACCTCAAGCGGGCGCGTGCGGCGTTGCGCCTGCTGCGCGACACGGTCGGCGATGCGGCCTACAGCCAGGAAAACGTGGAGCTGCGCGACGCGGCGCGCCCGCTCTCCGGCGTGCGCGATGCCGCCGTCGGGCTCGAGGTGGTGCGCGAGCTGCTCGAGCGGGAGAAGAAGCCCGCGCGCCGCGCGATGCTCCTGGAGGTGCGACGCACGCTGCGAGAGGAACGCAGCCGCGCGCGGCTGCGATTGCTCGGCGGGAAAAGGCTCGCCGCGATCGAATATTCCCTGCAGGACGCGGGCGAGCGCGCCGAATACTGGCGCTTCCCGGTCCACGACGCGCCGCTCCTGCGCGCGGGGTTCGAGCGCGTCTACCGCAAGGGACGCAAGACGCTGAAGAACGCCCGCTCGGAAGGCTCCGCCAAATCGCTCCACGAATCGCGCAAGCAGGTGAAGTACCTTCAACAGGCGCTCGCAATCGCCGCCGACGGCGGATCCCGACGCCTGAAGAAGCTCTCGAAGCGGGCAGCGAAGGTTGCCGACCGCCTCGGCGATGATCATGACCTGGCGGCGCTGGAGGCAAAAATCCTGGCGCTGCCGTTGCAATCGAAGGCCGAGCGCAAGCTCGTCGCGCACATCGAGGCGCGCCGGGCCAAGCTGCAGAAGAAGGCCTTGAAGCTGGCGCGACGCGTCTACCGCAGGAAGCCCAGCGCCTTCGTCAGGAAGCTGCTGCCGGGGCGGCTGGCCGGCGCCTAGGCGGCCTTGCGCCGCTCGGGGCCGAGCCAGGGCGTGTTGTTCGCCCGCCGCTCGGGCCCGCCGTAGCCCTCGGTTTCGAAGCGACCCTTCCAGCCCTGCTTCTTCCATTCCGCGTCGCGCTCGTCGATGTCCAAAGCGCCGTGGCGCTCCAGGATGGCGTGCGCCCGAGCCGCCAGTCCGGGCTCGTCCGCGGCGACGGTGATGACGATGCCCAGGGCGTCGTCCGCGCCTTCGCCTTCGCTTTCGTTAAGCTGAGCGGTGCCTGGTACGCCATGCCCCTGGTCGGCCATGAAGCCGATGTCGTGCTCGGCGATGCCGTTTTCCGCGAGCTCGCGCAGTACGGCTTGGGCCGCGCTGAGATTGTCGAACAGCCCGATGACGGTCTTGGCCATGGCGCACCTCCTTGGGTCGTAAAGGAAGGATCGAAGCAAGCCGAGTGCCAAGCGGCCCATATCTGCTCGGATCATGCCGGGCGGTGGCGACACGCCATGCGGATCACGAAAATGCCGAACGTCCAAGTTGAAATCCATGCGCATCACGGTTCTCGATCATCCCGCGACGCTCGCCAGCCACTTGGCGGCCTGGAACGACCTCGCGACCGCAGCGCTCGAGCCGAACGTGTTCCACGAGCCCTGGATGATGCTCCCCGCGATCGACGTCTTCGGCCGGGACGCGAATCTTCGGTACGTGCTGGCTTACGCCGGCCACGGCGGCGCTCGGCCGCTCCTCTGCGGCCTGTTTCCGCTCGAGCGCGTCGCGCGCTACAGCGGGCTGCCGTTTTCCCACCTGCGGCTCTGGCAGTACAAGCACTGCTTTCTCGGCACGCCGCTCGTGCGCGCGACACACGCGCGCGCCTGCCTCGACGCCTTTCTCGACTGGCTCGAGGCCGATGCGCAAGGCGCTGCGGCGATCAAATGGGGCTCGGTCGCCGCCGACGGCCCGTTCTGGCGCGAGCTCGCCGAAGCGCTCGCGGAAAGCGGGCGGCGCAGTTTCGTGCCCTACCGGTTCGAGCGCGCGGTGATGCGGCCGCGCGGCGGCAGCGAGGCCTTCCTGAGCGAAGCGGTGTCGGGCAAGGGCGCGAAGGAATTGCGGCGCCTCGAGCGGCGGCTCGCCGAAGCGGGCAAGCTTGAATACGCTGAGCTGCAGCGGCCCGAAGAGGCCGAGCCCTGGATCGCGGATTTCATCGAGCTCGAAGCGCGCGGCTGGAAAGGGCGCAACGCGAGCGCCCTCGGCTCGAGCGACTCGGGGCGCACGTTCTTCACGCGCGCGGCCCGCGCTGCGGCGCGGCAGGGCCGGCTGATGATGCTCGGCCTGCGGCTCGCGGGAAGGTGGATCGCATTGAAATGCAACTTCCTGAGCGGCGAGGGCTCCTTTGCCTTCAAGATCGCCTACGACGAGGAGTACGCCCGTTTCTCGCCCGGCACGCTCCTCGAGCTCGAAAACATCCGCCGCTTCCACGCGCGGCCCGGGCTGCGCTGGATGGACTCCTGCGCCGACCCCGACCACTTCATGGCCAACCGGCTGTGGGTGGACCGGCGCCGGCTCGCCGACCTCGTTACCACCACCGGCCGCGCCGCGGGCGACCTCATGGTTTCGTCGCTGCCCCTCCTGCACTGGATGTCGCGCACCTTGCGCCGGGCGCCCGCGGCTGCCCTACGGAGCTGAAGATGAGCCTCGCGATCGATCGAGACACGTTCAACGCGCAGTTCGCCCGGACTCCCTTTCTGGTGCCGCACCAGCTCGCGGGGCACCGGCTCTTCACGCTGGCCTGCCTGGTCGAGCTGTCGAAGCGTCTGCCCGCCTCGCAGGTGGAGTACAACGCGGGCGAGGTGCCGGTCGGTCTCGATCCAGAGCGCACGCCGCGCAACGGGCTTTCGCCCGAGGACACCATCCGGCGCATCGCGGAGTGCCGCTCGTGGCTGGTGTTGAAGCACGTCGAGCACGACCCGGCCTACCGGCGGCTGCTCGATGAGTGCCTCGGCGAAGTGCGGGCCGCCTCCGCGCGGCTCGCTGCCGGCATGCGCGATCCGCACGCCTTCATCTTCGTTTCGTCGCCGGGCGCCGTGACGCCCTACCACATGGATCCCGAAGAGAACTTCCTGCTCCAGATTCGCGGGACCAAGACCATGAGCGTATTCGACCGCGCCGACCGCGTGGTCGTGTCCGAGCCCGACCTCGAGCGCTTCCTCGTCGGCGCGCACCGCAACCTCGCATGGCGCGACGAGTTCCAGAGCCGGGCGCGCACCTTCGAGCTCGCTCCGGGCGACGCGATTCACGTCCCATTCGCCGCCCCGCACTGGGTGCAGAACGGCCCGGAAGTCTCGATCTCCTTCAGCGTCACCTTCAACACGCGCGCCTCGATGCGCATGCTGCACGCGCATCGGCTGAATGCGCGGTTACGGCAGTGGGGTGTGGCGCCGGCTCCGGTCGGCTGCTCGGCGTTGCGCGACGGGCTGAAGCAGCTGGTATCGAGGGTGAGCGCCTGGGCCGGGAAGCTGCGCGCCCGGCTCAGACCTTGGGCAATGCGACGCCGACCAGCGTATCGCGGGTGAGGATCGAGGCGAGCTGCTCCTCGTCCCAGCCCTCGGTGCCTTTCGGCCGCATCGGCACGACCACGTAGCGCATGTCGGCGTTCGAGTCGTGCACGCGGATGGACACCTCGTCGGGAATGACGGTGCCGAATTCCCTGAGCACCGCCCTCGGCTCGCGCACCACGCGGCGGCGGTAGTTCTCGCTCTTGTACCAGGTGGGCGGCATGCCGAGGAGAGCGCGGGGATAGCACGAGCACAGCGTGCAGACGATGACGTTGTGGACGCGCGGCGTGTTCTCCACCGCGATCAGGCGGTCGGCCTCGAGGTCGAGGCCCCATTCGGCGCACGCCGCTTTTCCGTCGGCGAGCAGGCGCTTCCGGAACGCCGGGTTCGCCCAGGCGTGCGCGATGACGCGCGAGCCGCGCTGCGGGAATTCCGCGTCGAAGAGCTCCATGCGTTTTCGCACCTGCTCGGCGGTAAGCAGGCCTTTTTCCTCCAGCAGCTCCTGGATCGCGCGGCTGAGGATCTCGTGCTCGGACGGCGGCCCGTCGTCCTTGGCGGGGTCGTGCGGGTGGGCGTGGCTCATGCCGGCTCCAGCCAGTGTTCGTAGATTTCCACCTCGATCAGGTCGTGGTTCGAGCCTGCGTAGCTCCCCCATACCTCGCGTTGCTTGAACTGCACCCGATAGAGCACGCGCCTGGGCTCGCCGTCGAAGCCGTAGGCGAGCTCCTCCGGGTTGGGAAAACGGCCGCAGACGCGCTCGATCTCTCCTTGTTTGCCGCGGATGTAGGCGGGCGTGCGACGGTGACCCGGCGGGTTGGCGTTCTTCACGCGCACGCGGTCGCCCACGTTGAAGCGCCGCTCGGGCGCCGGCGTATAGGTGCTAGGAGTCATAGCGTTTTCGTACTTCTTCGATCTTGCCATCCAGCTCGCCGCGGGTGAACAACCCCTTCTCGAGAAGGAGGTTGCGCATCGCTTCGGTGGTGCGCTCGAAGTAGCCGAGGCGATAGTAGCGGTCGCCGAGGTCCTCGGCGGCGCGGCGCAGCTCGTCCAGGCGCACGAGCTTGCGGCTGGTGAGCGTGTTGCGCAGCGCGTTCGCCTGCTTCTCCCAGAACTTCATCCCGTGGTCGACGGTGTCGATGGGGCCGGCGGCTTGGCCGCCGATGTCGGCCGGGTTGGGGCTCATTTCTTCGGCGCGGGATGGATGTTGTCGACCCAGTGCACTTCCTCGGGCTTCTCGACCGCCGGGATGTCGAGGTTCACGACCACCGGCTCCTGGCCGCTGCGGCACAGGACGCACGAGAGCGGCTCGGTGTCGCTCGCGTTGATCTCCTGGTGCGGGACGTAGGGCGGCACGTAGATGAAGTCGCCCGGACCGGCCTCGGCCATGTACTCGAGCTTTTCGCCCCAGCGCATCCGGGCCTTTCCGCTCACCACGTAGATGACGCTCTCCACCGGGCCGTGGTGATGCGCTCCGGTCCTGGCCTTCGGATGGATGACGACCGTGCCGGCCCAGAGCTTCTCGGCGCCGGCACGGGCGTGCGTGATCGCGGCGGCGCGGTTCATGCCCGGGGTCTGGGCCGTATTGATATCGAGCTCGTTCGAGTGCACCACGCGCACGCCGTCGAGCTTCCACTTGGAATGGGGGCCGCTGGTCATTCGCTGGTTCTTTCGGCGGCGGCAGTAGTCCGTTCGGAGAAGTGCCAGTGCTTGGGCAGGATTATTGCTGTAGATGCAGTGGACGCGCAACCTCGCGCATCTTCGAACGCTATAGGAGACGTCATGAGATTTGCAAAAACCGTACTCGCAGCAGCGGCCATGGCGCTTGCCTGCGGCGCCGCCGCCGCGGCGGACAAGGACGCCAAGAAGGAGAAGGGCTTCAACGAGATCGACAAGAACGCGGACGGCTACATCACCCGCACCGAGGCGACCGCCGCAGGCCGCAAGGACCTCATCAAGCGCTGGAAGGATGCCGACGGCAACCACGACGGCAAGCTCTCGCGCACCGAATACCTGGAGCTCATGGCAAAGGACGACTTCAACAAGGTGAAAGAGAAAGTGAGCGGGGCGCCCGCGGCGGCCAAGAAGGAGACCGCGGAGGCGAAGCGCCGTGCGCCGGACGCAAACGCGAGCACCGGCTCGAGCGCCAATACGAGCGGAAAGCCGCAGTAACGGCGCGGTTACTCGAGTTTTGCAGTACAGACGGGCTGCTCAGGCAGCCCGTTTCGTTTCAGCCCTTCGACCAGGAATCGCGCAGGGTCACGGT
>Ga0134121_10002776_pt1 | contig 14884 bp, 14 predicted proteins | sample KB301_FD_96463 | JGI IMG/M metagenome (GOLD analysis project Ga0134121, IMG submission 96463) | Terrestrial soil microbial communities without Nitrogen fertilizer from Kellogg Biological Station, Michigan, USA - KB3-0-1 | ecosystem: Environmental > Terrestrial > Soil > Unclassified ... | reverse complement strand
TTCCGGGCGAACCCCGCGTCACCTATCGCACATGAAAGTGTCGCCGCGGAATCGCAGGCTCGGAATACTGCTTTCCGGGCGTGGATCCAACTTTGAAGCCATTGCAGCCAACATCGACGCCGGGAAACTGGATGCGGAAATAGCCATCGTCATCAGCAACGTCGAATCGGCGCCTGGACTGCAGCGCGCGCGGGAACGCGGACTGAAGGCGCTGCATATTTCATCGCATGGAAAATCGCGCGAACAGTTCGATGCGGAGCTGGTGGAAGCGCTGAGAAAATGTGACGTCGGCCTTGTCGTACTTGCGGGATTCATGAGAATTTTCAGCGAAGTGTTCACTTCGGCGTACCCCAACCTGATTCTCAATATTCATCCTGCGCTTCTGCCGTCCTTTCCCGGGCTTCACGTTCAGCAGCAGGCCCTGGATTACGGGGTGAAGTTCAGCGGCTGCACCGTTCACATTGTGAATGACGTTCTGGACGGCGGTCCGATCGTTGTACAAGCGGCGGTTCCTGTAATGGATGGCGATACGGAGGAAGCATTGTCGGCGAGAATCCTCCAGGAAGAGCATCGGATTTACTCCCGGGCGATCAAAATGGTGCTATCCGGCAATTGTGAGATTCAGGGCCGCCGGGTGACATGCCAATGAGTGACTTCACGACAACGCCCCTGGTGGAGCAGATGGAGTACATCCGTAAAGGTGCGGTGGAAATCATCCGCGAGGAAGAGCTGATCGCGAAATTGAAGCGTGCTCAGAAAACGGGAAAGCCGCTTCGCATCAAGGCCGGATTCGATCCGACGGCGCCCGACATTCATCTTGGGCACACGGTGCTGATTCGGAAGATGAAACATTTTCAGGATCTCGGCCACACGGCGATCTTCCTGATCGGAGACTTCACGGGACTGATCGGTGATCCGTCCGGACGAAACGCCACGCGAAAGCAGCTGACGAAGGAAGAAGTCCTCGTTAACGCGGAAACCTACAAACAACAGATCTTCAAAATCCTCGATTCGAAGAAAACCATCATCGATTTCAACAGCCGCTGGATGTCCGCGCTTGGCGCGGAAGGGCTGATCCGGCTGGCATCGCGGTACACGGTGGCGCGCATTATCGAACGCGAGGATTTCACCAACCGGATGAAGAATCAGCTTCCGATTGCGATGCATGAGCTGTTGTATCCGCTCGTGCAGGGCTATGACTCGGTCGCGCTCGAAGCGGACGTTGAACTTGGCGGCACCGATCAAAAATTCAATCTTCTCGTCGGCAGGGATCTCCAGCGCGAATACGGACAGGAGTCTCAGGTCGTGCTCACAATGCCTCTGCTGGAAGGCACCGACGGCGTCCAGAAGATGAGTAAGTCGCTCGGGAATTACATCGGTATCAATGACGTGCCGGGGGAACAGTTTGGGAAAATCATGTCGATCTCCGATGACATGATGTGGCGGTACTACGAACTCGCGACAGACGTTTCGTTGCGAAACATTCAGCTCCTGAAGCAGGACGTGGAGTCCGGAAAACGTCATCCGAAAGACGCGAAATGCGATCTCGCCGAAACCGTGATCGGGCTCTACCATGGCAAAGCTGCGGCACAGGCCGCGCGCGACGAGTTCAATCGGATATTCAGCCAGCGAGAGGTTCCGGCAGACATCGAAGTGCGAAAGATGGAACGCGGCGCGGGCCCGGTACGGCTGACGAAACTGCTCCCGACATTGGGCCTGGCGCCTTCGGTGAGTGAAGCGCAACGCCTGATCGAATCCGGCGCCGTACACGTCAACGACGAACGGATCACCAGCATCAAGGCCGAACTCGATTTATCCCAACCGGTCGATGCCACCTTCAAAGTGGGCAAGCGGCGCTTCCTCCGCCTGCTGATCCCGTAACCGGGCGCTTCCGCGCCGACCATTTTGGGTGACTGTGGAGTCGGTTCTAAGTTTCGTAAAGCCGAGAAGGAAGCGGGTATACTCAGACTCCCCCCTAAAACAAATTCAGGAGGTTCCCCGTGAAATTCCAGTGGTTCGCAGTCTCAGTATTGCTCTGTCTCAACGTCTCCGTGGCGCTCGCACAACAGGGACAAGGAAATTCCAGCGGCCCGCCGGTAATCGTTACTTCAGGAATGGGAGCGATCAAGCTGAAAGCAGACCAGGCGTGGGTTTCGATTGCCGTGGATGCGCGCGCTGGCAAAGCCGTGGATGCCCGAAACCGCGCGGCGATTCAGATGACCGCCCTGCAGACAGCGATTAAGGCCGTTGGCATTCCAGCAGATGCACTGAAGACATCGAGTTTCTCTCTGGAACCGCAAACAGAAGAGGAGTACGGCGCCAAGGTTCGCGTGCGTGAATACTCCGCGAAAAACGAAATCGAGGTTCGCGTCGATAACCTGGATCTTCTCAGCGAAGTCCTGGACGCCGCCGGAACCGTGAAAACGTCAGACACGTTGTCCGTGTCGGTCGCCGGTCTGCGATTCGCCGTTCGAAACGGCACGACGGCGGACAAAGATGCACTGACTATGGCGGTGCAGGACGCTATGACGCGGGCAAGCGCGATGGCAGCCGGCGCCGGGCGAGCGCTTGGAGAAATCGTTCGGATCGAAGAACAATCGATTGCCGGAACATCGTCCGGCAACAATAAATCCGTGCGGATCCAAACGCGGAGCGGCACAAACGCTCCTCAATTCGCCCCGCCCTCTCGTGTGGATACTCCTGTCGAGCCCAATCAAATCGAGTTTCTTGCTTACGTGACGCTGACGATTGCTGTGCGCTGAGCGGTCCATGGCATCAAACGTTGTGCATATTCTCTGACAACTAACTAGAGATGAGTGCGGGCATCCTCCGATAACGAAAATGTCGTGACCTTTCCTGCAAGGGCGAGTATTCACCAGTAATCAAGCGTCTGCGAGACGCATGTGAGCATCAAGGACGATCCCGATATCATTCCACCTACCCTTAGCCGTCATATTTGAGTCAGTATTGGCGTCAACTGGATTTAGGAAAGGGAGCAAGTATGCTGATGCGATTGTTACTTCTTCTATCGTGCGCTGCGTTTTTCTCAATGCTGGCTGTGGCGAGCCAAAAACCGGAAGCGGAGCGGACGGCGCCACCCGAGTTCACCAATACCGCCACGATCAAGGACCTGATGGTCTCGATGATCGATCCGAGTGCAGACTACCTGTGGGATTCCGTTGCGACCACCGTTTCCCCAAACGGACTCGGATCCAGGGAGCCGCGAACTGATAAGGAATGGGCCGCGGTTCGCCGCAACACCATCGTTCTGCTGGAGGCCACGAACCTCCTGATGATACCGGGACGCCACGTCGCCGCGCCTGGGGACAATTCGAAAAACCCGGGCGTGGAATTGAGTCCTGAGCAGATCGAAGTTCTATTGAGCAAAGACCAGGAGAGTTGGAACAAGCTGTCTCGCGGTCTGTATGATGCCACTCTGGTTGCGCTGAAAGCGGTAGATGCCAAAGACGCGAGAGCCCTGCTGAATTCCGGTGCAGGGATTGACAGAGCGTGCGAGAGTTGTCATCTGAAATACTGGTACCCGCAGCCGGGAAGGTAAAAGCATGAGAGCCGTCTTGCTTATTGTGACGATCGTTGCTCTTTCGATTGTGTCTGCACCACTTCTCGCTCATCACAGTTTCGACGCTCACTACAACGGGCAATGCGTGGATTAAAGAGATCGCGTTACCGGATGGTCGAAGGCTGCCGTTCAGCAAGGACCTGCCCTAAAGGCGAGTAACATTTCGCGCAACGCCCCGCTTGGAGTGGAGTATTCTTTGGAAGCATTTTCCCAACGAAGGAGAAATCCAAATGAATCCGATGGCCAAGACGATTGCCTTCTGGGCTGCTTTCTTTCTGACTGCAATTCTGTTGTACAACGTCTTCTTGCACCCGTCCATAGGAAGCGAAACTGAGATTACGTTCAGCAGTTTCCTGGATGAGGTCAACAACAAGAACGTCAAGAGCGCGAAAATTGTCGATTCCGATCTTACTGGCCAACTCATTTCCGGCGGAAATTTCAAGACTGTTGTTCCGACGGACTACCCTGCCTTGTACGACAAGCTGCAGGGTGTGAACGTCAAGATTGAACACCCCACACGGAACCCGTGGCTGGATGCTCTCTCATCCTGGGCGCCGTTCATCTTCATCATCGGTTTCTGGATTTATTTCATGCGGCGGATGCAGAAAAGCGGTGCGCACAAGAACAGGTCTACGGCTGACTCCGATCGCGGCAACACCAACGTGGTGCAGCTGGAGCCGGATGTGGCGAAAGCGTTCCCGAATTCACAGTCGGTTAATGAAGCGTTGCGACTGGTCATTCAGCTGAAGCACATTCCGGGAACGACGTAACACGCGCCGGTGCCTGGCACCCCAGGAAATCGCGCGGCCGGTCGCTACTCCGAAAGATTAAGTGACGCCGGTGCGATCTTCGCGTCCAAGCAACTTCGATGAGGCTTTGGCTATTACTTTCTCTTCTCGCAATTGGCAGCCCGGCTCGTGCCGAGGACGGAGTTGTCAGCGGCACGGTGCGGCAACCTGACGGCAGTCCCGCAGTGCGGATCCGCGTCGCTGCGATGGCTGCGTCCGGGCTCGAACTGGATGCGGTAAACGGCGTTGCTCTGTTCGCCATCGCCGAGACGGATGAGGCGGGACGGTATCGACTCGAAGGTATCCGGTCCGGCCGCTATTACATTGTGGCAGGACGCGTCGATCGTCCGACTTTCTATCCCGGGACGCCGGAAATCAACAAGTCGACAATCATTACCGTCGAGCCAGGCACGGAGCGTTCCCAAATCGATTTCACCGTATCCAGCGAAAGTACTCAGCCCAGAAGTATTCCTCCCAGGCCGCCGTTGAGCAACAATCCCTTTCAGCAACTCCCTTCAGCCCAGGCACAGAAGCCGGACATACCAGTTAAAGGCCGGGTCGTTCTTGATGAAAGTTCGAACGGACAAAAACTGCCAGACTCGATTGTGCTGAGCATCAGGGCAACGCGAAGCGTGGTCGGAACTGCTAATATCACCATCTCGACAGGTTCCACCGTCCAGGTTTCGGTTGACCGGGATGGCACGTTCACGACCATGCTTCCGGAGGACTCTACGATTTCGGTTGGGAGCCTGCCCAAAGGTTACTCGACCAAATCCGCTACCGCCGGGGGGACCAATCTGCTTCAGCAACCTTTCAACGTTCGCCGGGGCGGTCCGGAAATAGTGATCGTCCTCAACGCAGACCTGCGACCCCGCTATCGAGTGGAGGGGCGAATCGTTTCCCCGTCACCGGCCCGCTCTCTGTTCGGTGAGCCGATCGAACTTGTCAGCGAATCCGGCTCACTGGTCCGGATCATCGTTGAAGCTGGAAACCGCTTCGCCTTCACGAATGTATTGGCCGGAAACTATACGCTGAGGTTCGACTCTTCCTCAGGCAGAGTTCAGCAACGAATCACGGTTACCGATCGTGATGTGAACGCGGAGCTAAACCTGATTTCGCCGTAAGGTCGAGGAATTCGAATTGGGGGCCGTTCTACTCGAACCCCGAATTCGAAATCGAATTCGGGGTTCGAGTAGAACGGCCCCCAATTCAAATCGCTTCTGAGACAATTACAGTGCGGTAACCAGGCGGCGCGCAGCATCTTGCCACTACCGCGACAGCGGCTCCACGAGCGTTATTCTTGCCTGGTGGGTGTGGCCGAACCACAACCCGGAAAGCCCGCCGGGCTGCGCGGGTTTCAAGTCGATATCGCGGATGTTCGCTGTGAACGGGAGGAGGTAATACACCCATTCTCCCGATTCGACATTCAAGCGCGCTACGCGGTCCGAATAGATTCCGGCCGTCCATGTATACCCTTGTTCGTCGTAGTGCGCGTCGTACGGGAAAAAGTATGGCGGCATTGCCCACATGCGAATCTGGCGCCCGGCAGGCTGTTTCGGGTCCAGCATTCCGACGAAGTTTCCGTCGAACCCTCCCCACCACAAGCGGTCCTCTTTATCCGCTTTGCCTCGACGCATACCGCCGCCAAGACCGCCCACGCCTCGTGGCGTTGCGGGAATGTCGTAGTATGTCACCTGGCCGGTCTTTGCGTCGGCGTGCCAGATGTAGGTGCTGGCCCGAGCGGCGCCGTAAAGGTTGTTCTTCGAATCCGACGCGATGTCGTAGGCTGGAGTTGGCTTCTGGCCTTTGATGGTTTTCGTAACGGTGAGAGTATCGAGATTGATCTGATACAAGTCGGGCCCGGAGCGCCAGCCCTGGTTGTCAACGGCCGAATTGGTGACGTCCATCATTTCACCGCCTCCGGGCACGTTGGAGTACGTGAACTTCTCCGTCGATGGATCGAAAACAACCAATCCGTCCTGAGCCTGATTGCCGATGTAAAACCGTCCTTTCGAATCGGGCCCCATCATCGTTCGGGCGCCGGTGGGCTCGTTCGACCCCTGCGCGGCACGGTATGGCCAACGCCACTCCTTCGTCTGGCCGGTCCTGGTGTCGAGCCTGCCAAGGGCATTGTCGTTAAAATGGTTGTACCAGATCGCGCCATCGAGACCGATTCGCGTGTCGTGAGGCCGCTGCGTGACCGGCAGATCGTACGTTGTATAAAGGACCTGAGTCTCCTTGCCTTTAGGCCGGGGAAACTTCTTCAACTCGTATTTCCACATGCCCTCGCTCAGATTGATGGCCGCCACAGCTTCCGCCAGTCGTTTGTGAGCCGCCGTTGGCTCGCCCCCTTCGACGCGTCCCCACGTGGATACCAGAGCAGCCGGCAGCTGGTACGTCATTGGAGAACTGCCTGCGGAATAGACCATGCGCTTGACGACCCATGCCATCTGGTCCTTGTTGTACATGGACATGGCAACCCGCTGCAGCGTGTGGCAGCGGCTGCAGTCGCGCAACTCGAACTTCTGTTCTTCCGTTATTGGAAAGCTGCTCAGCCATTCCGGATCGGTAAGCTGAAGCGCGAGTTCGAGTGGGTTCGACTCACGAAGATTCATGTTCAATTGGGCGGCGTTGCCGGCAGTCACAGTCACTGGAGTCCTGGAAGCGGCCGCGTCCAGAACATAGCCGACGGCACGAACGGAAACGCTATATGGGCCCGCTTCCAGCCGTGCGCGTGGGAAGCTGTAGGCGCCTTGGGCATTGGTGACGACAGTGGTCGTAATCGTCGAACCATCGCGCCTTGCGGAAATCAGCACTCCCTCCATGGGACCTTCCTTCGCCGACCGTACCGTGCCTGTCAGCGCCGCAGCAGCGGGTACGGGAGCTTGCTGTGCCTTTAGTGCAATGCGAGACGTGGCCGCGCCAAGCACAACCAGTACGGTCAGTAAAGCTGTTGCCAAGCCCTTCTTCTTTGTCATGGAAAGCCTCCCCGCCGAGAATCTTGGATTCAAATGAGCATCTTGTAAAGAGATGCCTTGAGTTGACTATAATTTCGCCAATGAAAACCCGTCACCGAGTGAGCTGTCTTGGCGCGATGGCGTTCGCGTTTCTTCATTGCGCGCCGGCTCCCGCCTTTGCGCAGCTATCTGAACCTAATGCCGCTGGAGTGGCCATGGGGCATTTGCACTATCACGTGAGGGATGTTGAGGCGAACAAGCGATTCTGGGTCACTCTTGGGGGGCATTCACTGCAGATTGGGGCAGAGGAGGTAATCAGACTTTCAGGAGTTTTCGTTTTCCTCACGCGGGGCGAATCCTCCGGCGGAGCTGAAGGCTCGAGCGTGAATCATGTCGCCTTCAGAGTGCCGTCGTTGGCTGCGGTCGCGGCTGCGGGGCTCCGGGTGGAGCCTGTTGCGGGATTTCCCGGAGTCGCTTCCACGTATACGCCGGAGGGCGAGCGAGTCGAGTTGTTTGAGGATGCGGCACAAAACCTGACCTTCACTCCGGATGCCGGCTACAACGATGCGGCCGCACAACGACACAATCGGCCCGTGGGAGTGCCGGTTGCGTTTCATCATATCCATATGTATGTGCCGGAAACTGAAATTGCAAAAGTGAAGGACTGGTACGTGCGTCTGTTTGGCGGGATTCCCGGCAAGCGCAGCCAATATGATGCTGTCGATCTGCCCGGCATGAATTTGAATATCTCCGGCCCGGAACGCGGGTCCGCACCCACTCGCGGCCGGATGCTGGACCACATTGGGCTGGAGATCAAGGGGCTGGAAGCATTCTGCGCAAAGCTCGTCGCAATGGGCGTGAAATTCGACGTGCCTTACGCCAGGGGTACAGCCGGCTTCGCCTCCGCGACCATGACCGACCCCTGGGGCACAACCATCGAGTTGACCGAAGGGCTCCGCGGCTACTGATCGCGTTAATGATGTTCCCTCGACGTGATGGTTCGCGAAGCTTACCGTCGATCGCTGGATATCCGTGTCAATGAAACTTCGGATGGCTTCACGGTGTTTGCGACAACCGTTGTGCCGCTCGACTCATACTTCGCGACGAAATCCGGATTCATCCAGACGGAGGTGGATCCGAAATCCGTTGCGAAGAGTTTGTATTCACCCGGCGCGATACTTCGAATGACGAAGTGCCCATCCTGATCCGTGGTCGCGGAGCCGTAGCGAAATGCGATTCCACGCTTGGACACTTCAGGAATCAGAGTAACTGCAGCGCCGCGAACCGGTTGGTTTTGCTCATCGACGACGCTCCCCTGAACAATGGCTCCGGGAGTAATCACATCGATTTCGAGAAGGCCGGTTGAACTGTTGCCGATCGCGATGCTGCCGCCGAGAACGTCTTTTCTTCCCACACGAGCACTCGCGACATAAGAATCCGCAGGCAGGCTTGTGCCGTAGTTCACGCGATAAACGCCGGTTGGTACATTGGTCATGGTGAATTCGCCTGTTTCCCGATCGACTCGAGTCAGCGATCGGCCCGTCCTCAAACGTCTCGGTAATTAGATCTCGTCAGCGGCGAGCCATGACGTCTGCAATCGCCTGTCGCGTTTCCGCAATGGCGTCGGGCAGGAACTGACCTTTGCCGCCGGGCGTTGCCTGATTGAGTTCATTCAATGCCGTGTTCAACGAGACAACGATCTTTTCAAAGTGCGCGGGGTTGTTGGAATCCACAACCGTGTTTCCAAACTGCTGCTCTTCCTGTTCCAGCGGCGGATAAACATAGGCGATCGCGGCCCTCGCGTCCGTGAGCGCGTTCTCAATATCGCGCATTGCTTCTTTGAAGGCTCCATTGAGGGAATCATTTCGGAGCGCCTGGCGGGCGCTGAGCAAGCCCCTGATAGCCGCTTCGATGTGAACTGCCAGGGCAAGGCGCTCCGTTGCGGTCCGCTTCGATGAAGCAACGGCGAACGCGTCAGATTCCGCAATCGACATGGGATGCGCAGCGGCGAGCCAGCCCGGGGCGGTATTCGTATGCATCGACGCCATTCCGTTGGCTCGCGCGTTTTCCACCAGAAGCTCGTAACTCACAACGTGATTGCTGCTATTGGGCGTGAAGAAATTCCTTCGCTTGCCCTCGAACTCGTAGGTAGCATTTAACGCATTGTCACAAATTCCCGGCGACATGAAGGGCGCCCGCGGCCCGCTCGCCGAAAACATCTCCGCCGCAGCCAAGAATATTCTGGCGGAAATCTATTCCAGTAAGGGGCTCCGGGAAGCAAGAAACGGAACGCCGCTCAATCCTCCGCAGTAAACCCCATATTTCTGGCGGGTTCTGTCTCAACGCCGCCCGTCATACCACGGGATACAGTCGTCGCGATTTTTCGCTCCCTTGCCTAAAGTCCGCGTGTTGAGCACCACAAACCGCAAATAATCTCGCCACGAGTAGAGATGCAATTTACGCGCGGAAGTTACAAGAGGATGCCGGGACAGCACCACCACTTTTTTTCCGCTTCTGCGGGCCAGTTTTTTCAGCCGCCGGCTCCATTCGATTTCCTCACCCACAAATAAATCATTGCTGAATCCGCCGGTTTCACGAAAAGCCGCTGCACTGCAAAAAATAAAACTTCCAGCCATCCATCGTGCGGTACGGCTCAGACAATTCCAAATGATCACCAGCCTCGCGATTCGAGAATGTTCGTCCAGTTTCACCGTGCTGCCGCCGCCGACGCAGCGGCCGGATTGAATCTGCGCCGCAACGTCGGCAAACAATTCCGCGCTCGGCGTCGAATCCGCGTCTACGAATATGAACCAGTCTCCCGAGGCCGATGCGGCGCCGCAATTGCGGGCGCGGGCAATCTGATTCTGGGATTCAAATACGACGATCGCGCCGGCCTCTCGCGCCAATGCCGCCGTGTGATCGGTGGAATTGTTATCACAGACGATCAATTCGGTTTGCCAGCCCAGTTTGATGAAGGGTGAAATTGCGGACTGAAGATTGTGCAGCGTCGCCACGATCAGCTTCTCTTCGTTAAACGCCGGAACGATGATGGAAATTCTCAAGCCATGATTCCTTTTCCAATTCTTCTAGGACGAATAAGGCGTTCCAGTTACTGTTGTCCCCAATGGTACGTTGGATGCTCGTTTTCAGTCATCCTCCAAACCGGCAATTCGATTGAGCGATGGTGCGCAGCAGCTTTCGGAGCAGGATATTGCCGGCAGGAAAGAAGCCGTGGTTGCTGGTGGGCGAAGTGGGCGCAATGATGATCCCAACGATCCAGGCGTATCTTCCTCCGACAACGGAGTCCGCGGAATTGCGGCGCGGCCAGATCATCGAACCGTTTGGGCTGACTGTCCTCCTGTAGGCGCGGTCCGCCCGCGCCTACAGGCAGACGGGGAACAGACCCACTACCAATCGCTTCTCCGAACCGCGATCGATCGATTGCTTCGACGATTTGATTTGGCTATCCTTTGCACCGAAGAGAGGCACCCGCGTGCAGAAATTCACGACTCAAAACGAATTCCTCAATGCTCTAAGCACACACTGGCAGTCGCAGCCATCCACAACTGCAGCGCACACGACGGATGCCGCGATACTCGACGCTCTCCGCGCGGGCGTACAACAAGCCGATACCGATGTTCGCCAGGAGGAACAGTCGCGCGATGGCGCTTTGGGACTTCGCATTGGCGGCTGGATTATCCGGCCTGAGGATCTGCCGGTTCTCGATGCCATCTCCGTCGGCGCGGCCGCCGCAGCTGCTGCTTTTGGTCCAGGCGGCATGACTGCAGTCGCCGTCGTCGCCGCTGTTTCCGGATTCGCGAGCCTGTGCTGGAAGGCGTGGCGCAAAGGCGCGTCGCTTTCGCCAGACGAGGTGGCGGTGCTCGGTTTTCTGAAGCTTCACGGCCCGATGGCGCTCGAGGATTTGAAGAAAATGGCGGCCGCTCAACTGGACGGCTTTTCCGAAGACCGCGTCGAGCTGTCATTGAAGAGTCTGCGGGATGTCGAACTGCTGAATGGCGATCTTGTGGACCTCGTACGAATCGACGAATCCGGCCGATGGCGGGCTCGCCCGATCTGAGCACCTATATGGCCGAAATCGACAACACCGACAACACCATAGACGCCCATGAATTCATCAAGTGCCTGCGTCCGGACCAGCTCGGGCTCTTTGAACCGCTGTCTGGCATACTGCTGCTGAACGTTTCCGAAGACGAATTTCAGGCCATGGCCGCGCGCTGGTCAAAGAACGAATGCACGGACTCCGACATCGATCTCATTCGCACGATCAATCATGAGACCTATCACTTCATGCAGACGGTTTGTTCCGGCTACATGTACAAACGGCAATGCGCCGCATTTTCCATTTTCAACGGCGATAGCGTGCTCAGCGACGACGCCGTACCGGCAGATTCGGCGTCGGGACAACTCCTGAAAGCACTGGAAGGGCTTGAGACGGCGAGTCCGGAATACCAACGCCTCTCCGCAGTCACCAAATTGCTGCGGCAGCATGAAGATCTGGGGAAAATTGCGGCCAATGCGGCTCCGGGCGACAACTCGTATTTTGGAGGCGCCTTTCCAAAGTTTTTCGCGCATCTCGCGGCGCTGGAGCTGGCGGAAAACGAAACCAATGAGGATGGTCTCTCGATTCTTTCGATTATTGAAGGCACGGCCGTTGCCCATGCGCAGCTCCTGATGGGGGGAACTGTCGGCTTTGAAGCACGCATGGAAGCCGAATGCAGCACGCTTCCGCCGGTGTACTCGGCGCTTTATCGAGTAACGCAAGGTCTGTGCGGAGACAGAACGAGCGAATTGTTACTTCCCGCCGCCTCGATGGCGCTGATGTGCGAAAGGCCGGATCGCGCGTACATCCCGATTCTTCGGGCTCTGATCGATGCTCCTTCGCACGACGTGCAACAGGACGCACCGGTTGTGGCCGATCGACTCGATTCGTTGCCGGGAGTCGGAACCGTGCTCGGTTTCGCTGTGGATGTGCGTTCTCAATATCCGGACTATCTGGTCTACAAACCGGTGCTGGATCAAATCGAGTCCAATGCCTGGGGTGCGCATCCATTCTGGCTTCTCGCGGATCCCGCCACCATGAATGGAGTTCCTTCGTTTCCAATGGGATTTCTGACACGCGACGGTTTTCGGGGCGGAGGCGGACTGGATCGAGACATTCTGATAGCCCGGATGTTTCTGATGAGCGTTGTGCTTCGAGTCCGGAGCCGGCGGCGAACTGAAAAAGCAGTCCGCGAACAATTGGGCGCCTGGGCTCAGGGCGTCCTCGTGCGTCTGACCGGCGGCTAGTTTGTGGTTTAAATCCCGCCAGCGTCGGACGGGTCCGCAATTGCCAGTTCCCGTTCGATGGCCCAGCGGCCTTCGGGGGTCAGATCCAGAAACTCCACTCCAACCCCAGTGCCCGAAATGCAATGCCGCACTTCGGCTCTCACTTTCAAAACAAAATCGACGCGCCGGAGACGAAAGTGAACGATCAGAATCGAACCTTCTGGAAAGACTCTCGGCGTGTGGATGAACATACCCCGGATACTCAGGTCCGTTGGCCGGGTTAAGATTTTCTCGCTAGACCCCTCGTAAACAACAGAAAGCTCGGAGGGCAGCTCGTAACGTTCAACTTCTCGCGAGTCGTATTTTTTCATGAAGTTCGTCCTTAGGCTCTTGCGAGAACGGCACCTGTATCCTTCGAGTCCACGGTGGTTCGCTTCAAGCCGCAAAACGGACAATATTCGAAGTTCGGTGTGATTTCCTTGGCACACGACTGACAGAGCTGAGGTTTGACGCTGTCCCAGGGAACCACTCGCTGAACCTCTTCCAGAGACGTCAGTCCGCATTTCACTTTTTCGAGCGCGTCCTCCTGCAACGAGCGGAATCCAACGGCACGTGCGAGGCTGAGAATGACATCGGATCGCTGCCCTGTATGCACGGCATCGCGGACACTGCCTTCGATCGGCAACATTTCATAGATCCCCACGCGGCCTTTGAATCCCGTGTTGTCGCACACTGCGCAGCCCGCAGCCTCGTACTCAAATTCGTAGCTGCCTGCGTCCGGCACGCCGATATTTTCGAGTTTCCTCGTGTACTCCGCAGATGCCCGCTTTTCTTTCCGGCATACACAAAGACGGCGAACCAGCCGTTGTGCCAGGACACCCGTGACGGAAGCTGCAATCAGATATGAAGGCACTCCAAGATCCAGCAATCGCGTAACCGCGCCGATGCTGTCGTTCGTGTGCAATGTCGACAGCACGAGATGGCCGGTCTGCGATGCGTTCATCGCGATTTCCGCGGTTTCCCCGTTTCGGATTTCGCCCACCATGATGATGTCCGGATCCTGGCGCAGAATCGAAGGCAGGCAGGTGGCGAATGTCAAGCCGGCCTTTGGATGAACCTGCACCTGGTTCACTCCCTCCAACATGAATTCCACAGGATCTTCCACGGTAACGATATTGTTGCGCGGAGAGCGAAGAAGGTTCAGGCCTCCATATAGCGTCGTGGATTTGCCCGATCCCGTCGGGCCCGTCACCAGCAACATTCCCTGAGGCATCGCCAGGATCGCTTTAAGCTTGGCAGCCAGCCGTGGGGAAAATCCCAACTGATCGAGGGTGATGAGCGTCGATTTCGGATCGAGAACGCGCATGACCACTTTCTCTCCGTGATGCGTCGGTAAGGTGGAAATTCGCAGATCAAGCCGCCGGCCTCGAAGCTGCATCATGAAGCGGCCATCCTGGGGCACCCGCCGCTCGGAGATATCCATATTCGATAGAATCTTGATCCGCGACACCACCGCGGACTGGTATTCGGAAGGCATGGTCATGAGTTCGCGGAGAATGCCGTCGACACGTATGCGAACAATGGTGGAAGAGCCCCTTGGTTCGATGTGAATATCGCTGGCGGATCGCTCCACGGCCAATTTCATAATATTGGAAAGAAATTTGACTGCCGGTGTCTTCTGCCGCAAGCCGGCCCGGGCCTCCTTCTGTGCGTCGCTTACATCATCCTCAGCATCCGCGGCAATGAACTCCACATCCGTAGAGTCTTCTACATCGCGGCCAAGGATTGCTTCGACTTCTTCCTGAGTTTCTGCCAGGGCTTCGTCGGCCAGATCGCTTCCGCCATAAAATTTTTCGATGGCTTCAAGAATGTCGTCCTTAAAGCTGAAGCGAGGCGAGACCGGCATCCCCACACGAAACCGCAATTCGTCGAGAAATGCCAGGTTCTGCGGTTCTGCCATCGCAACGACCAGCTTTCTTCCCTTGATTTCCAGCGGCAGGGAGCAGCATCGGATGGCGATCGAATGAGGCACCAGCTCCAGAACGGATTGGTCGATGACAGCCGGAGGGCATTCCGCGTAGGCAATGCCCTGAATCTGCTCCAGGGCGAGTCCGATTTCGGCCTTGGAAACAAATCCGTCCTTTAAGAGGATTTCACCCAGCCGCTTATCTTTTTCCTGTTCCTGCTGCAGGCTGATTGCCCGATTCAAGGCTTCCTGTGTCAGACTACCGCGCTGCACCAACACATCGCCTAATCGCTTGATGTTCTTGCTT
>Ga0134121_10002772_pt1 | contig 14905 bp, 12 predicted proteins | sample KB301_FD_96463 | JGI IMG/M metagenome (GOLD analysis project Ga0134121, IMG submission 96463) | Terrestrial soil microbial communities without Nitrogen fertilizer from Kellogg Biological Station, Michigan, USA - KB3-0-1 | ecosystem: Environmental > Terrestrial > Soil > Unclassified ... | reverse complement strand
TGCCATTTCAAAAGGCAGGCTGGAAAGCCTGCCCCACGGGGGGCGGTCCACCGACCGCTCGTTCCAGCGTGGCCCGGCGGCGAAAATAGTCTGCAGTCGTTTCATAGAAACGGTCTTGCAGACCGACGAAGTTTCGCTGCGCTTCGATCAAACTTAAAAATGGAATCTTGCCCGTCATGTATTCTGCCTGGGCCGTTTTCACATTGGCGCGGGCGGCGGGCAAGATTTCCTTCTCATAAAGGCGAATAGCGTTTTCACTTTCGTGAACCTGCTCGAACGCCTGCTGGACTTCGAAGTTCACCTGGTCGGTCAGCCGGGCCAATTCGGCCCGGCGCTGGGCCACCTTGGCGTGGGCCTCGGCGACGGCGCCGTCGCGGCGGCATGTTTGCGTGGGCAAATTGACTTTGGCGCCGATCATGATCGCCAGATCACGGGTGTCCGACGTGTTGCCCATGAAACGGTCGTACATCACGAACGGCTCCACGTCTGGGTAGTATTCCTTGTGGGCCAGGCCCAACGACGCTTCCTCGGCGGCAATGCGGTTCATCAGCGCTTTGAGATCAGGCCGATTGGCAAGCGCGATCGCACGCAACGTAGCCGGCGTTTGAAGTGCATCCTTCACTGCCAGCTGCTTGGGAGGTGGTGGCAACGGCAAATCGGGCTGCAAATCCAAAAGCGTATTGATGCGAGCGATGCTGACTCGCCGCATTCGTTCTAGTTGGAGACCGCGCTCCCGTTGTTTGCCGATTTCCACGTCGGCTTGCAGGATGTCTTGCTGTGCGCCCTGGGCATTTGTGTAACGGGCCTCCGCGTTCTTCTTGAAATCCTGAAGCAGCCGTAACCCTTCCGCGTTGACTTCCAGGGCGCGGGTTGCCAGGAAATAATCATAGAAAGCGCTTTGGGCGCTCTCGATCAGTTGCAGACGCATGTCCTCGACATCGAAGCCGGCGGCACTGGCCTCCGCCAAGGCGTTTTGGCCACGCAGCCCCAGTTTGCCGGGCCACGGCAACTTTTGGGATAATTCCAATCGATAGGCGGAGTTGACTGTGTTGGAGCCGAACGAGGCCGGACCAATCGTTCCCCCAAACATTGGATCGTCCAAAGATGTAACTTGCGGATAGCGAGCGGTCGCCGCTTGCCAGACAGCAGTCATTTGGGCCAGCGAAGGGTTCCGAGCCAGGACTTGCTCGACCAGTGTGCGTGCGGACAATTCTCTCTGGGCCGGTTCGACCTGAGCATAGGGCATGTAGGCAGCTTGTTGGATGGGTTGCTCGACGGGCGTGCCAAACGTCGCACGGCGAGGCGGCGCAGTCGATGGGCTGGCTTGGACGGCCAAAGGTCGAATCGCAGCCGGTGGCGGATTGTGCAGCAACGGATCGGCGAAGACTTCGCAGCCTGCTGTCAAGCAAGCGGAAAGCATCAAGAAATGCCGCCAGGCGTTATTTCCCGACCATTTCATGACATGCCTCAATTGCCCAGATTCCCAGGCGCCACGGTGGCGGCGCCGGCCTGGAACGGCAGCGAACGGGACGATCGGGATAGCGCTACCTCTTTTATCGGACCGGCACACGTGGTTTCATCAGTATTATCGGCAAAAAGCACCCAAGCTAGGAGTTACGTGGGTTACCAGGCGGAGTTTGGCAACGAGTAATAGATGGACGCTTCGCGTACAAATGTGGTTGACTGGCAACCTGCGTGGCCCTACTCTGTGGCCAGAACCAAAGACTCTCCGGAGACGTAACCCATGATCCGCAGCCCTCGCTTTGTCGGTTTTGTTGGTGTTATTTTGGTGGCAGTCCTTGTCGCAGGGTTGCGAGTCGCAGGCGACGGTGTCGCGGCGGCCGAGCCGGTGGAGAAGACGAAAAGAGGCGCGGTCACCGTCAATGCTGCCCTGGCTCATGACACCTCTCCGCCACTGGCCTCATTGGCAACGGCTCAAGAGAAATCGACGCCAATCGAACTCACGGGGAATGCCAGCGCCTCGCCGCAAGGAGAACAAAAAAAACTCACTTCGGCAGACGTGGAACAGACAAAGCAGGGCACTGGGGCCTCACCGGAAATCGTGGCCAGTTTCGACGGCCTCGGCGTCGGCTTCAAAGGCCCGCAGGGCACGGCCAATCTTAACAATCCGTCTGACAATTCCATCGCGGTCGGTCCGGATCATATTGTGCAAGTCGTAAACACCAAGATGGCCATCTTCACGAAGAAGGGAAAAAAGTTTGATACCACGGGCCAATGCCTTTACGGCCCCGTAAATACCGGCAACGTCTTCAAGGGTTTCGGCGACTTTGGAGACCTTAACGGTGGAGACGCCGTCGCGGTTTATGATCAGCTGGCTGAACGGTGGTTGATTGTGATACCGATTTTCAGGAAACTCCCTTTCAAAGAAAACGCCAAGGCCGGCAAATCGGGCGGCCCCATTCAGCTGAGTTTGCCAGGCGTTCCGAACCAACCGGGCCCGGCCCAAACGCTTTATCAACCCAAGCCTGGCGAAAAAGGCGGCGGCAAGGGTGGCGGCGGTGGCAAGGGCGGCGGAGGTTCTTACGCCATGTGCTACGCCGTCAGCACCAGTTCCGATCCGCTCGGCAGCTATCATCGTTACATATTCCAAAGGCCGCTGTTTCCTGATTACCCGCGGCCGGCCGTTTGGCCTGACGGCTACTATGTTCCTACCAGCACCAGTGACAATCTCATTCAGCGGCAAGCCTATGTGGTCGACCGCCAAAAGATGCTCAAGGGCGAACCAGCCACCGAGCAGGGTTTCATCATCGATAACGTCGTCTTCCTGCTCAATGCGGACATCGACTGCAAGCAAGTCCCGCCAGAAGGGGCGCCGAACATCATGATGACCGTCGGTGGAGCGCAGCTCAAAAAGAACATCAAGGACGACGGCATTTACTGGTGGAAGTTCCATGTGGATTGGAAAGATCCGTCCAAGTCCAAGCTGGATGGTCCGACCAAGATTCAAGTGGCGCCTTATGAGTACAGCGGCGGCGGGCAGTTGACTAAGGCCGCTCCTCAAAAAGATGCCACCATGAAGCTCGACGTGCAAGGCGACAAGCTTATCAACCGCCTGGTCTACCGCCGCTTCGGTGCTCGCGAGTCAATAGTCGGTTCGCAATCGGTAAAAACGGCGGCGGGCGGCAGCGGCATTCGCTGGTACGAGTTTCGCCTGGACAAAGATCGCAACGTCCAACTTTATCAACAAGGCACCTATGCCCCCGACCCCAATTGGCGCTGGATGGCCGGCACAGTCATGGATGGTCAAGGAAACATCGGCTTGGCCTACTCGTTCAGCGGCGCGACACATTTTCCAGGCCAACGCATCACGGGCAGGCTCGATGGCGATCCCCTGGGCGTCATGACCATGAAGGAAGCGGTGCTCGTCGAAGGCGAAGCCGCACAGCAAAAGGGCAACCGCTGGCAGGATTACACCGCGGCCGTGATGGATCCCAGTGACGACCGCACTATTTGGTACGTTGGCGATTATTACAAGAAAGGGTCCACGACCTACTCCTCGCGGATTGGCGGTTTTCGGTTGGGGGGAGGCAAAGGGAACCAGTAACACCCTTTGAAGCCGACGGCTATACCGCACGCGGGCAGATTTGACACAGGGATGGCGTGTCCAGCTCAGCCAAACGGCGCTGACGCACTTGGCTACGTACACCAAATATTCGTTTCATTTCACCCCCCCACAGCGACTTACAGGGCCTGTTTTGGGCTTGGCCTGTTTCCAAAACTCTATTGCCAATCAACAGTTGCTACAGAGCGACAATTCCGGATTCGTTGCACACCGTATCACCTGAAATGCATGTGCCAGGTGCGTCTGTGCTCCGGTTGGCTGCGCTGGACACACACTGACGAAAAGTGTCATTCCCGACCGTGTGAATCATAAATGCCAGCCAAAGCTTGACGGCACCAAAAGGGTATTATAAAGTAATATCTCGATATTACTTTGTATTACCACTTGGTGTTTGTCATGAGTCCCGCTCGCCGCCGCAATGCCTTCACCTTGATCGAACTCCTTGTCGTCATTGCGATTATCGCTGTGCTTGTGGGCCTGTTGCTGCCCGCGATTCAACAAATCCGCGAGTCGGCACTTCGTGCCGCCTGTCGAAGTAATCTCAAGCAGATCGGCCTGGCGTTGCATGGCTATCACGATCGCCTCAAGCGCTTGCCGCCCGGCTATTCGTCGAAGATTGGTTCGGACAACGCCGATCTTGGGCCTGGCTGGGGCTGGGCAAGTTACCTGTTACAGGACGTCGACCAGTCAGCCCTGCAACGCCAGCTTAATCACAATGCCGATATTGGAGCGGCGGCCAATGCCAACGTTCGCGCCGCCAGTCTGGCCATCTTTCGCTGCCCCGCCGACAATGGTCCGGCCACGTTTGTCGTGTCGGGCACCCAGGTCACGGTCGGCATCGCGAATTATGTCGGCATGTTCGGCACGCCGGAGATCACCGACAATCCCAGCGCCGGCAATGGCATTTTTTACCGCAACAGCCAAACGCGTTTTTCCGACATCACCGATGGCACGAGCAATACGCTGATGGTTGGCGAACGCAGCAGCAATCTGGCCTTGAGCACCTGGACGGGAGCGGTGGTTGGCGGCCAGGTTCCGCCCATCAAGGCCAGCGTGCTGGGTCCGGAAGGCGCGGGTGTTTTATGCCTGGGCCATACGGGCGAAGCCTCCGAAGGCCACACGCCCAATAGTCCTCTCAATCACGTGGACGACTTTTTCAGCTTGCACATGCAGGGTGTGAACTTTCTGTTCGCCGACGGCGGCGTGCGGGCGATCAATAACGACATCGATCCCAAACTTTGGCAATCCTTGGGGACGCGCGCCGGCAACGAGCCATTTACACTTTCGGACTTCTAGCCAGGCATTAAAAAGTCCGGAAGCCGCAAAACGCGGCGCTGTTTTCACTGGCCTTGAAGGCCTGGGGGTATTAGCATGGCCACACGCTGGAGATGAAGTGCTCCGTGGCGGGCAACGTCCACAGCATTCCTCATTGCACACGCTCCATGGACGACATCGTCAACTGCCCCTCCTGCTCTCAACAGATGCGAGTGCCAGACGCTATGCGCAATCAGCGCCTGCGCTGTCCTCACTGCCTCCAAAACTTTCGTCCGGGCTATGGACACGTGCAAGCCCAAGCAATCGCGTCAATGCCCCCGCCTGACGCCGCCGGCAATGCCTCGCGGCGCGATGAGTTCGTGCAAACCGAGCCTCGATCTGGCATGGAGGCAGGAGAACGCCCTATTTCCAGGGACTTGATCGACAGCCGTCTATTCCTGGGCCGGCTTCAAAACACAAGGGGTTTGTGCGTCGGCACCTTGGTGCTGCTTGTGCTGGTCATGGTGGTCGACGCCTTGAGCATCCCGGTGGATCTGGCTTATAAGCACGTTCTCGATGGATTGGACAATTGGCGCGGGCCTACGCCGCAGCAGCTGCAACAAGCTCAAACGCTGGAAATGACCAACATGGTTGTCGGCTTGGTGAGCCTGGGTCTAAACATTGGCATCATTGTGGTTTTCTTGACGTGGTTGCACCGCTCTTATGGCAACTTGTCCGTTCTTGGCGCTCGCGACTTGGCTCACACCCCTGGCGGAGCGGTCGGCGCCTATTTCATTCCTTTCATCAATCTGTATCGGCCCTATGCGGTAATGCAAGAAACCTGGAAAGCAAGCGATCCATCACGTTCCGCGTCTGACCCGCACGCATGGCGTCAAGCAAGCGGCTCGGCCCTGGTCGTTATTTGGTGGATTTTTTGGCTGCTGTGCAATTTCGCCGGGCAAATTGGCCTCAGGGCCAGCTTTAAAGCAGATGCGTCGATCGAAGATATGAAGGTCGCCACGATGGGCCGCATGGCTGGCGCGTTGTTGAGCATGATCGCTGCGGGGTTCTTAATCTTGGTGATTTACCGCATCACGGGCCGGCAGGAAGAGAAATACCGGGCGCTTCAGCCATATGAGCAAAGTCTAAGCAGCGATTGACAGTTTTGTCTTAAGACGACTCAGGCGCCAAACCTCATTTGCCTCTGCCACGCGCCACCTTCTTTTTCGAGTCGCTTTTCACCAACTCCAGCACGCTCCACAGACTTGGATCTTCCCAGTACGGAAACTCGGGCGTGGCGCTCAGCAAATGATCTCCCAGCTCCACATCGCGGACCGCAAAGAAGAACCCCAGGCGCGGATTGTGCTCGGGATCGAAGCCGTTCAGCACCGCTGCCGGCAGAAAAGCTTCAATGATGTAACCCGTCTTTTTCAACTGGCCGCGAAAGGCAATATCCCCTGGCGAACAAAGTGGGGCGTCTTGCAAGGCGCGGTGAATGGCCGTCTGGGAAAACACCGGTTCGTCCCGATCCGGTCCGCCACCGGTCGGCAAAAAAAAGAACTGATGGCAATGACGGCTGGCGCGATGGCTGGCCCGGGCGTCGCGGGTGTCAACCCACAAGGTTACGCCGTCGGACGCGCGCAACCGGCTGGCATCGCCTTGCGGCTGTTGATCCTTGCCTTTGACTTCAACTTGAAAACCGATGCCCAACTCATTCCACGCCAGGCGAACGTCGGCGAAACTGGGCCTGGCATCCATGGCGGCGAAGTTGTCCAGGCGGTAGTCGGCGGGGAGGTCGAGCAGGCGATCATCATCCTCGCGCGGCATGTCCTTGAGGTAACGGCAAGGGTAGCAGACACGCAGGAGAAAACTGGGAGGCACGAGGCTCATGAGCTTTCACCGTCAATTTAGCAAACTCTTCTGCACCACCGCCCGCGCCTTGTCAAACTCCGGCTGCCAGCCAATCTCTGGCGTTTCATTTGCCAAACAATCCCGCAGTTTCTCCAGCGTGTTCCGAGCCATGTGCGGGCATTTGTTGCAAGCACAGGTGATGCCCGGCACCGGATGATAACGGTGCCGTGGCGTTTTCGACTGTAGCTGCCACATCATGTTGGCTTCGGTCGCCACCAGGAAATCGCGGGGCTCCTTGAATTGCTCAACATATTTCAGCATCGCCTCGGTGCCGCCGACGAAGTCGCTGTGCTCGCGGATATTGGCTGGGCATTCGGGATGCGCGATGGTCAAGGAGTTTGGCAGCTTACGCTTTTGCGTCAGCAAATCGCCGACGCTGAAAATCTCGTGGACCATGCACGAGCCGTTCCAAAGGATCATGGGGCGGCCGGTCACCTCTTGCAAATATTGGCCCAGATGGCGATCGGGGACGAAAAGAATCTCGAACTCGGCCGGCACCCGGCGAATGATCTCCTCGGCGTTGCCGCTGGTCACGACCCAATCGGACAATGCCTTGACCGCCGCCGAGCTATTGATGTAAGTGACCGTCTGAATCTTGCGGCCATTTTCGCGAAGCATCTCTTGAAACCGCGCCAGTTTGTCGGCAGGGCAGCTATCAGCTAAACTGCACCCGGCTTGCAAATCCGGCAGCAAAACGCGCTTTTCAGGGTTGAGCATTTTGGCCGTTTCAGCCATGAAATGCACACCGCAAAAGACAATGACGGGCGTCTTGACCTGCGTGGCGGCACGGGCCAGCTTGAGGCTATCGCCCGTAAAGTCGGCGAGATCTTGGATGTCGCCTTCTTGATAATAATGGGCCAGAATCGTGGCGTTGTGGCTTTTTTTGAGTTCGCGGATTTCGTCGATGAGGTCGGGCATTTGAGTCGTGTCCTTGTTTTTTGTGTGGCGAAGGAGGAACCCACATCCAGCAATTTTTGGCGACGGCCTTGCGTCGGTCTGCTTTAATTGTACGCGCTGGCCGGGAAAAAGCCACAGCCATAACTTGCGAGTTTTTACGGCGAAAATCGAGCTGCCGGTTTGCCATGCACCACCGCCGGCGCATGCGCTTGAAGCATCGCAATCTCGCTTTGCACCGCACCCACTGCTGCCGCCGTGTCATGCACCTCCAAACTCCATTTGCATTCCCAGCGGCCGCCAGGCGGCAAAACAGGCACGCGGCATTGTTGACGCTCAAAGGTGCGAAGGTTGGGATAATTCGTCCCCGGTTCAAAACCCGTGACATAACCATCTTCCAGCGCCGCCGTGTTGCGCCAAACCGTAAAACACGGCAATTCCCGATGATTCATGCGAACGACCAATGCCTTGTCAACACCTCGGTTTTGCAGCATGGCCAATGTGTGACCCCTGGCGTCGGCGGCGAGATCACAGTAATAACACTGCTCGGCGAATCCGGGCGCGGGCGCCGGATAAGTGTCCCAGGTCGAAACTCCCTCCGCTGCACATGGATCGCGCGGCGCCATTTCGCGGAGGGGGACGAGCACGCGGCTGCCGGCTTCCAACAGCGGCGGGCCGACGTTGAGGTGGTAGAGCAACTGCATTTCCGCCGGTGTGCCGCCGCGGTTTTCGACGACATCGTGGATCACCACCCGATTCGAGCCAGGCGCGGTCGTCAAGGTCGTGGTCAGACGCAGATGAGGTGAAAACAAGCCCCCTTCGTCAACCTGGCCGATGACGCTCAATTCGTGCGGCGGATCGAGGTTGAGGCGAGCTTCCACGTAATGGGCCGGTTGGTTGGCAATGCGGCCATGCAAGGTCAACTTTTCACGCTGTGTCCGGCCGGCCTTGTCGGTGTGAACGTCCTCGCCGGGCGGGCCATTGGACGCCAGGCCGCAACGGCACAACAATTCGTCGAAGCCGTCGAGCCAGCCGAGGCCATTGCGGCGGGCGAGATTGACGTGACTCGGATGGATCGGCCCCAGGACAGGGGCGTGCCAACCCAGGAACAGGCCGTGATAATGGCCACGCCAAATGCCCATGCCGCGCGTCGGCAACACGGTAAACGACAACGCTCCGTTGTGGACTTCGACCGCATCGACACCGTCGCGCAGGCCGCCGCGAAGCGTGCGTTTGCGGATCGACCAGCCGTGCGGCGTGTGCAAGTCGAGACTGTCGCCGGCGACGGCGAAGGTGTCTTGCCAAAGATCGCGGACGATATCGGTGAGAATCCAGCTTTGGTAGCGGGTCATGGCAGTTGTCAGTTGTCGGTTGTCAGGTGTCGGAACACTGATGGCCGACGACTGTTATACACATTCCTTCCCGACGATTCCTCCCTCGGGTAGAATCAATCCAGTTGCCCGCCACTTTCAGAGAGCCGACCATGAAAACTCGAATCATTGCCGTGGCACTATTCCTTGCAATTGCAATGCCCGCCTATGCGCAGCCAGCCGGTCCCGCCCCCGAAGGCGAAGTCAAGAAATACACCTTCAGCACCAGCAAAATCTTCCCCGGCACGGTTCGCGATTATTGGGTCTATGTCCCCAAGCAATACGACCCTGCCAAGCCGCCGTGTGTCTACGTCAATCAAGACGGCGTGCTGTTCAATGCACCGGCCGTGTTTGATGAGTTGATCCACAAAAAAGATATGCCAGTGACCATTGGCGTTTTTGTTATGCCCGGCGTTGTCAAGGCGCCCAACGACAAAGCGCTCGACAGGATCAATCGCAGCTTTGAGTTCGATAGCCTGGGCGACAATTATGTGCGGTTTCTTTTGGATGAACTGCTGCCCGATGTCGAGACCAAGAAAACCGCTGACGGCAAGCCGATCAAGCTCTCCAAGTCGGGCAATGACCGCTCGATTGGCGGAGCTTCCAGCGGGGCGATCTGCGCCTTCACCGCGGCCTGGGAACGGCCTGACGCTTTTTCGCGCGTGTTCAGCGCCATCGGAACCTACGTCGGCCTGCGCGGCGGCAACAACTATCCGACGCTGATCCGCAAATACGAGCCGAAACCGATACGCGTTTTTCTGCAAGACGGCAGCGGCGACCTCGACATCTACGGCGGCGATTGGTGGATGATGGCCAACCAGGAAATGGAAAGAGCCTTGAAAGTCTCCGGCTACGAGGTGAATCACGAATGGGACGAGGGCGGACACGATGCGAAGCATGCAACCAAGATTTTTCCGCAAGCGATGAAGTGGCTGTGGAAGGACTGGCCGACGCCGGTAAAGGCGGGGGCGGGGTCGAAGGAGATGAAGGAGGTTTTGCAGGAGGGGGAAGGGTGGAAGGTGGCTGTCAAGGATTCCAAAGGCATCGCAAAGATGGCAACTAACAGGAAAGGGGAAGTGTTTTGTAGCGAGGTATTCCCCCGCAACAAGGTTTACAAGATCGACAACGACGGCAAGGTAACCGAGTTCCTGCCAGGTCCTGACAAAGCTCCGATTTGGGCTTTTGGTCCAGACGGCCTCCGCTATTCAAGTTCGGGTAGCGGTCCAATAATTGCGTGGGATGAAAAAGGCAAGGATACCAGGGTCTACAACAAGGCTAACTGCATTGATTTGATCGTCGATTACAAAGGCGGTATCTTTCTGATCGACGCTTCCAGGCCAAAGGCCGGACGGGATATGTTGTACATCGCACCCAATGGAAAAATCCAAGTCACTGTCGATAAAGAGTGGTCGTTTTCTCCCAGCCACATCGCGCTTTCACCGGACCAGACGCTGATGTATGTTCACGACGGTCGGAGCCACTGGATTTACAGCTATCAAATTCAGCCCGGCGGAAAACTGACGCACAAACAAGAATACAACCACCTTCACGTCCCCGACGACGCCGATGACAGCGGCACAGGCGGCATTTGCGTGGATCGCGACCGCCGCCTCTACGTCGCCACGCGCTTGGGTATCCAAATCTGCGACCAAGCGGGCCGCGTGAACTGCATCGTTCCGGTTCCCAGCGGCCAGCCCACCGGACTGTGTTTCGGCGGGGCAAACTTCGACACGCTGTTCGTCACCTGCGGCGACAAGATTTACTCGCGCAAGCTGAAGACACGCGGGGCCAACGCCTTCGAGCCGCCGATCAAGCCGAACCCGCCGCCGCCGTGATCGTCATTGACCGGGTCGTCGGTGAGTAGGCCGTCAACCTTACACCTTCCTACCCGACCATCCTACAGTCACCTAAAATGCTCAACGAGCGGCGGGGTTTATCCCCGCCGGGACAAGCCCGGCGGCTCGTCAAACCTCTACACATCGCCTCAGGCGCCAACCATGACTCGACTAACCTCGCTTACCACGTTCGCTCTGTTCCTCACAGCGACAACACAAGCCAACGCCCAACAGCCCGATGTGCCCAAGGGCGAAGTCACTAAATACACCTTCAACTCCAGCAAAATCTTCCCCGGCACCGTCCGCGATTACTGGCTCTACGTCCCCATGCAATACGATCCCGCCAAACCGGCGTGCGTCCACGTCAATCAAGACGGCATCCAGTTCAATGCCCCAGCTGTGTTCGATGAGCTAATCCACAAAAAGGAAATGCCCGTGACCATCGGCGTTTTCATCATGCACGGCCGCGTCAAGGCGCCCGATGACAAATCGCTCGACCGCTTCAATCGCAGTTTTGAATACGATGGCCTCGGGGACAACTATGTGCGGTTTCTTTTGGATGAATTGTTGCCCGATGTTGAAACCAAGAAAACGTCCGATGGCCGGCCGATCAAGCTCTCGGAATCGGGCAACGACCGTTCGATTGGCGGCTCCTCTAGCGGCGCGATTTGCGCATTCACCGCGGCCTGGGAGAGACCCAACGCCTTTTCGCGCGTCTTTAGCGCCATCGGCACCTATGTGGGTTTGCGCGGCGGCAACAACTATCCAACGTTGATCCGCAAATACGAACCCAAGCCGATCCGCGTTTTCCTGCAAGACGGTAGCGGCGACCTCGACATATACGGCGGCGATTGGTGGATGGCCAACCAGGAAATGGAGCGGGCCTTGAAGTTCGCCGGCTATGAGGTCAATCACGAATGGGGCGCCGGCGGCCACGACAGCAAGCATGCAGCCAAGATTTTTCCCGAGGCGATGAAGTGGCTGTGGAAGGATTGGCCGACGCCCGTGAAAGCGGGACTGGGATCGAAAGAGATGAAGGAGATTTTGAAGGAGGGCGAGGGGTGGAAACCGATCGCTGGTCCTTTCAGTGCCCTGGCCGCGCTAACGGTTAACGGCAAAGGCGAAGTGCATTTTGAGTACCACGGCAAGGAGCCGGGATACTACAGGATTGGCCAAGACCTTAAACCTGAGTTCATCGACGACAATCACAGAAACAATGCCTACCTTGCGTTTGGTCCCGGCAATAAGCTTTACACGCGCAAAACGCTGGAACAGATCCAGGTCACCGAGCCGAACGAGGAGATCAAGCCGTTCGTCAAGGATCTTTACCCTTTTTGCTTGGTAGCGTTGCACGATGGCAAGTTTTATTGCATCGGCGAGGATCAGGAAAAACCGTGGGGTTTTTCAATGTTTTTCATCAACTCCAAGGGTGAAAAACGGGCGTTGGAGGAAATACCGCTGGAGCAGCCTATTTCCAGAGCCTCGATTGCGGTGTCGCCGGATCAAACGCTGTTGTACCTGGCCGACCCGCTTTCCCATTGGGTGTACGCCTATCAAATCCAGAAGGACGGCTCGCTCAAGCACAAACAAAAGTTCTATCACCTGCACGTCCCCGACGATGCCGACAACAGCGGGGCCTTGGCGATGTGCGTCGATCGCGACGGCCGCCTTTACGTCGCCACGCGCATGGGTATCCAGGTGTGCGATCAAACAGGCCGGGTGAATTGCATTATCCCGGCGCCCGGCGGACAACCAACTGCCATTTGCTTTGGGGGCGCCAACTTCGACACGCTGTTTGTGAATTGCGGCGACAGAATTTACACGCGCAAATTGAAAACACGCGGGGCCAATGCCTTCGAGCCGCCGACCAAACCGGCGCAACCGCGGCTGTGACGATCCGCCGCTTGCGCCTTGGCGGCCGCGCTCCGCTGCGCGTCGCGGCTAAACAATAACACTACTTCGGCAACTCAAACACCTTCGCATCCAGCTGCGGGTCGATCACAAATTCCGTGTATGTCTCCGTGATCTTGCCGTCCTTCTTGATTTCGTCAAACAACTGCCGTTTGAGCGGCAGGTTGGTCTTGGTGTCGATCCAGAGCTTGACGCTGGTCTTGTCGGTGCCGTCGAAGGTGACGATGTACTCGATGATCTGTGCGTCGGCTTTGCCGACTTTGTCCTTGGCGCCCATTTTGAAATCGCTGATCGGCGCTTTTTTGTCGAGATCGAAGCTGGCCAGATCGTCTTTGTCCGTAATGCCGGCCGTGGCCACCACGCCTGCTCTTGCCAACGCGCCGGCCAGGATCTTGTTCAAATTAGCCGGTGCGGCTTGCATCTTGGGCGCCGGTCCAAAAGGAGTGGTCTGCGCCAGTTGCTTGCCGTCGGCAACAAGGGCCACCTTGAAGTTCATGCCGCCGATTTCGATGGTGAAATCGATGCGGGCTTTGTTGCCGTCCGCCAGCTGTGTTGAAGCGGTCATCTTGGCGGGCGCGCCGCCAAACTCGCCGTCGGCGTCGCAGGCCACTTTGAGCGACTTGGCCGACGCGATTTTCTTTTCCATGGTGCGGTAAAGTTTTTCCGCGTCGTTTTGCTGAGCATACGCCGGCGCCGCCACCATCAACAAAACTGCTGCCAAAAGCCATCGCATCGGACATCTCCCCAGCTAGCTGTTATGCCATGAATTGCCGTAAATACCGGGCGCTTTGCCGCAGCGCCCGCTTGCGATCTGCGACGCTGCCCTCATACGCCCGATCTTCCACTTCGATGCACACCGGCCCATTGTAACCAACGTCGGTCAAAGCGGCGAACAGGGCGCTCCAGTCCACATCGCCCAGGCCAGGCAATTTGGCGGTGTGCCAGCCGAAGCCGAGGTTGCCTTGCTCGTAAAGCTTGTCGGCATCGATGCGTGTGTCCTTGGCGTGGACGTGAAAAACCTTCTTGCCGAATTCGCGGATGCAGCGAGCCGAGTCGATGAACTGCCAGATCATGTGCGAAGGATCGAAATTAAGGCCAAGGGCCGGCTGGAAGTCGAACAGTTTGCGGAACATGGCCGGCGAAGTGGCGAGGTTCTTGCCGCCGGGCCATTCGTCCTGGGTGAACAGCATCGGACAATTCTCGATGCACAGTTTCACGTTGCTGGCTGTCGCGTGCCGAACGATGGGTGGCCAAATCTCTTCGACAAGGGGCCAATTGGCCGGGATCGATTTGAATTGATCACGGCCGATGAAGGTGTTGACGATGCCAATGCCAAGTGCAGATGCGGCGGTGATGACCTTTTTCAGATGGCCTTGGACCACCTGACGCGTTTGCGGATCGGGATCGAGCGGGTTGGGATAGTAGCCCAAACCTGAAATGGCGACGCCGTGCTTTTTGACGAGACTTTGGACATGTGCGACGTCAAAACTGGTCACGTCCAAATGAGTGACGCCGGAGTAACGCCGCTGCTCGCCTTTGCCAACGGGCCAACACATGAGCTCGACGCAATCGAAGCCCTCGGCGGCGGCGAAGGCCAACAACTCTTCGAGCGAGAGATCCGGGAGAATGGCGCTGACGAAACCAAGTTGCATGACTTTTCCCTTCTACCAGGCATCATTTCTTTTTGACATCGTAACAAAACAGTTTGTCCTGATCCGCAATATACATCCGCCCATTGGCAATTACCGGGTGCGCCCAGGCCTGATGGTCGCTGCGGTCTTGCTGCTTGAATGTGCCGAGTTGCTTGTATTCCTTGGGGTTGGCCTCGAAGAGAAAGAGCTTGCCGCCTTCGTTGCGATAGTAAAGGCAACCGTCGGCGCAGGTGATCGAGCCCTTACCGGGGGCCTTGTTTTGCCACATGATCTCGCCTGTGTCGAACTTCAGGCAACAGACCTGGCCTTCGTTGGAGCCGTAGAGATAGCCGTCGACCAGCACCATGCCGCCGTGATGGTTTTGCATGTCGTCGGTGAAGTAAACCTGCTCGGCGGTGGTTTTGTCGTCGGTGCGGGTGAGTTTCGCCAGGCCGCCGCCTTTGCCGTAGGCGGATGCGGCGAAGACCTGGTTTTTGTAAAAGACCGGCGTGGAGC
>Ga0134121_10002771_pt1 | contig 14908 bp, 6 predicted proteins | sample KB301_FD_96463 | JGI IMG/M metagenome (GOLD analysis project Ga0134121, IMG submission 96463) | Terrestrial soil microbial communities without Nitrogen fertilizer from Kellogg Biological Station, Michigan, USA - KB3-0-1 | ecosystem: Environmental > Terrestrial > Soil > Unclassified ... | reverse complement strand
GGCGTTGGGCACGTTAATCCATGACAGTGCCACGGTGGGCCCGCAGGTGGGAACATTCGTGATTAGCGGCTCGGTGACTTACACCCTGCATGTGGGCTTGCTCGGCACGGGGGCGGTCGTCGGCGTGCCCGAGACGGTGCCTGTGGGGACGGAGTCCACGCCGTTGGCGCTGGCCCCTGGGGACTACTCGTTCACGGTGCACTACAGCGGCGATAGCAATTACAAACCGTCTGACGGTCCAGTTGAGCCGTTCACGATCAAAAAAGCCCCACCGTCGATCGACACCACGGTCGGCCTGACCAACATCCCGGGTTTCGGCGCCGGTCAATTCGCAACCATCGGCTTCTGGCACAACAACAACGGCCAGGCGGTGATTAACAGTTTCAACGGCGGACCAACCAAGACATTCCTGGGCAACTGGTTAGCCACGAATTTTCCGCACCTTTTTGGCACTACCAACCCCTATATCGGCGCCACCCTGACCTCCCTGGGAAAAACCAGCCTCGCTGGTATGACCAACGCGCAAGTGGCCAGCGTTTATTTGAACTTATGGACGCCCAGCGGTGTCACCAAAAACACCTATGTGCAAGCTTTTGCCGTCGCGCTTGGCCTGTATGCCGACACCCAATCGCTGGGCGGGCAGTCGTTGCTGGACAACGGCCTGGCCGCTCAATATGGCTTTGTCGTCACGGCTAGCGGCGCGGGCGCATTCGGCGTCGGCAACGACGGCTCTGCCTTTGGCGTTCCCAACGGCACGCCCCTGCCGATTTTGCAGATCTTGCAGATCGCCGACAGCAATTTCGCATCGGCGACGGGTAACTTCTACAGCAGTGATCAGGCAAAAACGAGTCAAGCCAATGATGTGCTCAATAACATCAATTCCATCGGCGACATCCCAGGTGGCGGCGCTTTTGTGGGCGGCACCACCAAGCTGACCGACTCGGCCACGCTTTCCGGCGGTTCCAATCCAACGGGCACCATCACCTTCTACTTGTTCGCGCCAGGCGTGACTCCGAACGGCACCAACAGCAACAACGTCTACACCGACACAGTCACGGTCTCGGGCAACGGTACCTATAGCACCAACGTCGGCAACAATCCTGGCGGCTACACGCCCCTTGCAACCGGCACTTATCAGTGGGTCGCGATTTACAGCGGCGACAGCAATAACAGCTCGGCGATCAGTGCGTTCGGCAGCGAGCCCCAGCCTGTCGGCTCGGACAACCCTGCACTTAACACTATTCCGGGTGGCACTGTTGTGATCGGCAGTGGCAGTAAACTGACCGACTTGGCCATGCTCGCCGGTGGTACCAGTCCGACGGGCACAATCACCTTCTACCTTTTCGCTCCCGGCGTGACGCCCAACGGCGCCTTTAGCAACAATGTTTATAGCGACACGGTCACTGTCAACGGCAACGGCACTTACACCACGGCAAGCGGCAATAATCCAGGCGGATTCTTGCCGACTACGGTTGGCACTTACCAATGGGTGGCGATCTACAGTGGCGATTCCAACAACAGTTTGACCGTCAGCCCCTATGGCGATGAACCGGAGATTGTTAGCCCCACCTGCCCAACGATTTCCACCACCCCCAGCCCCGCCAATGTCACTCTGAGCGGCTCCTCCCAGATTATCAAGGACGCCGCGACTCTTGCGGGCGGCTATTCGGCGACCGGCTCGATCACGTTCACGCTTTATAATCCGAGCCATCAAGTGGTGGACACCGAAACCGTGACCGTTAACGGCAACGGCACTTACACGACTCCGGTGGGATACACGTTGACCGCCGGCGCCGCGACTGGCATCTATCAGTGGAACGCGACGTATACGCCAGGCAATGGCAACAACAACGGCGCCAGTGACATCAACAATCCCAATGAGCAGGTGAGCGTCTTGCCTGCACCGATCTCGGTCAGCATCAGCGGCCACAAATATCTTGACGTATGTGGCGACGGCTTCTCGCCTGACGATTACAATAATCCGCTTGGCGGAGTCACCATCAAGCTTTTCAAGGATGCGAGCCCATTTAATGGTGTCTTGGATGCTGGCGACGGCTCGGCGGTGCAGACGACTACCACCGCCAATGTTACAGGCGCCTATTCATTCGGCGGCCTGACAGCCGGCACCTATTTCGTGCAGGAAATCGTGCCAGGCGGGTTCGTCCGGACAGGGCCCACCATGTCGACTTACTATGTCGTCAAAGTGACCAGCGCCGGTGTCGTCACTGCCACTGACCCGTCCGATAATTCCGCAGTGGCATCGAACAAATTGGATTTCGACGACGCAGAGACGTGCGATAAAACCATCCTCACATGCTACAGCTTCAAGATCAACAACTGCACCACGGTTGGCGATTTGCGTGGCTATACACACGAAGGCGACACGGTCACGGTGACGTTCACCGTTGCCGCCAACGCCCAGCCGCACGATTTCACGCTGGTCAGCTACACCGCTCCGGGTGCGACGTTTGATGCTAATGTTGCCAATCAACAGAAGATCTTTGACATCGACACCGGAACATTCGGACCGGGCGTTCACACGCTCACAGTGACGATCCCCAACTGTTATTACCAAGTTGATTTCGTTTGCGGCTGTGCCATCGACCAATTTGGCCCCGCTAGCAGCAATATCTTTTACTCCGCCCAAAACAGGCTCTTCAGCGCCGACAACGGCGGCACCCACACTTGCCAGCCTTTGCAAATCTGCGGCAAGGTTTATCGTGACGACAACGTCAATTGCAAACAGGATCTTGCCACCGAGTGCTTCATTAGCGGTGTGCCCATCACGCTCTGTAATGCGAGCGGCCAAACGGTTTGCTCCACGACAACAGGAAGCAACGGCAGCTATTGCTTCACCAATGTACCGGCGGGAACCTACACCATCTGTGAAGGCCAGCCAACGGGGTATGTCCACAGCGGCCAGTCAGTGGGTTGGACCACCTGTGACGGCAATGACATGGGTCAGACGTGCGGCTCGGCGGATAACCGCAAGATCAAAGTGACGGTGGGAGGCAATGACAAAACCCATGACAACAACTTCTTCGAACACGTAAGTGTCAGTGGCAACTCGCAGACCAGCCAAATTGCAGCCAACTTCGGCAGTGGCAGCTTGGCGGCCGGAAAATACTTATGGTTCAATGCCGCCGCCACGCCGACAGGTGTCTCCAACGGCACTGTCATCCATATCGCGAATTCGACCATCAGTTTCAAGGTCAGTACCACACAATACACCCTGGCGGTGCCCGATGCGACTATTACGTTTGTCGCGTCCGGCACTCAGGCCACCACATCCTTCGACTCCGTGACCAACAGCTGGGTGATCAAGGTGCCCATAGGATTGTCCGGTAATTTCTTCATGGACGGCCTGGCCTATCAGATCCCCTCGGCAGGCCTGCCGGCCAACATCAGCAATGTCACCTGGAAAGGTGATTTCTTTGGCAACACCACAGGGGCCAAGCTGAACTGGAAGTGGGGCGCCGCCCTCTACACCTCCAGCCTTGGCGCTGATTACAATGCCTTGGGCGTCAAGCCTGTGGATAGCTCGACCGCGAGCGCCTACAAAAACTCTGATGTTGCCGGAACTCCCGAAAGCAAAAAAGCGAGCTTCAGCGGCAGTGGTGGCACAGGTGGTTCGTCCTACACCGGCAACTACAGCGGGTCTACCCAGGTCACCGCCAGTCCTCCTCCGCAGGCGCTCATGGTCGGCAGCAGCGGCGTCCGTGATGACTCCCTATCCACGCTTGGCAATGTCATTACCGGCGTCTATCACGTGACCGTGGACGGGCTTGACAACGGCAAAGACGGACGGGCCGAACAAGCCCGTATCGACGACGCCCTGGCCACGCTCAACGGCACGCTTGGCGCCTTCGGCGTGACCCTGACCAGCGGCGCCGGCGACGCCAATGACGTGTCTACCATTCACATTCACCTCGCCAGTAGCTGCGTGCTCGGCTCTTCGCAAGACGGCGTTTTGGGTGTAACCTCCGGGACCGATATAACGCTGGTCACCGGTTGGAACTACTATCTGGGCGCCAATGCCGCGGGCATTGGTGCTGGTCAATTCGATTTCCAAACCGTTGTTTCACATGAAATTGGCCACGCCCTCGGCCTGGGTCACAGTGCCGATTTGACTTCCGTCATGTACCCGTACCTGTCCACGGCCGATGTACGCCGAGATTTTAGCGCTACCGACCTCAGCGCCTTGGTGCAATGCAAGGAAAGCGGCCCGGAAGCCTTGATGGCGAACAACAGCACTGCTGCCCAAAACGCCTTGGCACACCCCAGCGGCTGTGGGTGCTCGGCCTGTGCGGCCGCCGCGGCTCAGGCGGTCGGCCAATCGGCGCCCCGCATTGAAAGTGCCACGCCAAACCTGACTCTGTCACATACTCCTGTATTCGCAATCCTGCCCCAGTTGAACCTGGCCCAATCCTTTACAGCCATTCCTCCCGTGAGTCAGCAGCCAATTCAGATCAGCGGCATCGCGAACAATGACTGGATGAGGTTGACCGTCACCGATTCAGCGTTTACGACGAGCACGCGCTCGACAAGTGGCTTGGCGTCCAGCGATAATCTCTTGGCGCTAGCTACCGGCACACGCGATTTGCTCGACATCGGTGGCAGGCGTGATGCCTCTGTGTTCTCTCTGGAATTCGACGCGAATTGGAGGGATGTTGTGACCGACGCGCCGGTTTCAGAAAACGTCCTTGACAAGGTGTTTGCGGCTGAAAACACGGACGATTTCAGTTTTTGATTGATGCTCCGTGGAGTCGCTCATGCCGGTTGTGGGATGAGCGACAAAAAATGGGAAAATGGATAAAATATCCTTGACAAGCTTTCGTACATGGCCTAAAAACGTAGTTAACAAAATCCTTCGCGGTGCCCAAACCATTGGAGGAGTTGGTTGATCGTGGACTTTTCTCCCAAGCCCTGCTGGAGCTATGGGGTAGTTCGCGCGGCCATCTTCCGTTGGTGACCTACCTGGGTGCCTGTGGGGAGCCATGTCCGATGACCTTGTTGTGTTACGGGTCAACTACCAGCTAACTATTATTGGACTGCCCGCGGCGATTTCCTCGCGAATCGTGCGTGCGTAGTTGACGCCAAAGTGGTCATTTGTCACGCCAGCCGGTCATGTTGCCGGTCAGCGCTGAGGACATAGATGTGGCTCAAACCTCGATCAAAGAGTGGCGGCAGGACGCGCCTCATGCCCGAGAGGAAGTTGCCTCTGAAGCACCAGCAGCAAGTGAAGCTCGCCAAGGCTCGCAGGTGGTGCTGAGTTTCGACGTGGAAGAGCATTATCGGATCGAGGCGGCTGCCGGCTTGGAGATTAGTGAAGCACAGAAGGCGTATTACGGCGACAGGCTTGAGGTTTCGACTCGGTGGATTCTGGATCAACTGGACCGGCATGAGATCAAAGCAACGTTTTTCGTGGTGGGAGAGCTTACTCGGCGGCATACGAAGCTGATTCGCACGATGGCGCGAGCGGGTCATGAAGTCGCCAGCCACAGCTGGGAGCATCGCCGGCTGCACAGCATGACGCCGGAAGGTTTTCGAGATGATCTTCGCAAGAGCAAGGATGCCTTGGAGCAGGTGACGGGGCAAGAGGTTGTAGGATATCGGGCACCGACCTTCAGCATCGTGCGGCAAACGGCTTGGGCCTTGGATATTCTTGCGGAAGAGGGATTTGAATACGATTCTTCGATTTATCCCGTGTGGCATGACCGTTATGGTGTGCCAGGAGCGCCAAGGGGGCCATTTTGGGCAAAAGGGGCAAACGGGGGGATTTTGGAGTTGCCGCCGGCAACGTGGCGCGTATTGTGGAACAATGTGCCGGTAGGTGGCGGCGGGTATTTTCGGTTGTTGCCGCTGTGGTTTATGCGGCGGGCGCTCAAGCAAGTGGAGAAGATGTGCGATCCTCCCGTGGCGATGTTGTATTTTCATCCCTGGGAGTTTGATCCAGGGCAGGAGCAGTTGCCGGTGGGGTGGATGAACCGGCTTAGGACGTATGTTGGGATCGATAGGAGTCGGGAGCGATTTAAGGCCCTATTGGCGAGTTGCCAGTTTGTGCGGGCGATGGATGCGGCGAATGCGTTGGATTCGCGGCGTGAGGTTTTGGCGACGTTTGTTGCCGGGCAAGCATGAAAGTTCGGCGAGGATGCTGCTGGTGTTGGGTTTGAGTGCGCGTTTCGAGAACAGGCAGACCTTTAACTTGAACACACGATTGCATGACAGTCGTGAGGGAGACCTGAAATGATGAAGACCGGAATACTTACGCTGGCGGCAGTGATTGTCGTGGCAGCCACGGCATCGCCAAGCCGAGCGAATTTTGTGCTGGTGGTGACGGAGGTAGGTACGCTAAACAGCGTTTCATTTACTCAAGCACCATCCGGCGGCCTTAATACTGTTACGCCCGCTGGTACTGGTTCTTTTGATTTTACTACTCCACCCGCTACTTATGGGGCAACTGGCACGGGCTTCTTTGCAATCGCTATCACCGTTGGCAATTACAAACTAAACATCTCGGCCACCACTAATACACCTGGGCTTACTGGTGCGCATATTTCCCATATCGAGGTCGCGATTAGCAATGCAGGCGGCGGGGTGAATGATTTTCAGATTCAGCAGTATGATAATTCATTTCCGGACCCTTACGGCTCCCCAGTATTGGTAGTAAACTCTCTGTCCAACACTTTCATTGGTAGTGGGACAATTTCAAGCAGAGGCTATATAGCCGATGCAGCAACTCCAGCAGCTATCAACCTGCTTAACGCGACGTCGTTGGTTTCAGAGAATAGCTCTGTTGATGCCGACTCCAGCAGTGCATTGTTGACTGTTCCTGGTAGCCCTTTTTCCTTGGGAAATATCACGACTGTGCATGGCCTTACGCCGGGAACCGAGGACCATTTTACAATTGACACGCAAACGATACCCAACCCCGTGCCGGCCGGTGCTCTTTTGGTGTTGGCTGGAATACCCCTGGCTGGGTTTGGGGCATGGGTGCGGAAACGAACGCTTAAGCTGTGGACGACTTCCAATAATTGATTAGTTGGCATTTTCGGCAGGTTACACTGGTGCTTTGCCATCAGCATGGCTTGCCTGTGTGCCGCCTAGTTTTCCAATTCTTCAAGTCAACCCACTGGCACCAAGGTGCCAGTGGGTTGACCATAAAAAGCAGTTCCTTAACTCACGATGATCGGCCCGCCCTGCACGAGCGCCCAGCTATCAGCTGTGTTTAACACTCGCAAGCCGTTTCTCCGCACTGGCAATCTCTAATCCCATGAAACGACAACTAAATCGCAAGCTCTTCCTTTGTTTGGTGGGCTGCTTCGCGGCATTTGTGCCCTGCGCTTATTATCTGCACGCCTTTCAAGTCAAACGCACGGCAGGCATTCTTCTTTTGCAAGCGAATGCTGCCAAAGACAAAGGCGATCTGAAAAGCGAGGCCAATTACCTGAGCCGCTATCTGGCTTTTGACCCAAAAAACGGGGAGGTCACAGCCCAATACGCTTTACTCGTGGCCGAAGACAAGCTTGCCAGCAATCCCAAAGCGATGCACCACGCCTATTTCACACTGGAACATGCGCTGCGTTTGGACCCCAACCGCCACGATGTGCGTCGCAAGGTGATTCAAGTCGCCATGCACGTTTGGATAGCGCGTTTCAACGACGCCGCCGAGCACATTGACGCCTTTCGCAAAATGCGCATCGAGGACGCCGAGCTTTTGGGCTGGCGGGCGATCTGCCACGAGGCGGCCAAGGAATATAAGCAGGCTCGCGCGAGCTATGAAGCGGCGTTAAAACTCCCCAAGAAACAGGAAGAGCATTACATTCGCCTGGCGTCGCTGTTGCGGCAGGAGCCCTTCAACACAGGGGAAACTGAAAAAAGCGATGACGAGATTATTGCGCTTGCGGACCAGTCGGTCGAGGATATGCTGACGGTTTTTCCTGAGTCCTTTGCCGCATACCTACTAAGTGCCGATTATTACAAGCATTTTGGATTCGCCAAGGAACAAGAAAAAAAAGCCAACCTGCAAGCAAACGCGACCACTGTAAGCCTGTTGGCTTCTCCGCAGAGCGCCGGACAAGTGGCGGCAATCGCTGTGGTGTTTGCCGACAAGCGTGATCTGAGGTGGGAGCGGATTGCACGGGATATTTTGAAAGCCGTGGCCCTGGCGCCGCGCGAGGCCGCAGTGCTTTTGGCCGCCGCCGAACTGGAGACGCACCTTCACAAGCCCAAGGAGGCGCGGGAGTATTTGAAAAGTGGTATCGAGTTGTTTCCCAATGATTGGCGCATGTACCAGGGCATGGCGCGCCTGGAAATGGATCAGAAAAACCCCGAAGCGGCTGTGGCCACCTTGAAATCCGGTTTGGCCAAGCTGCCCAAAAATCTCGACTTGCTCTGGAACTTGGCTCACTTGCATCTTCAACTCGGCCAAAATCACCAAGCCGATGAACTCATAGCTCATTTAGGCAAAGTCAGCTTTCCGAAGCGTGAGATGGATTACCTCCAAGCCCGCTTGCTGCTCAACAAGGAAGAATGGATGCAAGCTGTGCGGATACTGGAGCGCATTATTCCGCAATTGACGGGCGTGTTCGATAAGCAGCAAGATTGGTTCAGCCGCAACCTGGCCCAGGAATGCAAATTCATGTTGGCGTTATGCTTTCAACGGATGGGTGATCCTGATCGGGCGGCCACGACGTATGGAGTCATCGTGCACAGTAATCCGTTGTCGGGCGCCGGCTGGCTCGGATTGGCGCGCATGGAATGGGCTATCGGCAGCTATGACAAGGCGTTGAGCAAATACAAACAGGCGATGCAACTGCCGCAAGCGCCCGCGGCGGCTTGGGTGGAATGCGCCCAGTTGTTGATCCAGCGCAACCTCCAGACCACCCCGGCCGATCCGAAGGAAGCACAAGCCAAATGGAAAGAGGTTGAGGACCTTCTCGACCAAGCGGCGCAAATCAAGCAGGCGGCGATGGAAGTAGCGATTCTGAAAGCCGAGGTAATGGCCGCGAAAAACCAATTCGACATGGCTGGTGCGCTGCTCGAAAAAGAATATGCGGACCCCGCCACCCGGCCAACGGAAGTTTGGGTCAAGATTGCCGCTCTGGAGGAAGCCAGCGGCAAAAACAACGCGAGTAAACTGGCGCTGGCCATCCTGAATGAAGCGGAACGACGCGTCGGCGATCACCTGGAGATACGCATCGGCCGCGCCCGTTACTGGGCACGCCAAGGCGGCAGCGACGCAGTTAATGCCCTGGCCTATCTTGGCCAGGGTATGGAGAAATGGACCCTGGACGAGCAGCGGCGGCTCACCGAGGAACTTGCCGACGCCTATGTAAGAATCGGCGAGATCAAACTCGCGCAAGGTGCCTGGGGCAAGTTAGCCGGCCAGCGGCCCAACGACGTCGGTTCCAGACTGATGCTGTTCGAGTTGGCTTTGCAAGACGGGGTTGAAACCGTCATGGCCAAAATGGTGGAAGAATTGAAGGGGATCGAAAGCGATGACGGGACTTTGTGGAAGTATGCCAAAGCGAGTCACTTGATCTTGCAAGCGGAGAAACTAACCGGCAAGAAACCGCTGGTGGAAGCGGACAAGAAAGCACGGGCGAAAGCAGAAAAACACTTGGAGGAAGCAGAAAAACTTTTGGCGGTGGTGGCGGGTCGGCGCGCAATGTGGTATCGAGTTCCGATCGCCCAGGCGCACATTCACGAGCAACGCGGCCAATACCGCGAGGCCATGGAGAAGTACCGCCAGGCCATTCTTTGGGGGAGCCAAAATCAGCAGGTCATCCGCCGTGCGGTTGTGCTGTTGGCCGCTCACGGCAAAATCCACGAAGCCGATGAAGTGCTGCACAAGCTCAAGCAGATGACAGGCAGCGTGGGGGATTTGAATCGGGTTGCCGCCGAAGTGGCGGTGGCCAGGCGTGATCCGCAAGCGCTGGACACGGCACGAAAAGCAGTTTCGGAAGAGTCCACGGACTACCGGGACCAAATCTGGCTTGGGCATATTTATTGGGCGGCAGGCAAGAATTTCAAAGCAGAAGAGCGTTTACGTAAAGCGGTCGATTTGGCCTCGGCCAATCCGGAGCCTTGGGTGGCTCTCGTGCAGTTTTTCATTCGGCTCGGCGACAAAACACAGGCAGTGGCTGAAATAGAGAAAGCCGAAAAGGCAGTGTCTGACGAGAAAGGTCTCCTTCCGTTGGCGTATTGCAATGAGTTGGCCGGAAGAGTCGATGTTGCCAAGCAAAAGTATAAGGACGCCTTGAACGCCAAGCCTGATGACGTGGCAGTGTTGCAAGCGGCGGCGCTATTCCATTTGCGGCAACGCGAGCCCGAGATTGCCAAGGTGTATTTGGAAAAGATCCTGGCTCTCAAGTCCGGCACTCCCACAGAAATAGCCCAGGCGAGACGGGCGTTGGCGCTCGTGCTGGCCGCATCAGGGAGCTACCAACAAACGCAGAAAGCCCTGGAAATCTTGGGCTTCACCACGGAAACTGTCCAAATCAGCGATGCGGAGGCGAAAAGCAACTTGACCGATGAGCGCGCCAAGCTCATTATCCTGGCACGGCAGCCCAACCCACGGCAGCGCAAGCAAGCCATCGCCATCTTGGAGAAAATCCGCCAGCTCAAGGAGATGACTGGCGACGAGCAGTTTTTGCTGGCCCAACTTTACGAGTCAGTAGGGGAATGGCCCAAAGCCAAGGTCGAAATGGCGGACCTGCTCAACGCCACCGAGAAAAAGATTAACAAGCAAAAAGGCATTGGGAGCTTGGATACATCGTTCAAAACTTACCTGGCCCACCATTGCAACGCACTGCTGCGACGGGGAGCAGCGGACGAGGTTTCCAAGTGGCTGACAAAATTGGAAACCGTGGAAAAGGACTCCTTCCGGACATTGAGCATCAAAGCCAGGCTTTCGGGTAAGCAAAACGAGAAAGTTGTCGGCGAACTGACTACATGGGCCGACAAAAACCCTGACTTCAAGCTGCAGGTGGCATCGTTGCTGGAGGAAATCGGCCAGCAAGACGCGGCGGAGAAAATGTACGAAGATGCTGTCAAGGAGTCGCGGTCCAAAACTCCCGAAAACAAATTGATCCTGGCGCTTTACCTGGGGCGACAAAAGGGGCCTGATAAGGCCCTGGCCAAATGCGACGAGGCCTGGGCGGATTGCAAACCCGAAGCCGTGGCCTCGGCAAGCGTCATGATTATTTACAGCACCAAATCCACAGAGCATCAATGGCGGCTTGTGGCGGGTTGGTTAGATAAAGAAATAGAGAAAAAACCAAGCAAGGCTCTGTTGAATAACCTGGCGGCCGTGCGGCGCTTACAGAAGGATTACAACGCTCAAATAGCCATTTGCCGGCAAATCCTTGATTTGGACAAGATGGACGCCTTGAACATGAACAACTTGGCCTGGACGCTCGCGCTGCACAGCAATGACGGCCAACAAGCCTTCAAGTTGATCGAACGCGCCATCGAGCTCGAAGGGCCGCGGGAATGGCTGCTTGATACACGAGCGGTTGTATTCATGAAACTTGGCAAGGCAGACCAGGCTGTTGCGGACATGGAGGAGGCCGAGGCCATCGCTGAGTCGCCGAGCGCCAGTCGCTGTTTCCATCTTGCTCAGGCGTATCAGCAGGCAAACAACCGACAGCTGGCGGTAAGCGCTTTTCAAAAAGCGCAAAGCTTGGGTTTGGACGAAACCAAGGTTGATCCGCTGGAGCTGGCCGCGTATCAGCAGCTGCGGCAAGAGCTGGACAAATGAATTGGCTGTACAGTTCCGTACATAGGGACACGCGCCGTACAACGCCTTGGCACTTTGACCCACTTTTTTGGACAGAACAGTCGGATCCGAACAGCTTGACGCGACGTTGGTAATGGAAGCCAGCGCTTTTTTATGGTAACGTAGCCCAACAAAAGCCGCACGGCGAGTTTAATGGAACCGACGCTTGGCCAGGCGCGTCAAATGCAAAGTTGTGATAATTTAATTCGCGAGTTCTTCCTTTTTTATTGCCGCTGTGGTAGTGTAAAGCAAGCACGTCATCTACTCGCCCGGGTGCGCGCGGTGCAACAAAAGGATTCGCGGACACACTAATTCGCCCCTCTACATCACCGAGAGCATCCATGGCAGTCTGCCTGATAACCGGCGGGGCGGGCTTCATCGGTTCGCACCTCGCGGAAGCGCTAGTCGCCCGCGGGGATAGCGTGCGCATCCTGGACAATTTCAGTTCCGGGACGATGGATAACCTTGCCAAGATCAGCGAATCCATCGAACTGATCGCGGCCGATGTGCATGATAAGACGGGCCTTAAACGGGCCGTCCGTGGCGTCGAGCACATCTTCCACTTCACGGCCCCCGATGTGGGGCAAACCACCAAAGGCGCGGACGTCACGCCAGGGAAATGGGCGTTCGCCACCGACACGCTCAAGGTGCTGATGGCGGCACGCGAGGTAGGCGTGCGCCGGTTGATCTTCGCTTCCAGCAGCGCGGTCTATGGTCCAGGCAGGACAGCTGAACTGAAGGAGAGCGATCCCATCATGCCGGTTTCGCCCTACGGCTTCGCCAAGCAAACGGGCGAGAATCAGTGCGCCGGCTTCACGTTGCTGTATGGCCTGGAAACCGTGCGACTGCGCTTTTTCAATGTCTTCGGCCCACGCCAAGCGCCGACGTCGTTTTATTGCCCGGCGATCCCGGTCATCTTGAGGACCATGCTTGCTGGCCAGAGCCCGGAAATCGTGGACAGTCCGTTTGAGCAACAGGATTTTTTGTATGTCGCGGATGCGGTGCATGCCGCCTTGCTGGCAGCTGAGGGAACCCGTGTGGCAGGCAAGGTTTATAACATCGCTCGTGGCAGGACCACATCGCTGGTCCAGGTGGTCAACGCGGCCAACCAAATCCTGGGCACAAATATCAAACCTCACTTGGCCGATACCAGGCCGCTCAGTGAATTGGTACGTTCGGTTAACATCTCCCGAGCCGAGGCGGAGCTTGGTTTCTGTCCGAGCAACGACCTCAAGCAGGGGTTGGCCAGGTTTGTTGACTATCTTCAGCGGCACGGGGAGTCGCCGCGCAGGTCGACGCCTGACGCCGAAGCGGCAGGCCTCAAACCGCCCCATTTCGCAGAGCGGGAAGGGCCCAAACCCATAGCGACCGTTACCAAAAAAGGCTAAACTCGGGATAGTGGATAAGCAGGGGCGCGCCAAAACCAAACCTTATAACGATCCCTGTCTTGTCCTGTGCCCTGCCAACGCCAAAACTCAACTAGGTCAGTTGGCGCCTAGTAACCAACAACCTTCCAGCATGAGAAAGCAAAGAGCAGCAAGTTCCCAAGGGAACTGCTGCTCTTTTTTGTTGAATGGCGTGTCACTTGTTTTTGCCATCGTTGAACATTCCAATGGAACGATAAACCATCGCAACCAGCGGTGTGCATTAAAGCTTGCCAAGCCTGCCTAATCTTGGATGATGTCGTAGCCGCCGTCCGAACCGCATCGCATAATGGCGTAGTGCCAAATTGGTCAAGGAGACTCGCGGAGAGCATGGCCGACAGGCCAGTTCCGGAGCCAAACAAGGCGTTTGCCACCCGTCCATCCCTCAAGCAACTGCGTGGCGGGGCTCTTTCCACCGTTCTTCACCTGCTGCGTCATCTACGCGAACGTCATCTCATCCCGTCACGGTCAGCTCTGGCTTCTGCCCGGATCGAGCGCGTCGTCACGGCCTACGACGCTCATCTCCGTGAGGTAGCTGGATTGGCTACGGCAACACCTCTATACCGCCGGCGCTATGTCCGCGAGTTCCTCTGTAAAGCATTCGGCACAAGCGCAATCCAATGGTCCCGACTGCGACCCGAGCACCTTCGAGAGTTTGTTGCCGGGTACGGACGAACAAGTCGAACCGCTGCAGCCCAGTTATCAGCCGGGGTTCTGCGCTCCTTCCTCCGCTGGCTCCGGTTCGAGGGCCGGCTTCGGAAAAACTTGATCGCCGCCGTTCCCCGGTTCCCGCGATGGCAGTTGACATCAATGCCGCCCGTCCTGGCAAACGATCAAGTCGTGGCCCTGCTCGCCACCTTCGACCGTTCAACTCCTGTCGGCCGCCGCGATTTCGCCATGGCCGCATGCTTGATCGATCTCGGGCTTCGCGTTAGCGAGGTAGTAGACCTCCGTCTGGACGACACTGATGCGGCCGCCAGAACATTGAGTCTCCGCGGCAGCAAGACCTGTCGCGAGCGGATCCTTCCAATGCCCAAGCGCGTGCTCCAGGCGATCCTTGATTATGTCAGCAGAGACCGGCCAGAAGCCGCTGACCGGCACATTTTCCTCTGGCACCGATGGCCCGTCGGCACAGCCGTCACACGAGAACTGGTCCGCGGTGTAATCCGGAGGGCCTATGCCGCTGTGCCGGGTTGCGAAGCGTTGACCGGTACGGAAATCCTGCGGCATACGGCTGCATCCCGTTTACTGCGGGCCGGGGCAGACCTTAAACGGATTGCTGACATCCTTGGTCACCGCAGCATCGACACGACGGGGGGGCTAAAAGCTAGTGAAATGGTCAATTCAACGCAGATGCGGTTTGCGCTGCCAAAGGCAACTCATCATGCAGTGCGAGCCATTCACGGCACCAGCGTTGGCGGAGCTGTGTGATCCGGGCCCCGGACACGCCAAACTTCACCGCGGCTTCTTTGGCGGAATGACCATTGGCAAGAAAACAAACTATCCTCCGATCGCGCTGCGACAAAGATGCCAGAAACTTCGGAAAAGCCAAACGAAAACTGGCTTGGTCCGGAACCGGCGTTTGGGTGTTGTCCACCACGGCTTCGTGCCATTCGTCGTGGGATGTGCGACCGTGGTGCAATGACTCGACCTGGAAGCCGTGACGCCTTTGGACTTTCCAGGACAGCACTTCCCGCGAAGC
>Ga0134121_10002770_pt1 | contig 14911 bp, 15 predicted proteins | sample KB301_FD_96463 | JGI IMG/M metagenome (GOLD analysis project Ga0134121, IMG submission 96463) | Terrestrial soil microbial communities without Nitrogen fertilizer from Kellogg Biological Station, Michigan, USA - KB3-0-1 | ecosystem: Environmental > Terrestrial > Soil > Unclassified ... | reverse complement strand
TCTGCCGACGGCCATGCATAGTTCATGTCGGCGCCGATGTGTTTGCTGTTCATTACATCATAAGCGCCGCCGTATGCCTTGCGCGTGATCACAGTGATGCGTGGAACCGTTGCCTCGCAAAAGGCATAAAGCAGCTTGGCGCCGTTGCTGATGATACCGTTCCATTCCTGGTCGGTGCCGGGAAGAAATCCCGGTACATCTTCAAAAACCAAAATCGGAATGTTGAAGCAGTCGCAGAAGCGCACAAACCTTGCGGCTTTGGTAGAGGCGTTGATGTCCAGTACGCCTGCCAGGTGTGCCGGCTGATTCGCCACGATGCCGATGGATTTACCTGCAAGGCGCGCGAAACCCACCACAATATTCTCAGCAAAGTCCTTGTGAACTTCAAGAAAACTTCCCTCGTCGGCTACCTCTGCGATCACGTCCTTTATATCATAAGGCTGGTTGGCATTGTCGGGAATGATATTGTCGAGTGCGCCGCGCAGTTCATCACCACTTTCATACGGAAGCGATGGGGCAGTGTCCTCGCAATTCTGCGGCATGTAGCCGAGCATTTTTTTGATGAGGGCCAGGCATTCCAGGCCGTTGGGCGACGTAAAATGTGTCACACCTGATTTCGAAGCATGCGTGTGCGCGCCGCCCAATTCTTCGGATGAAACTTCTTCATGCGTGACGGTTTTCACTACACTAGGACCTGTCACAAACATGTAGGAAATGTTTTCCACCATCAAGATAAAATCAGTGATGGCAGGCGAGTAAACGGCGCCGCCTGCGCATGGTCCCATGATGGCGCTGATCTGCGGGATCACGCCTGATGCCATCGTGTTGCGGTAAAAAATATCTGCATATCCTCCGAGCGAAACAACGCCTTCCTGGATGCGCGCGCCGCCGGAGTCGTTTAACCCGATCACCGGCGCGCCGTTCTGCATGGCGAGATCCATGATGCGGCAGATTTTTTCTGCATGCGCTTCGCTCAGCGATCCGCCGAAGATGGTGAAGTCCTGCGCATACACGTACACCATGCGGCCGTTGATGGTGCCATAGCCCGTGATCACGCCGTCGCCCAAATATTTTTCCTTCTCCAGCCCGAATTCTGTGGAGCGGTGCGTCACCAGCATTCCGATCTCTTCAAAGCTTCCCTCGTCGAGGAGAAAATGAATCCGCTCGCGCGCGGTGAGTTTGCCTTTCTTGTGCTGCGCTTCAATGCGCTTCTTACCTCCGCCTAACTGTGCTTCAGCAATTTTATCGTCGAGAAGTTTGAGTTTGGATTTCATTTTCTTTTAAGAGCCGCTAAAAGTAAACTTTTTTCAACTTGCATGACTCTCCATTTCCCCATGGCAATAGAGAGAAGAAGCAAACTGCATAAATTAATACTTCTTACTTTTATTACTTTCGTCTGATGAATAAGTTTTTTAATAACCCATTTATTGGTTTTGTTTCCGTGCTGATGTTTTTTGCCGTGGGTTGTAAAAAGGATCACACTGATGCGATAGAAACGTCTCCCGGAATAATTTATCCGATGCCATATTTTCCTGTATATCCAGGGTCATGGTGGACTTACGTAAATGGTTTTGGTGATTCAGTTCAGACAACAATGATAGGTGATTACCAGGAGTATTCTTATTCCGATATCACCCGAAATGGAGCACAATCAGATGTTGTGAAAATCCCATTCTGGAACAGTTATCCAATGTATGGCTATTCATATCCGCGTAAAGTTAATCTTGACGACAACGGGTTGACCTTGATTCCCTTGCTTTCCGAACAAACAGGAGATCATTGGATCAAGGCAAATTATAACGGGGATATCAATTTCAGTGAAACGATCGCAACGGATACTTCGATTGAGGTCGAAGGAATTATTTATAATCATGTGATTCAAATAAATGATTATTTTGAATCAATTCATGACAGCATTCCAAAGACATTGATAAATGAAAACTACTATGCAAAAGATGTTGGGTTAATCAGGATCTTAAGTTATCCAAATGATCCTTTTGGTGGGATGCACCTTAAAAGCTATTTTATTAATCATTAAAAATATACGCTTTTTTTTCACTTTTCATTTTGTAGCCGGACTTCCCATGGTTTTGAAATTTAGCTCTTGCACCAGCTACTGAATACCCGGCACTTGATACTTTCTATTACTTTCGCCCCATGAGCAAGGAGACGGTGGTAAGTGGAATCCGCAGCACGGGCAACCTGCACCTCGGAAATTATTTCGGGGCGATAAAGAATTTCCTGAAGATGCAGCATGAATACAATTGCCTTTTTTTCATTGCCGATTACCACTCGCTCACCACGCATCCCGTGCCTGCCAACCTGCATGCAAATGTCAAGCAGGTGCTCGTGGAGTACCTCGCCTGTGGAATCGATCCTGATGTCTGCACAATTTACATTCAAAGTGATTTGCCTGAAACTGCCGAGCTGTATCTTCTGCTCTCCATGAATGCTTATGTGGGAGAGCTCGAACGTTCCACAACGTTTAAAGAGAAAATCCGCAAGCATCCTGACAATGTAAATGCCGGGTTGCTCACCTATCCTGTACTGATGGCTGCCGACATCCTCATCCACCGGGCAGCAAAAGTGCCCGTGGGAAAGGACCAGGAACAGCACCTGGAAATGGCGCGCACCTTCGGAAACCGTTTCAACAGGATGTACAAGCATGAATTATTTCCGGAACCTGTAGCATTCAATTATGGAACGCAGCTTGTAAAAATTCCGGGTCTTGACGGCGCCGGGAAAATGGGAAAGAGCGAGGGGGAAGGGAATGCAGTTTTTCTTTCCGATCCTCCCGAGGTAATCCGTAAAAAAGTAATGCGTGCAGTTACTGACAGCGGGCCAACCACGGAGAACCAACCTAAACCTGAAGCGATTCAGAATATTTTTAAACTGATGGAAGTGGTTTCGACAACGGAGACATTGCGTCATTTCGAAGAACTTTACAATTCCATGAAGATCCGCTACGGTGACATGAAGAAGCAGCTTGCCGAAGACATGATTGTTTTTACGGCTCCGCTGCGGGAAAAAATTCTCGTCCTGTCATCTGACGATGCATTTATTCACAAGGTGGCTAAACAAGGCGCAGAGAAAGCCAGGGCCAGCGCTTCAAAAACTCTTTCCGAGGCCAGGCGGCTGATTGGCTTCAGGAGTTTCTGAAAACTTTTTTTCCTGTTCATTGTTTTCTGTCAAAGTGCTTTTTACAAAAATGAAAACTATTGACATTGCATTCATCAAACAATAAAACTTTTACTCATGGAACTCAGACAGTTTATGGTGGAATTCAAACTTCCGGAAACGCTTACAGAAGAATTCATCAGCCTCATTCCTGAACAACGGGCAACGATCAACTCGCTCATGGATGCAGGCGTGATCATGTGCTATACACTGAACCTGGATCGCAGTAAGCTGTGGACTGTCATCGTTGCGAAGTCGGATACGGCAGTGATGGATGTGCTCGCGCAGTTCCCGCTCATCAGCTTTATGAAACCTGAAATCAGCGAGCTCACCTTTCATCACCAGTCTTCACTTGTGATGCCTTCTATATCGCTGAACTGAAGCATCGCGAGGCACAACAGGAAGTTGTACAAAGGTTGGAAGCAGGTCAAACACTGCCAGCGGTTGGCGGCGGCGGCTCTTTTTCATAAATTGCATGCCGTAATTTGCGAAAACTATGTGGAGGGAAAGTTCCCGGAAATACTCTAACGGAGAAGTCGTGATTAACTGGAAGTCGCACCTGTGTATACATTCAGGCCGTTGCTTCACCGGACTACCGGATGTTTTTGATCCGGGCAAGCGGCCATGGGTCGATCCGGAAGGCGCAACGACGCAACAGATTATTGACCAGGTAAAAAAATGTCCTTCAGGTGCACTCACAACTACGTTAAACCGGAAGGCTTGAGAAATGAGTAAACCAAGTATCGAAGACAGCATACACGAATTGATTTCGTCGCGCAGAAGCATTCGTGCATTCAGTCCGAAGGGTATTGATGATGCATCTTTTATCAAACTCTTTGAAGCTGCACGGTGGGCTTCATCTTCCCGCAATGAACAACCGTGGCGTTTTATTGCAGCCAGGAAGGAAGATGCGGAAAATTTTCAGCTGGCGCTCAGTTGCATCAATGAGAGCAACCGCATCTGGGCTCAGCATGGAGCCATCCTGATAGTGGTGCTTGCGAAAAAAAATTTCACTGCACATCCTGTCCAGAACTCACATGCTCACCACGACGTAGGCCTGGCCATCGGGAATCTCGCATTACAGGCCACGGCGCTTGGAATTTTTCTGCACCAGATGGGAGGTATCAGCTACCACAGGGTACGAGAGGTATTTGAAGTCCCCGAGGAATATGAAATAATCAGCATCATCGTAGGTGGCTATCCCGGCGACAAAGAGTCGCTTCCGGAGAATCTGCGCGAGCGTGAAACGATGCCGCGCCTGCGAAAGGAGTTAAGCGAGCTTGTTTTTGAAGGGAAGTTCGGAAAGGAAAATCCTGTGTTTAAAAAGAACCACTAAAAACGCATCACACTAATTGCACGAATTATCACTCATAATTGATTCGTGTTAATTTGGGAAATTCGTGTTTGTTAACGCAGTTTCATTCTTCCTATATTCGCCTCAACTATCAACACGACTTATGAAATTAGAAGATGAGATTGCGCAGCGGAAATTCCGTAATGAGCGGCACAAGGTTGCCGTCAATATTTTATATACTTACGGATGGCTGAGCGCCCTTCACTCAAAAATTTTTAAAGAGCATGGCATCACCACGCAGCAATTCAACGTACTGCGGATCCTGCGCGGACAAAGTCCCAAACCTACTACCATCAAGCTGATCAAGGAACGGATGCTGGACAAGATGAGTGATGCATCACGCATCGTAGAAAAGCTCCGCCAGAAAGGGCTCGTACAGCGCCACATCAGCAACCACGACCGCAGGCATGTAGATGTTTTTATCTCGAAGAAGGGATTGAAACTCCTGGGAGCCCTGGATAAAAGAGAAAAGGAATTTGACAACCATTCTTCCCGACTTTCAGCCAGTGAAGCAGAAGCGCTTAACAAACTGCTTGACAAGCTTCGGGGATAATACGCGATTCACAATTAATACTTAACATACATTCTGCATCATGCATCATGCATTGTGAATTTTGCATCGTGTATTGGCTGTTAATAAGATAATGGCTACGCCTTCATAACTTTACCCTGCAGCTATTTCCCGCCTTTTTTCTTTCTCATAATTTAGCCAGCAAATAAACTTTTGAGGTGTCCAAACTGGATAAACATATCAGCGAATTGCTTTATGATCACGAATGCGTGATCGTACCCGATCTCGGCGGATTTCTGACATCCTATGCGCCGGCACGCATTCATCCCACACGGCACACTGTTACGGCACCGTCCAAGAAAATTGCCTTCAATGTTTTTCTCAAGCACAACGACGGCCTGCTTGCGAATTACGTGGTGCAGGCGGAAAGCGTTACCTATCCGGAAGCCCTGCGGGAGATTCAATCCTATGTGGAAGTGTGCAACAGCGAGCTCAGCGCAGGAAAAAAATTTGTGATCGAGCAGGTGGGCGTGCTTACGCGCGATGCAGAAACCAACCTGCAATTCGAGCCTTTTAAAAACCTGAATTACCTCAAAGATTCTTTCGGACTCTCCACTGTTCAGTTTATGCCTGTTGTGCACAGTGATTTTGAAGAGGAAGTTGAAAAGCAGCTCCGTGATTTTATTTCATTACGTCCTTCCCAGGCACAGCCGCGGCCAGGCATTCCCCGGAAAAAAATCCGGCTGAACTCGCTCAATACGATTCTGCTTACGGGTAGCGTTCTTTGGTTTTGTCTCAACCTGTATATCGTTTCTCCTGACAATGTGAGCCTTGCTTCCCTGAACCCGTTCTCTGTTTCGGCAGATAAACACCCAGTCACTCAGCCTGCAGCATCAGCACCTGAGATTTACACACAGCCAAGCGTGGCAAAACCTGAAACCGTTTATGTAAAAACCACGGCGCCTGTTGAAGTAGCTGCACCTGTTTCTTCGCCCGCGCAAGCTAAGCAGGCTGCCAACAAGGACGTGCAGGCATCAACGCACAATTATTTTATAATTGCCGGGGCATTCAGCAGTGCGTCGAATGCAGCCAGAAAAGAAATGGAGCTGAAGGCCGCGGGTTTTTCAAATGCGCACATCATTGAAAATGAACAGGGACTCAAGATGGTGTATTACAGCAGCTTCGCAACCCGTCAAGAAGCATTCGAAGAATTGAAACGCATGCATGCACAGCACCAGGAAGGCTGGATTCTTTCGCGCTGAAGTTTTAGCTTCTCTTTACTTTCTTAGTTACTTTTGCCTCGTACGTTTCAGCAGAGATGGCAATGGATTCATTTGTGTTATGGAGAAATGTGCGTTGATGATGCATGAGTAATTTAAAACAAGGCTTATTTCAAAAACTTCAACAGAAGCTTTCCCCTCAGCAGATCCAGTTCATGAAGCTGCTGCAGATACCGGTGGCAAATCTTGAGCAACGTATCAAGGAAGAGCTCCAGGAAAATCCCGCGCTCGAAGAAGGCGGTGAAGAAGAGCCGGAAGAATACGATACAGATGATGAACAGGAGCCCGTAGATGAGAAAGATGATGAAGAGGTGGCAGAAAAAGAAGAAGACATCAGCATCGATGAATACCTGGACGATGATGACATCCCAGATTATAAAACGGCTTCAAACAATACCTCTCCCGATGAAGAGCGCAGGGAACGCCCCGTTACTTCATCAGGGAGTTTCCAGGACCAGCTCCTGGCGCAGTTGTACCAGCTTGAACTGAGTGATCGCGAATATCATATCGCTGAACAACTGATCGGAAGCTTAGATGATGACGGTTACCTGCGAAGGGATTTGAATGCCATCGTGGATGACCTTGCCTTTTCACAGAATATCACAGCCAGTGAAGCGGAACTCGTTGAAGTGCTTGAAAAAATACAGGCTCTGGAGCCGGCGGGCATTGGCGCCCGTACGCTGCAGGAATGCCTGATGCTCCAACTCGACCGAAAGCATGCAAACAGGGAATCTGTTTTGCTGGCCTGGAAAATCCTGGAAGAGCACATGGAAGAGTTTTCGAAGAAGCACTACGAGAAGATTAAGGACGGCTTGCAGGTGAGCGATGATGAACTTCGGGAAGCTGTGAAGGAAATCCTGAAGCTGAACCCCCGCCCCGGGAATACGATGCATGAAGGTCAGCGGAGTTCGCAACATATCATTCCTGATTTCCTGATGACCAACACCGATGGCAAACTGGAGCTGACCCTGAACTCGCGCAACGCGCCGGAACTTAAGGTGAGCCGGGATTACAAGGAGATGCTTGAACACTACAGCAAAGACAGGAAATCGAAAGAAAGCAAACAAGCCATCACCTTTGTCAAGCAGAAGCTGGACGCGGCAAAATGGTTTATCGACTCCATCAAACAGCGCCAGCATACTTTGTTCGAAGTGATGAAGACCATCATGGATTACCAGTATGAGTTTTTCCTGGAAGGAGACCAACGCAAGCTGAAGAAAATGGTGCTTCGCGACATCGCGGAAAAAGTGGGAATGGACATCTCAACGGTGTCACGGGTGGCAAACAGCAAATATGTACAGACTCACTTCGGCACCTACCTGCTGAAGACATTTTTCTCTGAAGGCCTGCAGACAGAAAGCGGGGAAGAGGTTTCCAGCAAGGAAGTGAAACAGATTCTCACGGATTGCATCGCTGCCGAGGACAAAAGGGAACCTCTTACTGATGAAGCCCTCACAAAAATCCTGAAAGAGAAAGGTTACAATATTGCCAGGCGCACTGTTGCCAAGTACAGGGAAATGCTCGACATCCCTGTGGCGAGAATGCGTAAGGGATTGTAAATATTTTTGTAACCTTGTGCCGGATTTCACGGCTGCATTTTTTAACAAGGAACTTTTCAGACTGAACACACTTTTTAGTCAGCCGTTTGACGAGTGTATAGTTCTTCCTGCAAAAATGAATTATCGGACAGCAAAGATTATTTCTATTATTCTGCATCCTGTATTGATGCCTACGTATGCGCTCATGCTTATTTTCCGGCTGAGCAATTACCTCGACTACACCACCCCGCCTTCTATCAAGACGGCCCTTTTCATGGTCGTTATTTTTAATACGCTCATCATGCCCGTAATTATTTCCTGGCTGCTGCTGAGAAAAGGATATATCAAATCGTTCAATATGGATAAAAAGGAGGAACGCATTGTGCCTTTTATTTGTAATACGCTGCTGATGATGATTGCCTATTACATGATCTCCCGGATTTCAATTCCAAAAATATTTTCCCTGCTGCTTCTTGGTGCGGCGGCATCCGTTGTGCTGGCCGTCCTGATTAATTTGAAATGGAAAGTGAGCATACACATGATCGGGATCGGCGGGATTACAGGGATGTTTTTCGGGATGTCAACGTTCCTGCTCATTGACCTGCGCATACCGATCCTTATTTCGCTGTTGGTGGCCGGATTGGTAGGCACAGCGCGCATGGCCATGGGCGCCCATAGGCCCGCTCAACTCTATGCAGGATTTTTTGTAGGGTTTTGCTGCGAATACTTTGTGCTGAGCATTTAGTGGTCAGGGAAGTAATCCGATATCATTTTCCCTTTTTCCACCAGCAAAGTTTTTAGCCCGCACTTTTCAGCTCCCAAGATGTGCTGTGGCGAATCGTCAACGAAAAGTGTTTCTTCTGCATCCAGTTTATTTTCCATCAGCACGTGCTGAAAAATTTCCGCATCAGGCTTGCGCATGTGGAGACGATGGGAGAAATAAATTTTTTCAAAGATTTCCTTCAGGACATTTTTCCCGAAGCTGCGGAGGACCATCTCCGTGAAAGCCTTTTCGTGGATTTCGTTTGTATTGCTCAACAAAAAAATCCGGTGTGTATTTTTCAGGCGGCTCAGCACATCAATATTTGAGGGGGGAATATCGATCAGGATGGCATTCCAGGATTTGTCAATCACATCATCATGCAGGTCCATGCCGGAAGTCTTGCGCAATTCATCCCTGAACAGCGAAGCGCTGATAGTTCCTTTCTCAAAATCATCAAACAAAGTGGTTTGGTGAAGCTGTGAATAGAGCTTGTCAAAATCCCTCACGCCCGCCGCCTTGAATGATTCGGCAATCCGGTTGTAATCTATTCTGATGATTACGCCGCCGAAGTCGAAGATGATATTTTTGCCTGTGAAGTTCATTTTCTTAAAATAAAAGCTGCCGAATGATCCGGCAGCTTTTATAAAGTGGGCCTACTTGTACTTAATTTCTTTCACTCGGTTACTTTCTCTTGCCTCCTTTTGTACGATGTTCAGAGGTAAAACTCACTTTAGATTTGCAGGCGAAAGATAAACAACGCAAATGAAAGTGAGAATTGTTGTACCACTGTTGTACCTATTTCAATTCACATCATAAAATTAAATCAAATGGCAACCGTAAAAATAGTTCACCGTATTTCGAAAATTAACTCCAGAGGCGAGGCGCCCCTCTGTATCAGGATAACCCAAAACAGGCGCACAAATTTCATATTTACTAATTACCGCATCCGTCCTGAACATTGGGACAGGGAAAACAGTAGGGTTAGAAAATCGCATCCCAATTCAGGACGTTTAAATGCATACCTGTCAAAAGTGCTTTCAGACACTCAGAATAATGCGCTTGAACTTGAGACGAAAAGCGAAGTAGTATTGTCTGATCAAATCAAAGAGAAAGGTGTTTATAAACCAACCCTCAGTTTTTTCAAGTTTGCTGAATCCCATTTGGAAGACCTTCGCCGCAGCAATAAGGTAGCAACATATAGGAAAATCAAGGCCATCATCGGCAAAGTAAAAGCGTATGCCGGAAAAAATGACTTGCTCTTTGAACAAATTACCAATGGCTGGCTGAGGGAGTATGAGCAGCATTTAAGAACCGAGTATGAAAATCGACCCAATACCATCAACTCAAACTTTCGATCCATTAAAGCAATTATAAACCTTGCTATCAGCCGGGAATTAATTCCGGAGGCACTGAACCCGTTCAGGCGTTTTAAATTGACCACTGAAAAAGTTTCGAAAGACTTTCTTACAGAAGAAGAATTGAAATTAATTGAGTTAGCGCCCTTGAAAGCGGGTTCCATGAAAGACATCCATCGGGATATGTATCTTTTTAGTGCCAATTGTGGAGGGTTCCGGATTTCAGACTTACTACTTATGAAGTGGAAAAATTACACAGGGGAAAGAATGATTATGCAAACGAAAAAAACAGGTAGTTCCGTAAGTGTACTTGTCAGACCTAAAGCTAAGCAGATACTTGAGAAGTACAGGAATTATGAATCTGAGGCTGACCACTTCATTTTCCCGATTCTCAAAAACAATATTGATTATTCAGCTACTATTTTCCTTTACAATTCTATTTCGGCCGCAACGTCTTTTGCAAATGATGATATGAAGGAGATTGCCGAAATGGTTGGAATTGAAAAGCGGGTTTCTATGCACACGGCTCGGCACACATTCGCGACAATTGCTCTTATGAAAGGAATACCGTTGCATTACGTTTCAAAAATTCTCGGACATGGCAATGTCACCACAACTCAGATTTACACTAAAATAATTGATATTGAAATTGACAAAGCAATGGAAGTATTTGATTAACATTTGTAACAGAATCTACTTGAAAATCCTGCAATAGTTTGCGGGATTTTTTTTGCTTCCAAAAGAGAGCAAAATGAAGTAAATTAGTCCATTGATTTTTAAAGTAAACCCTTCAATGGAAAACGTACCGCAAGAGGACAGAATAAAAGATTCCTACAACTATGAGGACTGGTGGGAAGCAAGAGCTTATCAAAGTACGGACGGAGTAAAAGTTGATGTCTATTTTGAGCATCGAAAAATCAACAAAGCATTCCCCCCAAACTTCAAAACCGTTTCTGCAGTTTTTTTAGCAGAAGAACTAAAGAAGATAATTTCTAAACAGGAAGAACTTTTTTACACTGGTGTAAGTGGTTTGTTCAAGTCATTGAGGGAAAATTTTGTTGAGCAGCTTTACAATTCAAACGATAAGCCAAAACAATTCAATAAGGAAATTGAAGCATGTGAAAAACTTTTCGATGAAGGAAAATTTCCTCTGGATGAAGCCACGGGAAAACAGTTGGCTGGCATTACAAGCAAATATTTTTATCAGATTGACATTGCCACTTTCCGCTCCATCTACAAGGAAAAGATTTTAGTTGCCAAGAGAGATTTTTCTCTTACTCACAGTCCATATAGCCGATTGCGCAATAGTAGGGAAGAGCATGAGTTAATGCAGGTCGAAGCATGTTTGAAATATTTTGGTTGGCTCACCAAGTACAAAAAACATTATGATAGGGTGTTGGCGTTGCGCGAACCAAGACCAACAGACCTTCAAATGCCCGTAAATGAATTTCAATACATAGAGGATATTATTTCAGACGGGGAAACTCATATTAATCTTTTCAGGGTTTTTTGCATTGAAAATAATATTGAAGATGCGGCAGCAGAAAGAGAAAAATATAAAGATGATGATTGCGTCTTCGGCATTCCAGGCGAAACAGATTTTTTTGAAAAAATCTTTAAAGATGAAATTCAAAGAATAAAGAATGAAATTCACAAACGCGCACTTTCAATATTTGATAAGGAGGCAAAGACAGAATACTTTAATCACATTTACCAGCATTTGAAAAGTTTGATTGAAAAAAATTGGAAGCGCAGGGAGCAATTTGCAGGGATAGATTCAAGTCCGGATAGAATTATTCACGTTCACTATTGGTATGAGATGCACCATTTAAAAGAATCAATGGAAAAGGATTTTAAAAGTTATTTGAATCCTGATTTGATTCACAATATTGATGAGCATAAATTTGAACATAGAATATTGCACAGCTATCATGAATGTTTTGAACAAATAGAGAAACATCGAGGGCATAGATGTGGAAATTTTGAGAGTGGCACAAAGCGGGCTGCTGAACTGTTCAGCGAATTGAAAACTGATTACTTAGATAAGTATGATTACATCGTTCAAAAATGGATAAAGAAAAATAAAGAGAGAGGTTATATAGTGACCGAACTAAATTTCATTCACTCTCAGTTAAAAAGAATGGAGACCCTTTTCACCCCGCAAAAAAAGGAAAAAACAATTTCAGCGGCCGACAGTGAACAAAAAATATTCACTTTCAGTCAGGAGTTCTATGATAAATATATGACTGAAATATTTCTCTTTCTCAGAAAGCATTGGCAGAGCAGGTTAAAGGAAATTTATTCGCTTAATATTTCCCCTCCTGATAATAATATCGTTTCAGTAAAGCCGCCCACCGCGAGAGTAAATGAAAACTCGTTCGTTTATTCAGCAGGTGAAAACACCGAAATTAATTTGATTCAACTGCAAGATAAATTGGCTAATGACACATTTATCAGTAAGCCAAAAGATATTCGCACCTTTCGTAAATTATTTTCCGGCAAACCAATTAAGACACTCATTGAGTGGAAGGGTACACTTTATGAATTACATTATTTCGTTCAACTTTTAGTTGATAAAAAAAAGGTAGACGAGTGCAATCATTTCAGTGTTGCGGTAAAATGTTTTTGCAGAGCAGGCAATGAAAAAATAAATTACTCTTCATTGCGTACCGCCACCAGACCTCCTGAAAAATCACGCATGAAGCTTTTAGAAATTATGGTTGAGACGATTTAATCCCTACACTACACCTACAGAACCTCACCTTTTATTGCAACTCGTTTGCATCTGTTCTCAACTGCTTTTCATTGGGAAACGCTTATTGTTGCCTCCATATTTTCCCTACTCCCTACTCCCTACACTACACCATCCTGAAAAACTGATGTAGGGTTATGCGCGAACATTTCTTTGCATAAAAATTACAAAATGGAAAATCAAAAAATTACCTCCGAGGAGTATCAAAACCTTTGCAAGCGTCTGGATGAAATCACAAAAAAACTTTCCGAGAAGGAAAAATCAATCGAGTGGATCGATAATGCAGATTTTTTACAGGTCCTTAAAATCAGTCGTAGGACTGGGCAACACTACAGGGATTCTAATTTAATCGGCTACACAATTATTGGAAATCGCATCTGGTACAAATTGGATGACGTGAAAAATTTACTCGACCGCCACTATCGCAAACGCTTAGTGTAACTCTCAGAAAACGTTTTAATGCAACAAGCAGTTGCTCTTAACACAACTGCCTGTTAAAAATTATTTCATCAATGAAAGACAAAGGTAAAAAGAAAATTATCCTTGACCAGAATCTATTTTATGGCAGGGTTGACCACAAAGACATACTGAGGAAACTGCTCACAGAAATTAAGGAAGTAGTGTTTCATGAGGTCATTGGCTTACCGTTTGAGGAGAACCTCACACAGAAACACAAAATATTTGGTGTCATCAAACACCTGCTTAACACCGCCGAAAAACGCAAATGGAGTTTGTGTAAACGCTTTGACTATGTGTACATCTACAACGGTGCATTTTGGAAACAGTGTAACAAGGAGGACTTCAAAAGTTTCCTTAGTGAAGCCGCAATCAAAATGGGGATTCCCGACTACGAAGCCAAGATGTATGACTTTACTGACAAACTTCTAAAGCAGTTCCTTAGTGATGCACATTTATCAGAACCCATAATTGACGAGGATAAAATTCTCATCAACCTCGGAAATGGCACATACCACTTCAAAGAGCAAAAATTATGTTTGCAAACATTCAACCCTGCTGACTTTCTCACCTACCAACTTCCTTTCAACTATGATGCTGAGGCAGCATGTCCGCTATTCGACAAGTTTCTTTTGCGTGTGGTGCCTGATGTTTCCAGCAGGTTAGTATTACAGGAGTTTGCAGGATTCATTTTCACTGACCTTAACCTTGAAAAGATGCTCGTTTTGCTTGGGGGTGGCGGCAATGGAAAAAGCGTTTACTTCAATGTGCTCAATGCTCTCGTTGGAAAGGACAATGTGCTGAATTATCCGTTGGCAATGTTTGCTCACGAATACAACCGTGCTAAACTCTCCAATATCTTAGTTAATTATAGCAGTGAGAAAGGATTCGATCTCAACCCTGATATTTTTAAAACACTTATCAGTGGTGAACCTTTACAGGCGAGAGAACCTTATGGCAAATCATTTCAAATTCATAATAAAGGAAAGTTTATCAGCAATTGTAATGAACTTCCCCGTGAAACAGAAAGTACAGATGCTTATTTCAGGCGCTTTGTAATTGTCCCATTCGAGGCAAAAATTTCCGAAGAAGAAAAGGACATTGATCTCGCAAATAAAATTATCAATTCTGAGTTGCCCGGTGTTTTTAATTGGGTGCTTCAGGGTTTGAATAGAATAGTGCAACAGAAGAAATTTACTCAATGCTTAAGAGCAGAAAATGCACTTCACGAATTCCGCAAGCAGGCAGACAGTGTGCAACTATTTATTGAAGAAAATAAATTTGCTCCATCTGACAGGAACAAAGAAGTGTTGAGGCAGGTTTACGCTGACTACAAAGAGTTTTGTAAAGAAGATAATTACAAACCACTTGGTAAGAATCGTTTCTCAAAGCGGCTCGAATCAAAAGGGTTTGAGCAAACACGCATGGGTGATGGTTCAACTGCCTTTTATATGATTAAAGAAAGTGTCGCGTTCTGAAAAAATGTTCAAAACAAAATTCAGATTTTCAGTTTTTCATGACTGAAAATCTGAAGTTCTGAAATTCCAAAACAAAACATTTTTATGAGTGCCCTCAATAAAAACATCAGCTACTTTCCATCAAAAAAGGAAACGACAAACGGAGTGATTGTAAACCTGCTTACTCTTTTACAAAGCGATAAGCACAAGGAAATAATTCTCAATCTCCGCGCCAGTGATGCCGAAGCGCAGGCGCTTTTAAAAGATA
>Ga0134121_10002769_pt1 | contig 14918 bp, 12 predicted proteins | sample KB301_FD_96463 | JGI IMG/M metagenome (GOLD analysis project Ga0134121, IMG submission 96463) | Terrestrial soil microbial communities without Nitrogen fertilizer from Kellogg Biological Station, Michigan, USA - KB3-0-1 | ecosystem: Environmental > Terrestrial > Soil > Unclassified ... | reverse complement strand
GCCGAGGTGCTTCAAAACGTAGAGGATCCGCTGCTCGGACAAACTCTCGCCGAAAAGTATCTTATTGAACAATTGATCAAGCGTGGCGGCATGGGCTCGGTTTACCGCGGCAAGCACGTGATGATGGAGAAGACCGTCGCGGTCAAAGTACTTCGTCCATCGTTGGCCGGAGACGATGTAGTGGTGGCGCGCTTCTCTCGCGAAGCCAAGGCGGCCTCTCGAATTTCTCATCCGCACGCAGTCAGTGTCACCGATTTTGGAGAAGCCGAAAATGGGGTCGTCTTCCTGGTCATGGAATATCTGGATGGCCGCACTCTCAAAGATATAATTCGAAGCGAGGGCCCAATGGCGCTCGATCGCGCTGTCGAAATCGTTCGTCAGGTATCCGGAGCACTTGACGCCGCGCATCTACAAGGCGTCATCCATCGCGATCTGAAGAGCGACAACATCATGCTTTCCCAGACAAACGGCGGCGACTGGGCGAAGGTTTTGGATTTCGGGATTGCCAAGATTCAACAACCGGAAGGTGCCCGAGATCACGATATCACCGCGGCCAACCTCGTTATTGGGACGCCGCAGTACATGTCGCCTGAGCAGTGCTCGCAATCCGGCCCGATTGATGCGCGATCGGACGTTTACTCCCTCGGCGTGATCCTCTTCGAGATGCTGGCGGGCCGCGTACCGTTCACCGGTGACTCACCCACCGTGATCATGATGAAACAGGTAGGGGACGACCCTCCTTCGGTGCTCGATGCGCGTCCTGATTTGTCGGCGAGCATAGACAATCTAATAAAGAAAGCGCTGGCCAAACAGCCCTCGGAACGTTTTCAGACGGCCGGAGCCCTTTATGATGCGCTCATCTTAGCTGCTGCCCAAATTGGCGCAGTCACCTCCAAACCGGTCGCGCCCGTCGCTGACACAGTAGCAATCACTCCCGTCGGTTTGGCCACAGCGGATGATCTGGACGAAGAGACAGTTGTGCGACCACGTGAAGAAGTTGTGCGAAACGCACCGGAAGCTCAAGTCTTTAGCCGGCAGATCCCAGATCCCGCCGCGGCGCCGAATTTTAACCCGTGGCGAATAATGGCGCCGGCGGCAATAGTGCTGGTAGCAGTCTTTGGAATTGTTTTTCTCCTGACGCGAGGCACTAGTCAGACGCCGACGAACCAGTCGCCGGGTCAGGCTTCCGGCCAGAATGGGCTGGTGGCAGATCCAAACAGCCAACCGGTGCAACCAACCGGCACACCGACAGGCGAAGGCGAGCGCGGAATTCAACCTGCTTCATCGGTCAGTCCTTTGGGGCGTAATGCCAACGTCAGCGCCGAGCCGACTGTGGTGCCGGGTACCTCAAGCGGAGACTTCGGAGCTAACGATAACGCAAACAGCTCCGCGCCGACTAACAAGAATGCAAATCGCCGCGAGTCGCCCACGCCTAACTCTTCTCCTCCCGCAAAGAAGGCAGAAGAACCTCCGCCACCGCGGCCTGTCCCCAGCTTAAGACCAACGCCAAGGGCTACAGCTACGCCGGAGTATTGACGGCGTCGACGATTAATTTCCCTAACTTATCGGCGTTCTCAATCTCAATCGAGATGTCGACATAGTAGCAAGGAAGCTCAAAATTAAGGGAGCGCAACTTCACTTCATCCTTTGCAGTAGTAAGCAGAAATTGCGCGCCATGCGCGATTGCATCCTGCACAACACGATTAATGTCGCTTTGAGTGTAGGTATGGTGGTCGCGAAAGACCTGAGTGTGGGCCAATCGATAGCCCCCGCGACTCAACAGCGAAAAGAATGATTCCGGATTGCCAAGGCCGCAAAACGCACCAACGTTTGATTGCCTGATCTCTTTGTCGTCAATCGAAGGCTCTCCGAGTTCGCCGCGAACGGCCCGCAGGCCTTTCAATTTCATCCGTGAACAGAAGATCGGGCCGCCGCTTTGGGTGGCAATTTCTCGCCGCAACACTTCAGTGGCATTGGGATCGTCGTCGCGTGTTATGACAATGCAATCCGCACGGGTCAGTTCAATCGGCGATTCGCGCAAAATGCCGGCGGGTAGAAGTTTTCGATTACCCCAGGGATTTGTCGCGTCAATCGTCAGGATATTCAGGTTGCGAGCCACCCGCAAATGCTGGAAACCATCGTCCAGCACGAACACCTGGCTGTGAAGGTTCGCGAACGCCCAATGGGCCGCCGACACGCGATCGGCGTCACTGATAACCGCGGTCAGTCCTTTCAACTTCTCTGCCAGCAGCAGCGGTTCATCGCCCGTTTCCGCGGTGTCAGAAATGATTTCTGTTCCATCGGAAACGACGACTCGAGTGCCGGCGTTGTCGCGGCCATAACCCCGCGTGAGAATGCAGACTCGTTGTCCGGCCTGCGACAACTCCCGAGCGATCCATTCGACCAGAGGAGTCTTCCCGGTACCGCCCGTGGTTAGATTGCCGACGCTGATTACCGGCGCCGGCAGTTGATGCACCCGCAAGCAGCCGGATTGGTAGAGGGCGCGACGCGCCTTCATCACGACGCCATAGAGCTGGCCCATCGGTGTTAGCGCGAATGCTACGGCGCTATTCATAAGATCGGATGCCAATCATTTGGTTGCCGTGAGAGAGAGAGCCGGGAAGGGAATTGACGCGCCGGCCGGATTTCGAGATTCGAGCAGGCCGGCAATTATTTGCAGGGTCCGTTCGCTTGCACCCCGATTTCGATCGCAGACCACCTGGGCTCTTTGGCCGATGTCTCTGCGCAACGAGTTATCCGACAAAAGTGAATTAAGGGCGTTGGCAAGTTCCCGATATGCCGCGGACGCTGAAACCTGCGGTAGCTGAATGATCGCGTTGGCTTGCAGCATCGCTTGTGTAATAGCCGCGAAGTTGTGCATAGATGCGCCGGTGATCACACAGACACCTTGCGCGCCGGGCTCAAGAATGTTGTGACCGCCGTGGGGCGCGATGCTGCCGCCGACAAAAGCAACATCGGCCAAAGCATACACGGCACGCAACTCACCGATGGTGTCGAGCAAAACAACTTCGGAATTGCTGTCCTCGGCTTGCGCAGGCGCAGACCTGCGCGACCAGGTCAAACCGGAACTCTGCAGCAGCTCCGCCACTTCGCCAAATCGTTCCGGATGCCGGGCAGCAATCAGAAGGCGGGCCTGGTAACTTGTTTGAGCGTTCTTGATTTGCTTAAACGCGTCGATGACTGCTTGTTCTTCGGGATCGTGGGTGCTGGCGGCGACTATTAGAAGTTTGGTTCCATCAAACCCGAAACGCCGGCGCAGATTTTCCGTGGTGGTATCGTCAATCGAACCTTCAGCGCTATCAAACTTGAGGTTTCCGGGCATCAGCACACGGTCGGGCGGCATTCCCAGCTCACGTATTCGGCCGGCGTCTTGCTCAGACTGCATCAGGGCAATTGAGAGATTATTCAAAACACCTCTAATAAACGGCCGGATCAACCGGTAGCGGCCAAATGAAGTGATCGAGATCCGACCATTGATCAAGGCCACCGGAATCGCGCGCCGATGACACTCGCGGAGCAGATGCGGCCATAACTCGGTTTCCATAATCAGTACGGCGGCGGGTTGCAAAGTGCGGAGCACCCGCCGGATGGTCCAGGCCCAGTCGAGCGGAAAGTAGAAGACCGCCGCGGCATCATGGCCAAAGGCGTCCCAGGCGATGCGTTGACCAGTCACTGTCGTGGTGGAAACAACCAGACGGTAGGAAGGAAATTTATCGAGCAACGCGCGAACCAAAGGACGCGCAGCCTCGGTTTCACCGACGGAGACGCAGTGCAACCAGATCAAAGGCCGAGGGTCCAAAGTAATCGCGGGTAAACGACCAAGGCGTTGGCGGAGGCCCGTAATGTATTTGCGAGTGCGGAAGGCATCGACTGCAAACCACGGCAGCATGGCGAGAAAGCCGACCGTTAAAAGCAGGCTGTAAAGCAGGTACATAAGTGGCACAGACTTTCAGTCTGTGATCGTCTGTTGCGGAAACCTAACTCGAAAGACCAGCTTGCGCTGTGATTCCACTTTGACTGAACGGTGTTTAGAGTACCGACTTTAGTCGGGATTTCGTTGAGTGAGTAAGAAACCAACTGAAGTTGGTACTCTAAACACCGTGAAATAAGGATGCCGCCCGGCCTTACGCGGCTGGCGTGCACAGACTGAAGTCTGTGCCACGCTTCACTTAGCGCGCTCGATATAGCGCCCTTCGGTCGGATCGACTCGGAGACGGTCTCCCTCGTTGACGAATGGCGGCACTTGAATGGTCACGCCGTTCTCCAGGGTTGCCGGCTTGTTGACGTTGGAGACGGTCGCGCCTTTCATGTTTGGCTCAGTCTGAGTGACCGTGAGTTCCATCGACGGCGGCAATTCAATGCCGATGGGCAAACCCTCGTAAAACTCCACCTGTATCTTGAGTCCGGGCGCCAGCCACTGCGCTGCGTCGCCCAGGTCTTCACCGCTGAGAGCGACCTGTTCATACGACTCGGTGTTCATGAAGTGGTGGTGCGAACCATCCGAATAAAGATATTCCATGTCGTGCTGCTCGAGCGCCGCCTTATCAACCGTATCCGCCGAGCGAAAACGATGATCGAAAGATGAACCAGTGCGAATGTTGCGCAGTTTTGTTTGCACCATCGCGCGGAGATTGCCCGGCGTGTGATGTCGAAATTCGACGACTTTGCAGAGCTGGCCTTCGAACAGAATCACCATGCCGCGTCTGATTTGAGTTGCTGGAATCGCCATTACGTTCTTTAAGTCTTTCTTCTGGTATTTAGCCGCTCCCGCGATAGATAGGAATCGCGGGACGGTTGCAAACGACGTAGTCTAGCGGGAGGAACGCGTGATTGTCCAGCAGCTTAATTGGGTCTCTGGAAAACAAAACAGAACGGGCAAGCTCGCTTTGAACGCATCCTAAAGGATGACACCCGGCGCCGCTTGCCCGCTCTCAGGAGGAGCCCACCTACCTGAATGAGTTAACGTATCAGTTATAGTGGAGTTCCAGAATAATTCGCGAGTGAGCTTTTAGTCCCTGTTTGGAGTTCCGCCTTCAGGCGGTAGGTGCGAGGGGAATTCGTCAGAGCCGCCTAAAGGCGGGACTCCAAACTCGCAGAATGAAGTCCGTGCGGGCTAGGCTGCCCGGGCGCGCAATTCGTGCCGTTTGCGAACTACATGATCCAGCCATTCCTGAGCATGCTGGTAACGGGGAAAGCTCTGCTCTTCGGCGCGAAAAGCGTTGGTGTGATAGTAGCGTCGGCCATTGACGATGCGCGCCGGGTGTTTGATATGCAGCATTTCGTGGAACAGGATGTATTCGACGAACCACTCGGGAACTTCGCGGGAATCCAGAATCTTGCTAATCGTGATCGTCTCATGCGCGGCATCGTGATGTCCCAGGATGCTGCGCGCGCGGCGCTGCGACCACGTCAATACCGGCTTTTCGATTTCGCCGTCAAAATAGCGGCGGTTGAGTTTCGCAAAGATCTTCTCGAGATCATAGACCTGGCCGTTGGCGGATGAGATTACTTTGCGGCCACGTTTACGCCGCGCGAGATCTGATGCCCGCAAAAGTTGCGGGCTGAAAGCGTAAGAACGATAAATGCGCTCCTGGTCCCGGGGCGCCTTGCGCGACAGCAAACGAGCCACCAGCAGAAACGCTAACGCGCGGATCACCTCAGGCGGCGCCCCCTGAAACAGATCAGACAGACGCACATAGATGCGACCAGCCCGCACTCTAATCGTGTGATGTAATCCAGCGTAGGGATAAAACCTTACTTCGATCCCGGCTAAGTCCGGTTGAAAGCGCCTACCACTGCGATCAAGCTGCCTGAAGGCATCGCAGAAGACTCTCTTGAGATGAATATCTGATTGCGGCATTCTCGGAGACCGTGAACTGGCCCCCATCTTAGAGTCGAGGTTCGTGGCTCGTCAAACTGAGGGAACAAGATCCTCCTAAAGCCCTTGCCAGAGCCCTGATTCCTGAGTTTGGCTTTGATCGGGCTGCAATAGCCCAGCGACTGGACCGCCTTAAGAATAACGGTGACAGCGATTTAGCTGGTTAGGGACGTCATCATGCGCAGATGATAATGCTTGGTTAGAGCAGCAAGACCGCTTTAGAAACAATGGTTTGCGGCATCTCTGGGTATTTCGCTATACTGGCCGCGGCATTGAAAGCCCTCTTCTCGGATTGTTCCAAGCCCCAATCCGGAAGTTTTGGACCGCGAAAGATTCAGGTCAACTTAATGGCTCGTACTTCCAATTTAAGCAAATCAGGACGTCCCACGCCGGACTCGCGCCGGGGGGCGGTGCTTTCGGCAATTATCGAGGAGCATCTGGTGACCGGCGATGCGATCGGATCACACACCGTGTCGGATAGGTTCGCGAATGCGACCGGCTGGAGTTCGGCCACGATTCGCAGCGTCATGTGCGAGTTGGAAGATTTTGGGTTACTCGAGCAGCCGCACACCTCAGCCGGGCGAATACCGACCGACAAGGGCTACCGGTACTATGTCGATAACATGCTGGATTCGACGCGTCTGTCGAAAAATGATCTCAGAGCAATTGAAAGGATCGACCTTGGGCATGAAGGCAAGGTGCGGCCCGATCGGCTGATGGAAAAAGCTTCGCACGTACTCTCCGAGCTTTCCGAGAACGTGGGGATTGTAGTGTGGCCTTCGCTGGCCGAGAATCGGCTGAAGCACATTCGCTTCATGCGACTACCCGACAGTCGGATTCTGGTGGTGCTCGTCTCAGCTTCGAATATTGTTCACGACAAGGTCATCACACTCGACGAAGACTTCACTCAGGACGAGCTGGACCGGACGGCGCGCTATCTAAACGTAGAGTTTGGCGGCAAGAGTCTGTTGACGATTCGCGACGAGATGATCGCCCTCGTGAAGGAAGAGAAGGCACTTTATGACAAGCTCCTGCACAATGCGATGCTCTTGTGCGAGCGCAGCCTGCAGGACGAAGACGAAGCCACCGCCGAAGTCTATCTTGATGGCGCCTCAAACATTCTTGCCAAGCCTGAGTTTGCCAGTGCTGAAGGGATGCGCGAATTGTTTCGCACCTTTGAGGCCAAGTCGCGCCTGATCAAGATTCTTAACGAATGTGTTACCAGCAATTCAGCAGGCGGAAACGTCCGGGTCGTTATCGGCAGAGAAAATATCGCCTCCTCGATGAAACGTTGTTCGGTAATCACCACCTCTTACCGGGTCGGAGGCGACGTTTCAGGCACATTGGGTGTGGTGGGACCGATGAGGATCGAGTACGGCCGGCTGATGGCTGTGGTAAACTACCTTGCGCGTTTCATCGAACGCGCCCTTTTGAATGAAGCGTCTCTTCAATAACTGACCCAGCTCAGTTTGCAGCCCCGGAAAAAAGACTCGAATCTCAATGGCATCAGATCGAAAGCAAAAACAGTCGAATAGCATTCCCATTCGTTTCTTTGATGGAGACGACGCAGATGACACCGCAGACCTGTCGGAATTGGCGGATGCTGACGACAATGCGGGAGAGGACTTCCCTCCAGACGCCGTCGATCCCAGACACAACGATGCTGGTTTCGGAGGGCCTGAGTTGGCAGAACTCGTCGCTTCGCGCGCCGAACTTAAGCGCCTCCAAACTGCACTGGATGAAGCAAAGGAAGCCCTGGCGCGGCGTCAGGCGGACTTTGAAAACTATCGGAAGCGAATCGAACGCGAACGCGGGGAAGCTCACAGCCGCGTCGTCGCAGATGTAGCGCGGAAGTTGCTGCCAGTAGTCGATAACCTCGGTCGCGCTCTGGACGCCGAAAAGACGGTGCAGTCCCACGAATCCAGGGAGTTTCGGCATTTTCTGCACGGCGTCGAGTTAATCAACAAGCAACTCAGCGACGTGCTTGAATCGCTCGGCATTCAGCCAATCATCTCGGTTGGCGAGCGCTTTGACCCCCATATTCACGAGGCTGTGGTCACTGAACCTTCGGACCAGTACGAACCGGACACAGTGACCGAGGAACTCGCCCGCGGCTATCGCATAGGTGATCGTTTGCTTCGGCCGGCCATGGTTAAGGTTGCGGCCCGGAGAGACAACGAATAGACCTTCGTCCCAAAAAAGCGCATGGGTAAGATCATCGGAATAGATTTAGGAACGACCAACTGCTGCGTCGCCGTGCTTGAAGGCGGCACGGTTCAGATCGTGCCGAATAAAGAAGGCGGGCGTACCACGCCCAGCGTAGTCGGGTTCACGGATAAGGGAGAGCGCCTGGTCGGACAAATCGCGAAGCGCCAGGCTGTCACCAACGCCGCGAATACTGTTTACGCAGTCAAGCGACTAATCGGCCGCAAGTATGACTCGCACGAGGTTGGGCGCATGCGGGAGACGGCGCCCTTTGAAATAGTAGATTCCCAAAACGGGGATGCTCGCATAAGGGTGCAGGGCCGAGTGTACAGCCCTCCCGAACTGTCAGGGATCGTCTTGCAACGTCTCAAGGCAGCGGCAGAAGACTTTCTCGGCGAGGCGGTAGCCGACGCGATCATTACCGTCCCGGCATATTTTGACGATACCCAGCGCCAGGCGACCAAGGATGCCGGCAAGATCGCGGGCTTGAAGATCGAGAGAATCATCAACGAGCCTACGGCAGCGGCATTGGCTTACGGTCTGGGTAAAGCCGACGCCGAAAAGATCGCGGTTTACGATCTTGGAGGCGGCACATTCGATATTTCCATCCTGGAAATGAACAACGGCGTATTCGAAGTCTTGTCTACGTCCGGCAATACCTTTCTGGGTGGAGGGGCTTTCGACGAGCGGATCATGAATTGGATGGCGGACCAATTCCATGAGGATACGAGTATCGACCTGCGCAAAGATCGCCTCGCCCTGCAACGTCTCAAAGAAGCCGCGGAACGAGCCAAGTGCGAATTGTCTTCGGTTACCGAGACCAGCTTTAATCTCCCGTTCATAGCGGCCGACGCGTCTGGACCCAAACATCTGAACAAGGTCCTCACGCGTGAGAAGCTCGAAGAGCTTGTGGATGATTTGGTACAGCAGACTGTCGAGCCCTGTGAAAAGGCCCTGGATGATGCCAAGCTGAAAGCCTCAGACATCGGCAAGGTAATCCTGGTGGGCGGCCAGACCCGTTCGCCGATAGTCGAACGGGTAGTCGAACGCATCTTTGGACAAAAAGCGTCAGCGGAAATAAATCCGGATGAGGTTGTGGCCATGGGCGCCGCCATTCAGGGCGGTGTCCTGACCGGAGATGTTAAGGACATCGTGCTCCTCGACGTGCTGCCTTTGAGCCTCGGCCTCGAAACTCGCGGAGGATTGTTTACCAGAATCATTGAGCGCAATTCTACGATACCCCTGCGCAACAGTCTGACTTTCACCACAGTCGTTGATAATCAATCGTCCGTCGAGATTCATATTCTCCAGGGCGAGCGCGAAGTCTCTACCGGGAATCGTTCGCTGGGTAAGTTCGAACTGGTCGGGATTCCCGCCGCGCCGCGGGGTGTACCGCAAATCGAGGTTAGTTTTGAAGTCGACGCGAATGGCATTGTCTCGGTCTCGGCCGCGGACAAGGCTACCGGCCGCGAACAGCAGATGCGCATCACCCCTACTTCAGGACTGTCGCAGGATGAAATCGATCGGATTATCAACGAAGCGCAAGCCTCGGCCGAAAGTGATCGCGAGCTGCGCGACAAGGTGGATTTGAATAATAAGCTCACCAGTTTGGTGAGGAACACCCAACGAGCTTTTATGGAATTTGGCGGCTTGCTTTCGAAGCCGGCCCAGGACGAGGGGCAAAATATTTTGAAGGATGGCGAAGCGGCCATTGGCGCGACTGAAGTCGGTGCGATTCGCCTGGCGCTGGACGCTGTCGACCGGCTTGCGCGCCAACTTACTACGGCCATGATGCAGCAAATGGACGAGGCGGAGACGAAAGAGAACTAAGCCCCTGCCGCCGTCTTTGAGGTAAAGCGTCGAAAACGGCTCGTCAGCGCTTGCGCGCAAACTGATGGTTTGCGTTACAATTAATTCGGCGGTCAGCAGATTACCGGGGTAAATGGTTCAACTGCTGGCCGCTCATTACTGAAGAAGGACAATGGCAATAAATAAACGCGATTATTACGAAGTACTGGGCGTGGCCCGCACTGCCACTGAACAGGATCTGAAGAGCGCTTACCGGCGTCTCGCTCACCAATATCATCCTGACAAAAATCAGGGAGACACTGAGTCTGAAGAAAAATTCAAGGAAGCTGCGGAAGCTTACGCGGTGCTCTCGGACGGAGAACAGCGCCAGCGCTACGATCGTTTTGGCCATGCGGGAGTTTCCAGTGCCGCCGGCGCCGCCTGGGGCGCGCCGGGTTTCGGCAACATTGAAGACATTCTCGGAGATCTCTTTGGATTCGGCGACGTCTTTGGCGCCGGCCGTGGCGGCTCCCGGCGATCAAGCGCGCAACGAGGCGCGGACCTGCGATACGATCTCGAAATAACGCTCGAGCAAGCTGCGACCGGCCTGACTGCCCAGCTGCGAATTCCCAAGCTGGAAACCTGCGAATCCTGCAAAGGCTCCGGGGCAAAGGAAGGCACCCAGCCTGAAGTTTGCCGCACCTGCGAGGGGGCAGGCCAGGTACGATTTCAACAGGGTTTCTTTTCGGTCTCGCGCACGTGCGGATCTTGTCGCGGGGCCGGCCAGGTCATTACGTCGCCGTGTGAGACGTGTCGCGGCGCCGGTCGAATCGAGCAGGAGAAATCTATCGAGGTGAAGATTCCCGCCGGTGTCGAAACAGGATCCAGATTAAGACTGCAACGCGAAGGTGAATCCGGTGTTTACGGCGGCCCGCCAGGGGATCTCTACGTAGTTATTCACGTGGCCGAGCACGAGCAATTCGAGCGGCAAGGGAATAATTTGTATGCCTCGGTGCCTATCACGTTTGCGCAGGCGGCGCTTGGCTCGGAAGTGAGTGTGCAGACCCTGGCCGGCGAGCAACCGCTCAAGGTTCCCGCCGGTACGCAAACGGGCACGGTTTTCCGAGTGCGCGGACAGGGAATGCCGGTGCTGGGTGGCCGCGGCAAAGGCGATCTGTTTGTATCAGTGTCTGTGGTAACGCCGACCATGCTGAACCGCGAACAGCGCAAATTACTGGAGCAGCTGGCAAAGATCGAAACTCCGGATTTGGAAGACAAGAAACTCGTCGACAAAGTACGCGACATCTTCGGCTAGCATGCCGGCAAGTTGACCCGTACCCTGTTTCCCTAGCGACGGCTGAACCGTCCCACCGGTATCACGAAGATCAGTAGCAGCCCCGTCAGCGGATGGGGCAACCACGGTTGCTGGTCGCTCACCATCTTGTTAACTTGCGAGGGCAAGCCGGCAGCTCGGGTGTACGCCCAAGCTCGCAACTTGCGGTCAATCTAACAGAGGTATCTTATGAAATCCCCTTTTCGTTTTTCCCGTCTCGCCCCGCCGCTATTACTGATTCTGGTGCTGTCGGCTTTTTCCGTCGCCAACGCTCAGGAAGAGTATGCCGCGCTAAAGACCTGGGAGAATTTTGATTTTGGCGCCCGCAGCGTAGCGACAGCCGATATGTCCGCGCTGGCGCTGGAAGATCTGAAGCTCGTCCGCGGGATTGTCTTTGGTAAGCATGGCCGTGTCTTCAAAGATCCGGACATCAAGCGTTTTCTGGATTCGCGCACCTGGTTCAAAGCCGATCCGAACTTTCAGAACTCCGCACTCAACGATACCGAGCGCCGGAACCTCGATGTGATACGCATTGCCGAGGCGCAGAAGCATGACACCGTGCAACCTGGCGATATGCGCCTGTACCAGGACCGCGCTCTGACGCGAAAGAAACTCGGCGAACACACCAGCGCTGAATTGACCGTCCTGGCGGCGGAGATCGAAGCGATCCACGGAAAGCGGTTCGATGATACGGTCTGGCTGCAACAATATTTTGACGAGCGTTACTGGTACCGGCCAGCCGCTCAATACGATCCGAAGAGTCTCAGTGCAGTAGAGCGCAAGAACCTGCAACTGATCGATACAATCCAGAAACAACAGCGTCGCGTGGCGCTTTCACCGGGTGATATGGAGCTGTTCGAGAATAAGCTAATCGCAGATCGGATGTTGCGCGGCTTGAGCTTGCATGAGCTGCGTTTGCTGCGAAACGAAATCTATGCGCGCCACGGCCGGATCTTCAAGACCGTTTGGATTCAGCAGTATTTTGGTTTTCAGCCGTGGTATGACCCGAAAGAGGATTTCAAGGATGAAGACATTTCGGGCAACGACAAAACGAACATAGAAACGATCGTTAGGTACGAAAACAAACTGCACGATTCAATCAGCAACAAACCCATGACGCGGGCTCTGCTGGAGGGTTTGTTCCTCGAGGATGTGCGCAAGATGCGCGACGAAATCTACGCGCGTCATGGAAAGGTGTTCAAAGATCAATGGACGCAAAAGTACTTTGCCAGCTTTGACTGGTACAAAGCCAATCCAACTTTCAGCGACGCTAACCTGAGCGCAGTCGAGAAAGGAAACCTCGCCGTCATAGCCCGTTACGAAAAGAAAGCCGTAACGATGATGTCGACGATAGAAGGTTGATAAGGCATTAGCGGGTCCCGCGTGCCGGGGCCGAAACAGGAAGCAGTAAAAAAGGATGGGCAGGTTAGTCTGCCCATCCTTCTGTTTAAGATGTGTTTGGAAGGGAGCGGGTGAATCGTCGCCTCGGCTTCGCTCTGGTTAGCGAATCGCTTCTCTCTGAAGCGCAAACCTTAACTATGGGTGGCCGCGGCTACGGCGCAATGCTGCTCAAAAGCTTGTCGCAACTCGCCGGCAATCTGTTCTGGTCCTCGGCCCTCGATTTGGTAACGCTCCATCATGTACACAAGTTGGCCGTCCTTTAAGAGCCCGATTGAGGGCGAAGACGGACCAAAGCCGGTAAAGTAACTACGCGCTCTTTCGGTGGCTTCGATGTCGCCGCCGGCAAATACAGTCGCGACTTTGTCAGGGCGGACGGCATTCTGCAGGGCCATCGCGATACCGGGTCGTGCTTTACCCGCGGCGCAGCCGCAAATCGAATTTACTACGACCATTATGGTCCCTTTGGAGTCTTTTAGTGCCTGGTCAACGGCTTCGGGGGTTCTTAGTTCCTGAACCCCAAGACGGGTCAATTCTTCACGCATCGGTCGAATCACTTCTTCTGGATAGGGCATTTTGTTAAGTTCTCCTCTGAATTAATCAATCAAGTTGTTTGAGTGGTAATTGTACCACGTTCGCTGAGTGGCACAGACTTCACAGTCTGTGACGTACCTCTGTCGGATTCACAGACTGAAGTCTGTGCCACTAATTGTTATCTTACGAGGTTCGTCACCGTCCCCCGAGATTCCAATACGCCAGGTTCCAGCAGGAAGCGGGTAACGCCCCAGGCGCTCACCCCACTCGATCACCGCGACCGCAGTTTCATCACTAAGAATTTCGTCCAGATCGACTGCATGCGCCGCCGCAGCTCCCTCCGCAAGCCGATACAGATCCAGGTGATAAAGCAACAACCGGCCGTAATGAAGATTGACGAGAGTGAAAGAGGGGCTGGTTACCTCCTCCTCGTCCACGCCCAGAGCACGGGCGAGCCCTTTTACGAAAACAGTCTTGCCTGCGCCTAATGGGCCGTTGAGCAGAATTACTTCACCACCGGAAAGTCGTTTACCGATGCGGACGCCTAGATCGAACGTGTCTTGCTCGCTGAAAGAAATCCCTTCACTGGCGGTCGGCGATTGTGCTTTGGGGCTCATAACTGCATGACGCTTACGCTAAGTGCGGTTCGGCCAGGGCATTTCACCATCGGTATCAAGGGCGCAGATGGCGGCGCTCAAATGATCGCGTATATCGGAAGCCACGAGGCTTCGCATGCCAATCTCTTCAGCGGCCAGGTCACCTGCGAGACCACTAATATAGAGCGCTGCGATTACTGTATCCAATGCGTCGGCTTGGTGCTTCAAAGTACCGTAGGCCTGCGCCAGAAACCCTGCGATTACTCCGGTTAAGGTGTCGCCTGCACCAGCCGTCCCCAGACCGGGGTTGCCCGTTGGATTAATGAAGACGCGGCCGTCCGGCGCGGCTATCAATGGCCGGGTCCCCTTTAGAACAACGATCAATTCGTGAGCGATAGCGAACTCTCTGGCGACGGTAACCCGATCAGCAATCGCCAACTTATCATTTGAACCGATCAAACGGAGCATCTCGCCCGGATGCGGAGTCAGGATTACGGGGAAGTCTGTCGAGCCGAGCAATTCGGCCGGCCAGGGCGCGAGGCAATTCAACCCGTCCGCGTCAACTACCATCGGCGTGCTGCGTTGCTCCACCAACTTTCTGACAAAATCGCGCGTTTGAGCCTCGTCTGAAGACAACCCGGGACCGAGCGCGATCACGTTTGCACGTTCCGCAAGCTTCAAGACATGACTGAGAGCTTCGTCGCTCACCGCGCCTCGATCAGTTTCCGCGAGAGCGGCGGTCATTACTTCCGGCATGACCTGGCCGGCCACTGTGGGCTGGGCCGACGCCGGCGTTCCAACTGTCACCAGACCCGCGCCCGAGCGCATCGCGGCGTTTCCGCACAGCGCTGCAGCTCCGGTGAATCCGCGAGAGCCGGCGATCACTAAAACGTGACCATGCGAGTTCTTGTAAGAATCGCTGGCGTATCGAGTCTTGATCAACCAATTACGTGCGTCAGACTCTTCGCTCAAAAATAAGCGAGACCCAGCTTTCTGAATTAGTTCCGCAGGCGACCCAATGTCGGCCACGATAAGATCTCCGTTGTAGTTGGCAGCGGGCGGCAGAACATTAGCGGGTTTTGGCGACGTCATCGTGACCGTGACGTCTGACTGGACGGCGATGCCGATCGGCTCAGCCGAATCGGCGTTGAGTCCGGAGGGGCTG
>Ga0134121_10002768_pt1 | contig 14924 bp, 18 predicted proteins | sample KB301_FD_96463 | JGI IMG/M metagenome (GOLD analysis project Ga0134121, IMG submission 96463) | Terrestrial soil microbial communities without Nitrogen fertilizer from Kellogg Biological Station, Michigan, USA - KB3-0-1 | ecosystem: Environmental > Terrestrial > Soil > Unclassified ... | reverse complement strand
TGGAATGGGAGAGGTATTGCGGAGGGGTGAGGCTAGATGAGGCCGGCGAGGACGACGCCGCTCCGAACCGTAGTCGTACCGCAGACTTCGCACCAGCCTTGCCGCTGGTCGGGCTCGACTTTGACCGTGTAGAGGCAGCCGGGATTCATGCAGATCCCGGGTACTGCATCATCCAGGGCGTACTCCTCGATGTACTCTCCGACCGTGAGAGCCCACTGGTCGGCCAGCTCGTCGAGCTTCGAGAACTCCTTCTTTCGTGCGGCAGATAGCATGAGAGACTCCTTTCTCTAAAAGGTTTTGAAGAAACCGGATTCAGGGTAAGGGCGGGTGCGAAGCGAGAAAAGGCGGCACAGAGTGCCGCCTTGAAAGAGTTGCTCATTGTTGTTTCGCTCGGCTCCTCGCGGTTTGGGCAGCGGGAAGGTATAATTGTGCAATCGATCCATGAAGTACCTCAAGAAGCTCAATATCAAGCTTGTCCGCGGCGAGTACCAGAATCCGGTGAAGGGCCAAGTGCGCGAGCCCGGCCATATCTATCGGACCTTCAGGGCGATCAAGGACAGCGCCCAGGAACTCCTGATCGGCGTCTACCTGAATGCCGACCTCGAAGTGTTGTCTTACGACACGCTGAGCGTAGGCGGCGAGAGCGTCACCTTAGTGATCCCGCAGGAAATCTTCGGGCGGGCTTTCGTCATGCGGGCGAAGAGCTTTATCCTCATCCATAACCACCCGTCGGGTGATCCCACACCCTCAGACGCGGATCGTAAAGTGATCGAGGCCCTCAAGGAACAGTCCGCGATCATGAACATGACGTTTCTCGATTTCATCATTTCGGGCGAGAAGCGCTACTGGAGCATGTTCGAGGAGGCGGACGGCGGCGAATACGGCCTAGGGAGTATCCACTGAGCACGCTCAGGGTACTGGTGCGGTGAACCCGCCACACTGCCAGGCTCTACATACCCCCCTACAAACAAGGTTTGTACGGCCTCCGCTTCATGCGGACGGCCGAATCCCCATACGGGGCTTCACCGAACTGGCTCCCCACCGCTGTCGGGCTGCGCCCGACTGGCGTGGTTTCCTGACGGCTATCGGGTCTCGATCTTTCCCTATCGGTCGGCCCTTCGACCAAACCCCGCCAGTCGGGCGCACCGGCCTCGATACTCGGCCTTCCCGACAGCGGTGGGGGACTACTTGCTCTCGAAGGGCCGACGCTCCGCGTCACTACTGGTAAGGCGTCGAATTTCTCCGCCTTGTGGGAATGGAAACCACGCGCCACAATGTGGCCGCGTCCACCTCTCTTGCCGCGCCCGCTCGGTCACCACACGCCGTATTGCGGGCGTACCGCCGGACCTCCAGGTACGGGTTTAGAGCGGTCCTCCCTTGGGGGAGGACACTGGCTCCCCATGGGGAGGGGAAGAGAGGTCGGGCGCCTTCCTATCCCATGGACCACACCCCTATCGCCATCGGCACCCGTACTTTCTGGGTCTCTGACGAGCCCAAGCTCGTGCTCCTTCATCTCGAGGACCGGGCGCAGCACTTGTATGTCGTCGGGAAGACTGGCTTAGGGAAGAGCACCCTCCTGCGGAATCTCATCCTCCAGGACCTCTACGCCGGGCGAGGTGTGGGTCTCCTTGATCCTCATGGAGACCTCGCCCGGGAGGTCTTGGATGCGATCCCCAGGGCGAGGACGGGCGAGGTCCTGTACTTCAATCCGGGCGATCTTGCGCGCCCGGTGGGCCTGAATCTCCTCCCCAAGGTGCCGCGAGATCAGGCGCACCTCGTGGTCTCCGGCGTCCTCTCTGCCTTTCGCGGTATTTGGGGGTCGAGCTGGGGGCCGCGGCTCGAATACATCCTGGGACATGCCCTCTCCGCCCTCTTGGATAGAGGGCTCACGATCCTGGCACTGCCGCGGCTTCTTTCAGACGATGTCTTCCGGGAGCGCGTGACCGCGAAGGTCTGGGATCCAGTCGTCCGCGCCTTCTGGCGGGACGAGTATGCCGGCTACGAGCGCCGCTTCCGGCTTGAAGCCATCGCTCCGCTTCAGAACAAGATCGGCCGCCTCTTTGGCAATGCCCCCATGCGGAACATCCTGGGGCAGCCCAAGAGCCGCTTTGATGCGCGCTTCCTCATGGACCATGGCCGCATCATAGTCGCCGATCTCTCGAAGGGCGTGATTGGTGAAGACTCCTCCCGCCTCTTGGGCGCGCTCCTTCTCTCGCAGTTCCAATGGGCGGCGATGCAGCGCGCCGCTCTGCCGGACTCCTCCCGCACTCCTTTCCACCTCTATATCGACGAGTTCCAGAGCTTCGCGACCGATGCTCTCGCCTCCATCCTCGCCGAGGCGAGGAAGTACGGACTCGCGCTGGTGATAGCCCACCAATACCTCGACCAGCTCACGGACGAGATCCGGCAAAGCGTATTCGGCAATGTCGGTAATCTCCTCGCCTTCCGGGTGGGGCAGGCTGATGCCCGTCTCTTGGAAGACGAGCTCGGCGGCGACGTGAAGATGGGAAATCTCGTCTCCCTCGGGAAGTACGAGTTCTATGCCCGGCTCCTGGATGAGGGCCGGATGCGGGAACCTTTCCGGGGCCGGACCCTGCCGCCGATCCATGGCACGGCAAGCGGCAGACGGGCGGCGGTCATCCGCCGCTCCCGGGAGCGGTACGGGCGGCCGCGCGAGGAGGTGGAACGGAAGATCGAGCGGTGGTTAGGCGGCTGATCCTGCCGCCTTTCCCAACCTCTAGCTGGCCGGTACGCTGGCCTGATGCCTGAAGTCCAACCCCGCCGGCCGCGCTTCGAGCGCTCGCCGATCCGCCCCATGGTGCTCACGCCCCGCGACCTCCTGATTCTCCGGGCTGTCCACCGTCACCGGCTCCTCAGGTCCACGCATCTTATGGCGCTCTCAGATGGGAGCCCTCAGACGACGCTGCGGCGCTTGCAGCTCCTCTTCCATCACGGCTACCTTGATCGCCCGCCCATGCAGCTCGATTGGTACACCCAAGGCTCCGAGCCCCTCGTCTATGCCCTGGGGAACCGCGGCGCCGAGCTTCTCGAGGCCGAGGGTGTGGCGAGGCCGAGAGGCGTCCGGTGGGAGACGAAGAAACGCAACGTCTCGCGGGTGTTCCTGCACCACACCCTCGCCGTTGCCGAGGTCATGGTCGCCTTCGAGGTCGCCTGCCGAGGTCGCGAGGGGGTGCGGTTCATCCCGCCCGAGGAGGTGCTCCAGCGGGCACCGGCAGAGACCCGCCGCCTGCGCCTGCCCTTCCGCTGGCAGGTCGATGTCCGCCATGGTGGGAAGCCCTACCGCTTGGGCGTGGAGCCGGATCGGGTCTTCGCCCTGGAGTTCCACGGAGCGCCCGAGAACCGGCGGCGTGCCTACTTCTTCCTCGAAGCTGACCGGGGCACGATGCCGGTCACGAGAAAGGGACTCGCGCAGACGAGCTTTCTCCGCAAGCTTCTCGCGTACCAGGGGACATGGCGGCGGGAACTCCACAGGACACACCTCGGTATCCCGAACTTTCGGGTCCTGACCGTGGCGCCGAGCCGGGAGCGAGTGGAGCACCTCGTCGAGGCGTGCCGGACCTTCTCAGGCGGCGGCTCGCGGCTCTTCCTCTTTGCCCAAGGCGAGAGGCTTAGCCGCGGAGACGCTCTGACGCACGAGTGGGTGAACGGCCGAGCCGAGGTCGTGCGCCTCGTTCCGGAGGCTGATCCGCTCGGGTCGCGGCCCCTAAAGGGAAATGCCGTCCGACAATTACGCTCAATTACCGCCATTGTAGGACGCTAGCTTGACGACGGTTCAGCGGAGGCATAGTATGGGAAACGAGTATGACAGACCAATCTGACAGAGCCTAACTCATGCCTAAGGACAAACTCATCTCAAAGCCAGAGATCCTTAGGGCCATCCGCAACGCCATGATGCACTCTGGCCTGCCTCCCACGGTCGAGGAGCTTCGGCAGTCTCTCGGGGTGGGGTCCACCCGGACGGTACTTCGATACCTCCAATGGCTCGAAGAGGAGGGCGACATAGAGAGGTGGCCAGGGGCTCGTGGCATCCGGCTTCTTCGTGATCCCGGACATGGTTTTGAGACCCGAGCGGTCCCGCTTGTGGGCGAGGCCCCGGCCGGTCCGCTCATGCTTGCAGAGGAGAATCGGGAAGGGTGGCTTCGTCTCCCGCAGGATTTCACGAGGCCCTTGAGCGCTAGCTTCTTCCTTCTCCGGGTCCGAGGCAATTCCATGGATCGCGCGAAGGTGGAAGGCGGGCTGATCGAGAATGGGGATCTCGTTCTCGTCCAGCAACAGGCGACGGCTGAACCGGGAAAAATCATCGTCGCCTTTATCGACGGAGAGGCCACGATCAAACGTCTTGTCCGAGGTCCAAACTATTATTTTCTAAAGCCCGACTCCTCGAATCCCGATCACCAGCCCATACTTGTAGAGGAAGGGTTCCAGGTGCTCGGTGTTGTGACGAGAGTCATCAAGAAGGGGTCCGAGCTTCTTGAGATCAACGAGTAGATGTAACTCCGGAGAATTGAAACGATGTCTACCGCATTCCTGACTCCAATGTTGCCTACCCAGTCGAGCACGTGGCTCGATGATATTCTCATTCGCATCTGCGTCCTGCTTCAATTGACTAGGACGCAGCATGAAGAGGCTGAGCAGCACTACCTGAGCGTCGCAGAATGGCTTGGCGCGCCCGCAAGTCCTATTACGGCGCTGCGTCCGGAAATCTATCCTCAGGGATCGCTTCGCATCGGCACGACGGTTCGGCCATGGTGGCGCGAGGAATACGATCTTGATCTCGTGCTCTGGCTCGCGCTTTACCACAACGCCAATCCGATCGAAGTGCTCAACTTAGTGGAGCGACGGCTACGGGATCATGGGACGTACGCACCCATGGTCGAGAGGAAGAACCGTTGCATCCGCCTTAATTTCGCGAAACAGTTCCACCTCGACATTCTTCCCGCTCGGCCGGATCTCCGGTTCGGCGGTACCCATGTGCTCGTACCGGATCGCGCTGCCGCAGATTGGAAAGAGAGCAATCCCAAGGGTTACGCGGGATGGTTTGAGAGCAGAGGCGAGCTTCAAGCTGAGGAAGCCAAAAGGGCAGCCGTCGAACCGCTTCCGCCACCTGAAGGCGCGGAGGACAAAAACACGCTCCAGCTTTCCGTCCAACTCCTCAAACGCGGCCGGGATATCCGGTTCGCGAGCACTCCCGACCTCGCACCGATCTCCATCGTCCTTACCACGCTCGCCGGTACGAACTATGCTGGAGAGCTTCACCCGCTCCAAGCCCTTCACGCCATTGTCCAACGGATCATTGGTTCGATTCCCTCAGCAGGACGTCTCGTCGTCTGCAACCCGGCGAACCCGCACGAAGACCTGAGCGAGCGTTGGGATGAGAACCAAGAGGCGTATCGGTCATTCGTCTCTTGGATGATTGAACTGGAGTCTGAGCTCGCTGCACTCCAGCACCTCGCCATGCCCGATGCGAGTAAGCGTCTTGAAAAGCTCTTTGGCGAGGTTGCGCCGAGGGCGATTCGTGCCCAAGCGGAGACGGTCGAGAAGGCCCGCGGGAGCAGCCAACTCGGAGTGACCCGCACGGGGGCCATAACCACTGCGGTTTCAAGCGGCGTCGTCTCCGTGAAGCGGAATACGTTTTATGGGAAGTAAGTATCTCCGCCAGCCGCCGATGCCGGTTGCGCAGCAGATTGCTCGGATGCGCAATCTCTTCCCCAGCCTCGCCATGACCTCATGGCACTCAGGCCTCATCCGATGGTCCGGTGAGTTGCGGCCGACCGATATGTCCGATCGGTACCTCGTGGCAATCGAATACCGGCTGAAGCATAGGCCCAAGGTGTACGTGCTCACGCCCGAGCTTCGTAACCATGAAAATGGAGAAGAGATTCACCATCTATTCCCAGATGGGACTCTTTGCCTCTATCTCACGAACTCAGGCGAGTGGACATCATCTGATGCGATTGCCGAAACCACCGTCCCGTGGACCTCTCTCTGGCTGTACCACTACGAGGTATGGCATGCGACCGGCGAGTGGATGGGAGGAGGAGTCCATCCGCGCCGGAGAAAGAATCGTTGACTATGAGCAACGCATCTCCAATCCAGCCCGCGCGTAATATTCCCTGGAAAACAAAGCTGATCCTTTGGGTTCGTGCGGGAGGACGGTGCGAATTTGATGGTTGTAACGAATATCTCCTGAAGCATCATGTGACGCTCGATGAGGTGAATCTAGGAGAACTTGCCCACATCGTAGCCTTTAAGCTGGAAGGTCCCCGGGGCAATGACGGCAAGCGGCCAGACGCTATCCACGATGTGTCGAACCTGATGCTGCTGTGCCCACGATGCCATAAGCTCATTGACGATCCTGGAACAAAAGAGAAGTTCACCAGGGAAACCCTGGTACGCCATAAGATAGAGCACGAGGAACGAATCTTCCGCCTTACGGCAGCGAAGCCGGAGCGCAAAACTACCGTAGTCCAACTGCTTGCCAAGGTGGGCGGGCAGCCTGTTGCTATTCCGAAGGCTGATATATGGGATGCCGTCGCCCCGATGTATCCGGCCGATGACAAGGGGTGCGTAATTGACCTATCGATTCTCGACGACGGTAGCGATGCTTACTATACGGTCGCCATGGAAAAAATCACCCGATCCGTGGACAGCCTCTACAATCCTGGAATGAATATTGACCCTCCTCGGCATATTTCTCTCTTCGCTCTCGCACCAATGCCCCTTCTCATGTTCCTCGGTCACTGCCTTAGCAACAAAACACCGGTTGATCTTTACCAACGGCACCGCGACTCGCAGACGTGGGCATGGAAGACCTCCGGCCCTAGGGCTCAGTATCTATTGCGGAAGGTTCGAGAGGGGACAGCCCGCGATAGAGTTGCTCTCGTGCTCTCGCTCAGTGCGCCGCTCGACTTCGACAAGCTCCCGCCCCATATCGACGCCACTTATACAATTTACGAGATCTCCTTAGACAGTCAGGTCCCTACGCCCCTGTTCCTAAGGCAGCGGCAAGATTTAGAGGCATTTCGCAACGTATACCACGAACTCTTGGCCCAAGTACTCCGTGACCACGGAAGCATTCCAAGTGTAGATGTCTTCCCTGCGGTTCCTGCGCCAATCGCCGTCCTATGCGGCTTTGAACTGTTCCCGAAGGTCTCCCCCAGACTGCGCGTTTTCGATAACGATAGTAGGCGAGGAGGCTGGTCACACATTCTTGAAATTATATAGCTTCCTGATGGGGCTTGCGGACGTACCATGGCATACTTTCAACTCTCTGACCATTTCGCATCATTCTTCCGCCGTCTAAACCCTAGCGCCACCTTTGAGGCGCAGGCATCGCGGGAATACCAGTCAATAAAAGCTCTGCTCGAAGATCGTCAAGGTCTTGCGGCGGAACTTTCGCCGCGGTGCTTTCTCCAGGGCTCTTATAGGCAGAGCACCGCTATCTATACGATCAACGATGTCGATATCGTAGCTCTCTGCGAGCTATGGCAACCTGGTTCCGGGGAAGGCGGCGGAGGCCGGAGCTATGATCGTCATGTCATCTTTGATACCATCGCGGCTCCGCTCCTCGCAGACCAGAGATACCGAAGTAAAGTCCGCTACACGCAGACCAGCATGTGCATCAAGGTCGATTTGGGCATCAAGATCGAGATACTCCCAGTGGTCTACGCGGCGGGAAACTTCGATCCGCAGAAGGAGCCGTTCCGGCTGTACCGTCCCGAGCGCCAGCAGTGGGAGGATGGGTATGCACGCTATCACCAGGCGTACCTCTCCCTCAAGAATGACGATGACCGGACTGGCGGCAACTTTATCCCGGCCATCAAGGTAATGAAGCATATCCGCTCATTGTTCGGATTGGATGCGGTCTCGTTCCACATCGAATGCCTCCTACATTCATTCCCGGATTCCTTGTTCCGTGGCGCGCCGGCAGACTACTTAGCGAACATCCTGCTGCACATCGCGAGCAAAGGTGCTGATACCTGGTATGGAGAGGTGTGTAAAACACCGTGTGGCGATCGGGATATCTTCACTGGCGCCGAGTGGCCGCTGGAATCCTGGCGAACACTCCACGGTGTGATATCCAAAGCGGCGACTCTTGCCGCCGCCGCACGCGTATCGTCAAATTGGAGCCAGGCGGTCGAGTTCTGGCAAACCATCCTCGGCAAAGACTTCTTTCCGGCAACGGTCACATGAAACGGATTCTCTCAATCGACGGTGGGGGGATACGAGGAGTGTTCCCAGCCTCCCTACTTGCAAAGGTCGAGGAGTCTATCGGAACTCCGGTAGCGGACTATTTTGACTTGATTGTAGGGACTTCGACCGGGGGAATCATCGCTTTGGGTCTTGGGTTAGGACTTTCATCCTCGGAGGTCCTCCGTTTTTATGAAGAGCATGGCCCGGCGATTTTCTCCGGCAACCGGATCATGAGGTCCCTTCGCCATCTTGGACTTTCCAAGTACGACTCGAAGCCGCTTCGGGATGCCTTGGAGGCCGTCTTTGGCAATCGCCGCTTGGGGGAGAGCGCGAAGCGGCTCGTAATTCCCTCGTGCAACTTGGTGACCGGCGAAGTCCACGTGTGGAAGACAGCACATCATTACCGTCTCGAACGAGATTACCGAGAACGCGTAGTGGATGTCGCGCTTTCGACCGCAGCAGCGCCTACATATTTCCCTGCGTACCGCTCGGCAGCCGGACTGCCTCTTATCGACGGCGGAGTCTGGGCGAATAACCCCGCAGGGGTCGCCACTGTCGAGGCGGTTGGAATCTTGGGCTGGCCGCCGGACTCGCTTCGCGTCTTGAGCATCGGATGCACCTCGTCGCCACTTGATGTGCGCTGGGGAAGAAAGTTTGGGCTGGGGCTCGCGTATTGGGGTCCGAAAATAGCAGAAGTGTTTATGACCGCACAATCCTCGGCGGCAATGGGAACTGCGGCGCATCTCGTGAGTGATCGGCAGAATGTGATCCGTATCTCGCCGTTGCTGCCGAAGGGCTTCAAGCTTGATTCGGTGAGTGAAATAAAAACCCTCGTCGGCCTTGGCGAATCAGAGGCGAGAAAGGCACTACCAGATCTTCGCCGCCTCTTTTTCACTGAACCGGCTGAAACGTTTGAGCCTTATCATCGGCTTCAGGCCTGATTTCGGCGTATGGTCTAGACACTTTGATTATAGAACGCTCTACGCAAGACGTTTAGCCTGCGCGAAGGGCCACGATCCGCTCGGCATCCTGAACTTCCGCGTCTTGACGGTCACGACGAGTGAGGAGCGGATGTGGCACCTCGCCATCAGACAAGCTGCGATCGGGGTTCCGTTCCGTTTCTCGAATGGGAAGGTCTGTCTGGATCACCTCCGAAACCTTCCGACTACTTGCTGCCAATGCACGCGCGGCGCAATAGTTCGCGCAGGTGGCGATGCACTCCTCGACCAGCCTTGAGCGAGGGATGTTTTGTGGCGCACGAGGTCGCCCGGAGAGGTTCGCATTGCAGAGATGTCCTGAACGCCCCACCCCGAACGGCAACCCCGACACTATCGCGGCGATCGGGAAGTGTTCATAGAGAAGATCGATCTTCCAGCCACTACAAATGCCAACTACAAGGAAGCGGATGGGGCGATTGGTTATCTGCTGCAACCGGCGCAAGTCTGCCATGAATTCGTAGAACCGAAGTTGACCCTTATAGCCCTGGGCCGAGGTCGCTACTATCTCGACCTCTGAATGCTCATCGAGCCACTTCGCCGCAGCTATGTAGTCGGAATCCAACGCACAGAAGAGGAATGGGATCGTAGGAACTCCGTGACCAGTTAGCCACTCGTAGGTAGCGAGGTTGCGCTCCTGGTTGTAGATTTGATCGAAGCGCGGGTGATCATCCCACACTGAATACGTTGTCGTGGTCGAGAAAGCGAGATCGAGAGCTGCAATTTGGCCGAACGCCTCATGCGGCTCTGACTTGATCCAGAAGGACTCAAGCGACTCGTCGTATCCCGTTCCAATAAGGCACACGCGGGCGTCCTCTTTGAGGCGGAGGGAACGACGCAGGTGCTCCGGTGTTCGATACATGAGAGTGCCAGCCTTAGAGATCAGGGAATTCCAACCCACGCCATAGAGATGGGCGCCACGAAGTACTGTATTCTTCGGAACGCCTCTCGCAAGAACTGGAACAAAGGCAGGTAAGGCGGGCGGAGGCGGTGGGTTCGGAGTTCGCGGTGGTAGACGCCGATGAAGGTCTTCGTAGTACGTCGCCTGGCGCAAAGGATCGAGACACCCGATCACCTCTCCATGTGGCGGTCGGAGAGAAGATAGGGTCGGCCCCGTACATCTTCCTTTGAGCCGGTAGGGGCACGAGGGACACGCCGGCTCCGGCAAGAAGAGAAGGGCTTGACCGCGCGCATCTCGGACTAGCGGATCGCGGCTATCAGGTTCATGCGGCGCAAAGCTCAACCCACACCTTCCCTCCTGGGACCCGGATCACCTGGCCTGCCAGCCGCCCCGCTGATGCGCCGCCGCCCATCGCGCCCAGGATTTCCCTTGCGGTGTTCGCTGGCGCGTATCCAAGTGCCCCTTCTCCGCAACGCACAAGCACCTGGCCTGCCTCTCGTAGCCCGTCCACCTCCTGTCCAACCCTCGCTGTGGATGCCAGGCTTGTAGCCCGCACAAGGGCGAACTTCCAACAGCGGCGCTGCTCGTAGTCGATGGCTACCCCCGGTCCGCCACCCACAATTCCCGGTCTCTTTGGAGGGCGCGGTGGTCTCTTACCTCGGCCCATGTCAGCCTCCTTCTTCCCGCCCCAGTGAGGCGGAACGCAGGTCACCCTTGACATCGGCGCCTCAACCATGAGACGCTCCCGAAACAAGGGGCGAGCCTACCATGCTTTGAAGCAGGAGGTCAAGCATGCATAGGGCCGCCCGGGAAAGGAGCCGAGATGCCGCCCGAGGGCAGCCTAGATCGAGCCTTACTTGCGCGGCAGCTACAAAGCAAGATGCGCGCCGAGGGACTTTCCATCCGAGTAGCTGCCGCTCAGATCGGTTGCAGCCCTGCGACTCTCGGCCGCCTCCTGCAAGGAGCCGACTCTCCAAACTATCCAGAGGGAGTAACCCTCATCCGAGCAGCCAATTGGCTGGGAAAGAGCCTTTCCTACTTTGACTTGAACAGGCGCGCCCAGTCCTCTACAATCACGGATGTTGAGACCCACCTCCGAGCCCTTCCCGACCTCCCTAAAGACGCCGCCGAGGGACTCATTGCCATGGTGAGGGCGGTATACGATGAACGCAGGATCAAGACGCCCGACAAGAAAGGGTTTCCTTCCAGGCAATCCTAAGCAGTGGGCGAATGAGCATAACGGCCTCAATCTCCGCCAGGATCTTGGGGTCGAGATTTCGGTGCGGTTGCCGGTGCGAGAAGCGTTCGCCTGTCTCCTTCCGCACGTGGTTGTTCGCTCGCATGGCGACGTGCCGTGCGCTCAGATATTCATCGACCGCTTTAGGGGCGACCTGCGAACAACTTGGTCCGCGTTCGCACTGCCGTTACCTGACAAGAGCGTACAGGTAATTTATAACGACAGCCACAGCCAGCAACGTCGCCGGGCTACATTGATGGAGGAATTCTTTCATCTCCACCTCGGGCACAGCCCCTCTAAGATTCGTTTTTACAGCGATAGCGGAAGCCATAGGTCGTTCGCCTCGACCACCGAAACGGAGGCATATCACAGTGGCGCCGCGGCGTTGGTTCCCTATAAGTCACTCCGCGAACTCATTCAGACTGGCTCGCTACTCGACCAGATCGCGGACCACTTCGACGTATCAACAGATCTCGTTCTTTTCCGGGCGAAAGTGACTAAGCTGTATCGACAACTCAAACAGAGCGCTGCATAGTACGGAGGCGTTGCGTTAACTTGAAAGAAGCAGCAGGTGATGACATGGCCCTATACAAGTACAGCCAGTGTGTGGCGCAGTCCAATGACGGTGCCTTTGACATCCTTCACGAACCCGGAACTCGTGCGCCCCACGCCGGTATCTACCGTTGCGAGGGCTGCGGTCATGAGATCGGCATCGCCCAAGGCCACGTTCTGCCGCCACAGAACCACCATCAGCACACATATGCGCAAGGCCGCATTCTGTGGCGGCTCATAGTATACGCTCAGACACCGTAGCTCCGGCCGTAACGGAAATAACTCACGAACCATGGGGGCAACCATGACGAAGAAAGTAGTAGTGCGCACAGGCGAGATAGCGCCAGTATCCGGGGAGTATCGGCCATCGGGAAGTCGGAATGAAGTGACGATGGTAAAGGGCAATCGTGTACCACCGAACAACGAAGGTGTTCGCCAGTCGTTCACGTTGGTACACAAGGCGAAACACGAATCAAAGAAATAGAGTTTACGCCCTGCTCAGGTCGGCCACCGCCGAGATCGCTAACGGTATAACGCCGAGGAAATCCCCGTTCAGGGAAGATCCGGCACTCTTGACAAATGGGTTTATTCTGTTATGTTGTCCATAACTTGGCGCGGTAGCCAACTCATAAACCATGCACGTGAATAAACCGCAAGACATGTCCCTGTCCGAATGGCAGGAAATAATGCAGGTACAGGAAGTGAAGGAGTCCTGGGGTCTATCCGATGAGACCCCGCAGGAGTTCGCCGCGAACGTCTACGCCGTGAAGTTTGACTTCGTAAGCGGCGGTCCGGGCTATGTTGGTGACTTGTACATCATACAGGGCGACACCTTGACCGGTGATGCACCGTTCGTGCTCGCGCGCCGCGATGGCGCTCTGCATGTAGTCAATTAAGGCGTGCAGCTCGCGCGGGCAGTGTCTTCGTCTTGCGTTACCTGAAGACTATTATGGTATCTCTACCCGCTTGATATAGATGCTTTACGTGCCAGGTTCTTGCCCTCGGTCGACGCCTGGTCTGGCGGCGAGGAGATTGGTAAGCTGAGAGAGAAGTATATCCAGCATTCGAAGCCGGTCTTTCTCCGCCCTACCGTCAAGACGGTTCGCGCCGGCGGTTCGATGTCTGTCTCGTTTCGCCCCACACGTCAAGACGCCGTTTGCCGCCGCCTGAAAGAGTTGGAGTTTGTTATCCTTGACGTCTCACTTGTGGTCGGTAAAATGGAAACATGAATAAAGACTTCTCCGAACTGATCGACTATCTCGACAAGAAGTTCTCTGGCATTGATAGTGAATTTGCGGAGGTCCGATCCGATATCGCCAAGATCTACGATGGACTTGATGCTTACGCCAAGAAAGCCGACACGTACTTCCAGGAGATGCTTATGCTTGCTAATAAGGTGGATCGCCATGAGAGATGGCTTCACCAAGTGGCTGAGAAGCTTGGGGTGAAGTTGGAATATTAACCTTTTTATTGTTCCGCTTTCGCTGCAAACAGCCCCGCAAGTGTCTCCAGGATTCCGTCCCACGTTCGAGGTCTGTCTCGTTTCGCCCCACCGTAAAGATTTCTTGGCCGCTTGGCCACGAGCTGCACCTCGGGGAGCGGCGTGAAATCAACATCTTTGCCTGCCGCGAGCCAGTTCGAGGTGAACTTCGCGAGCAATTCACGCTTTTCGTCGATCGTACCCGATTCATATAGCGTATGCGCGGAATCCAGCCGTTCGAGGAAATCGGCGAGCTTTTGCGGACCCGTCATCCCGGAATCAGCGAGATTGGCAAGCTGCTCTTCAATGGTCTGTTTCTCGGAAAGAAGTGCCGCTTGGCGCTCCTCAAAAAGCTCACGGTCAAGGAGCCCGTCAATCAGCGCGTCTGTGAGCCGAGCGCGCCTTGCGGTGATCTGGCCGAGCTTCAAGTCGAGCGTCTTGCGCTGTTCGACTCTCTCGTCCTGCCAGTTTGCCTTCATGCCCTCGATCCTCTCGCGGATATAGGCGCGCTCTTCGGCGTCCAACTCGCAGGCGAGGAACAGAGGACTGACCTTTCCATCGGCCGTCTCCTCTTTCAGGTTCGTCGTGGGGCAGCTCGGGGAGTGACAGCGGTAGTAGACGAAGCCCTTCTGCGTCTCGCCGATCAGGGAGTAGCCGCAGATCTTGCAGCGCACGGTGCGGCGCAGGAGGAAGTCATGCCGCGCCGGCCGCGCCGAGAGCTTGCCGTCGAGGACCGCCTGCACCCGATCGAAGAGCGACTTTTTGAGCAAGTGATCGTGGGCGCCCTCGTAGGTCTCCTTGCGGCGCTTCACGCGGATGAGCCCGATGTAGAAGGGATTGCGGAGCATGGTCGCAAGGCCGTTCAAGGAGACCTCGCCGCCCCGCCGGTTCTTGAGTCCCGACCGCTGCACCTCCGCTAGGAGCGTGTGCAGGTTGTACCGGCCGGTGGCATACAACTCGAAGGCCCGGCGCACCAGGGGACCCTTTACCGGATCGATGGCCTTCGGTTTCCCGGCACCGCAATCGAGATAGCCGACCGGCGCGGGCAAGGGCAGGATGCCTTGCTTCAGGCGTCCGTTGATGCCCTTCAAGGCTTCCTCGCGAAGATTGCGGATGTAGTCGGCGGCGACGACCGCTTGAAGGTCGGCGGAGAGCCGGCCGCCGCGGTTCGTGAGATCGAGCCCTTCGTTTGCGAAGTACAGCTCGATCAGACCCTTGTCCACCAACTCCGTGAGATCTACCCAATCCCGACCGTTCCTGACGCCCCGGTCGATCTTGTGGATCACGACGCCTGCTGCGGCGCGCTTCTTCAATAGGCGGAGCATCTCGTTCCATATTGGCCGGCCGGTCTTCGCCGCCGTCTCGCGCTCCTCGAACCATCGGGCGATGGTGAGTCCCCGCTGAGCCGCGAAGCGCTCAATTGAGGCGCGCTGCTCTTGGAGCGAGACACCCTCGCCCTGCCGGGCCGTCGAGACCCGGATGTAGCCGTAAAACGTTTTCGTCATGTGTGTTCGGTTTGCTTTGGGGAATCGACCTTTCCCGTCA
>Ga0134121_10002766_pt1 | contig 14934 bp, 16 predicted proteins | sample KB301_FD_96463 | JGI IMG/M metagenome (GOLD analysis project Ga0134121, IMG submission 96463) | Terrestrial soil microbial communities without Nitrogen fertilizer from Kellogg Biological Station, Michigan, USA - KB3-0-1 | ecosystem: Environmental > Terrestrial > Soil > Unclassified ... | reverse complement strand
GCCGTGGCGGTCGTCGCAGCTTTGGCGGTTGCCGTGACTGATTTTATGACGATCGATTGTCCTTCGGTAAGTCCGTTTATGATCTCGGTGTTCGTGTCGTCGGAGATGCCGGCGGTGACAGGGATCTGCTCGGGAGGCGTTGCGGAGACAATCGTCCGGCTTGGAGCTGTCTCGTCGGCGGTTCCGCCTGTTCCGGCCGGCGCTCCTTGAGCGAAGGCCAATATGTAGCTTCCGGCTGCAGAACTTTTGACCGCGCTCGACGGGACAACGAGCACATCCTGGTCCACTTTGGTGATGATCGAGGCTGTCGTGCTCATGCCGGGCTTCACGCGCGGATCGGTCGAGTCGAAGCTTATCGTCACGGTGTAGTTGACGACGCCTTGGGTGACGGTGCCGACGGTGTCGATGGATGCAACTTTTCCGGTAAGAGTCAGTCCGTCAACAGCATCGAAGGTAAGCGTCGCTTTGTCGGCGAGCTTTACTTTGGAAACATCCACTTCATTGAGCGGAATGCTCACGACTTCCTGGTTGGCGATGAGGGTTGCGACAGCGGTGCCGCTCGATGCAGGGTCGCCGACTTTCACTCCGACGGTCGCAAGCGTGCCGCTAAACGGCGCGCGGACGTAGTAATTGGCAAGATTGTCTTTTGCGTCCTGAAGCGAATTCTTTGCCTTTGTCAGGCTGAGTTCCGACGACTGCAGATCAAGCGGGTCGGCGCCGTTCTGGAGCTTCTGGAGCGATGCAGTCTTTTCGGGGATAGCGGTCGTGCCGTTGGTGATCGAGGTCTTTGCATTCAAGAGGTCGCTCACATTGGTGTTGGTCTGTCCCGTGTATCCGGCGAGCGTGGAAAGATTGTTCGCAGATTTTGGCACGGGCGTGCGGCTCTGTGCGGTGAGCACGTCCTGGTAATACTGGATCAGGTTGGTCGCGCTTCTGACGGCATCGGAGAGGAGCTTCGAAGTCCCGTAGGTTTCATTGATGATGCTTTGTATCGTCTCTTGGTCCGAAACGCTGCTCGTGTTCTTGTAGTCGCTGAAGTTCTTGTCGTACGCGGCTTTTGCGGCCTGATACTTTGCTTCGGCGTCGGCACTGTAGCGGGCGCCCTTTCCGCTGTTTGCCTGGGACTCAAACTGCGAGGCGGTCGTGGCATAGTATGAAATGTTCTGCTGGCCGTTCGTGGAGGTGTTCGCATCGGTCGCGTGGAGCACGCTGTCGAGGCCGGTGATGACCGTCGGCAGATCGAGGAAGGCGCTGGAGACGGAGCTGAATCCGTCATCATACGCTTTTGCCAGGTCTGCTTGCGACTGCGCGAGGGCGTTTTGCGCCTGAAGAAGGGAGAGGGAATCGGCCGGCTCCTGCACTTTTTGCAGGGAAAGCTCTGCGCTTGCAAGGTTCGCCTCGGCATCGCGGACGGATTTTTGCGCGACGGCCGGATCAAGCTCGGCGATAAGGTCGCCGGCGCTTACCGTCTGTCCCGCAGCGACGGGCACATAGACTACGTTGCCGCTTGCCTGGGGCTTGAGATCAAGCTCTCGGTCGGTGGACACTTGGCCGCTGCCGGTGATGGATGAGACGACCGTGCCCCTGGCTACCGTGCCGAGCGTGTATGTCGTCTCGCCTGTGGTGCTCGTGAGGGATCGGTAGAGAGAATAGCCGCCGATAAGGACGACCAGGCCGATCGCGATGCTTGTTTTTACGTGCGTCTTTGCGAACGCTCCGATCTTCTTAAAAAAGTTTTTCATAGGTTGTTATTGTGCGGCTGGCGCTTCCGGTGGCGGCGGCAATACTCTGATAAATTTTGCTTCGATCTCTGCGCTTGCATCAGGCTCTCCGATCACGACGACCAGGTCGCCGGCCCGGAGATCGCTTGGGGCGATCGTCTTCCGCTCGGCGCGGATGACCGTTTCGTTCTCTATCTGGACGACCTTCTCCGTGTTGTCGCGATCGGCCACGACCATGGTCGGAAGAGCGATACTGAGGATTTTTCCGGTCACGCCGTGAGCGCCGGAAATGGGAGCAGAAAATATTCCCATGCCGTGATGGTTCTCGCCTGAATCAAACGGACGGTAATAGCCGTCGCCAAACTGAAAGCTGAACGAAGCCTTCATATAGCCGACCTCCATCCCGGCTGCGAAGATCATGAGGGCGACCACGACAAACCCGATGACAAAAATAAGGCTTCGGACTTTTTTTGACTGCAGCGCTTCCTGTATGTGTTTTGTATCCATAAAATGTTCGGGCGGTTACGCGATCTTTGCGCCTATGCTTGTAATGAAGTGCCGCCCGCGGCGCGTCCAGAATTTTCGCGCCGACCAGAGTACGGCGCAGATGCTTGCAAGAAAAACGCCGAGGCTGAGAAGGGGAAGGGACTCGACGAGCGAAAGGCCGAGCTCGCGCCACCAGAGCGCGATGGATCCGCCGTCGGAGAAGATGAGGGAGAAGTAGCTGCCGAAATTCGACGTGCTGAATGCGGTCACCGCATACCATGAGCTTGCCAGAAACGCGGCCAAGGAAAGTGCGGAGACGGTTCCCCAGAGGCGGCGCTGCGACCGCTCGAAGCTCGCGGCTTCTTTTTCCAGGCGGACGAGGATTCCTCTCATGAGGCCTGAGGGGAGCGCGACATCGTCCGCTTGCTTCAGTAATTGGCTCAAATTGTGTTCCATGTGCTTATCTATACGTGGTTATATGATAATTTGGTGCAAACTAAGGCTGTTTTTCCAGAAACTCCCGCAGCTTCCCAAGGGCCCGCCGATGGCGGCTTTTGACGGTGTTTAACGGCTTGCCGACAATCTCGCCGATGGCATCGAAGGTCATGTCCTCGGCGTAATGGAGGGTGAGGATCTCCTTGTCTTCGGGAGAAAGCTCCGCGAGCGCTTTGCCGACGAGCCCCTTCCGCTCGGCTTTTTCGATGAGCGTGGCGGGCAGCGTGTCCGGATCGCTCAAGCTTTCCAAGAACGTATTCTTTCCGGCCGCATCTTCGAAATCAGAAAAGACAGGGATCTTTTTTTTGCGCAGGTGGTCAAGCGCGGTGTTCCGGGCGATCGTGTAGATCCACGCCTTGAAAGTGCCCGTCAGCTTGTAGCGCTCAAGGGTCTTCCATACTTTCACGAATGTCTCCTGAGAAATATCTTCGGCTTCATCCGGACGATTGGTCATGCGCGCGATGAAGACATAGAGCGGCCGGGCGTATCGTTCGATCAGGTGCTTGAATCCTTCAGGAGTGCCGGCTCGGTATTCCGCAATGAGCTCGTCGTCGGTCTTTTCCATACCGGGACAGTATACGCGCATCTTTGCGATTTTGTAAAAGGAATGCGCAAAAAGTGCGGCCGCGCGTACGCGCGGCCGCACTTTTGTTGCGAAACATTATGAATGCATATTCCTAGGCCAGAGCCTTGCCTGCGGAGCCGAATGCGCGGATCTTCTCTTCGACGACAGCGCTCACCGCATCGATGACATCGGGCATGAGCTTCGGCACTGCATATTCGCCGGGCTCCTCTTTGAGCACTTTTTCAAGCGTGGTGCGGAAGGCGTAGCGCATATCCGAATTGATGTTGATCTTGCCGACGCCGATCTTGACCGCTTCCTCGAAATAGTGGAGCGGCGTGTCGCTTCCGCCATGGAGGCTTATCGTGCAGCCGATCGCGCCGCGGATTTGTGCGAGGAGCTCGAGATCCAATTGCTTCGGCACCGGATACTTGCCGTGGAGGTTGCCGACCGCTGCAGCGAACGTATCGATGCCGGTCGCATCTACGAATGCCTTTGCGCCTTCGGGCGTGCTGAATGTCTTTCGGATCTCGTCGTAGTCGATCGCCTCAGTGTGGAGATTGCTTGAGCCGCCGAAATAGTGCGGCTCGCTCTCGACGAGCGCGCCGGTCTTCGCCGCATACGCGACGACTTCTTTGGTGGCTGCGATGATCTCGGCGTCGGTGGCGTCGTGCTTTGCCTGCGAGACGTCGATGTGGATGAATTCGAATCCGGCGTCGATGCCGGCCTTTGCCGCTTCGACGCTCGGGCTGTGGTCGAGGTTGATGAATATCTCAAGCCCGTATTCTTTCTTGTAGTTGTTGACCATGTCGCGCATGTTCTCGAGGCCGATCGCTTCCGCTTCGCCATGGCTCACTTCGACGAGCACCGGCGCTGCGAGCTTCTGCGCCGCTTTTGCGATCGCAATGAGCGTCTCTTGGTTGTCGACATTGAAAGCGCCGACGGCAAAGTGCTCGGCTCGGGCGCGGCGCATCAGTTCTCTTGCCTTCAGGCAGCTCGCACGGATTTCATCGATGGTCATATATGTCTCATAGTACCAAGGATGCGGCAAGCATTCAATGCGTCTTTTTAGGAAAGACAAGCCTCCGTGGTACGATATCCGGTATATGGAAAAAGAAGTCGCATGCGGATTTGTCGCCGTCTATCGCGCTCCCGATACGGATCTTTTTCTCCTTGTCGAACAGGAAGGGAAGAACGGCAAGCGCTTCTGGGGTTTTCCGAAAGGCCATCCGGAAGGGAACGAGTCGCCGCTTGAAGCGGCGCGGCGGGAGCTTGCCGAAGAGACCGGCATCACCGAATTTTCTATCGTGCCTGAGATCGTATTCACGGAAAGCTATCCGATCATGCGGGACGGCACGGAGCGCCTGAAGGAAAATACCCTGTTCCTCTGTTTCGTGCCCGAGCTTGCCGCACGGCCCCAGGAAGGCGAGATATTCGACTGCCGATTCCTCGATTTTGACGCTGCGCTTGCCATCCTTGGCTATGAGAGCAGGAAGCGTGTCTTAGTGCAGGCGCGCGACGCTCTCGCAAAGATTCCCCGCACGGGAGATCTGTAATAGTTTTTCTTTTTCTTGTCCGCGCGATATACTGAAGTCATGAAATACAAGGTTCTTCCGCTTGCCGCGATCATTCTCGGATCGCTCCTCGTGTTCTCGCAGGCGTTTGCCGCCACCGGCTTTGTCACATCGCCGCTCGTGCTGAGCCCTGAGCATCCGAAAAACGGGGATACCGTCACTCTTTCTGCGCTGTTTTATAATGCCGACGCAAAGCCGCTCATCGGAAAGATCTTCTTTTATGACGGGAATGTGCTCCTTGCAAACAAGGCGGTAACGATCCTGCCGGGGCAGGTTGAGACGACTTCGACTTCTTTCACGATTGAGCCCGGCGATCATGATTTTTCCGCAAGCATGCATACGCTCGCCGAACTCACGAACTCGGACCAGTCGGGGGCAGAGACCGTAAAACTTCCGACCATCTTCGTCTCAGCCAAGAGCTCGCTTTCGGCGCAAGCCGGCGACGCATCCAGTCTTCCGTCCGAACAGGCTATTCTCGACCAGATCGATCGGGCCGAAAAAAGCGTGCTCGGGGTCGTCCCGTCTTCGGCAAAGGATGCCATCGCGCGCGCCGCGGGCGGCATCGAAGCATGGCGCACGGAGAACGGAAAGCGTTTTTCAGCAAGCCGCGATGATACGAAGACGCTGATCGACAAAAAAGTTCCCGTGCCGAAGCAAACGGTTGCGGGCGGCACCGTGCTCGGCACGGCAGGCAGCAAGGCCGCGCCGGCAGCCGAAAAAACCGAATCGGCGGCGGGACCCATGACCTATGTCTCGTTCGGATTCTTCGGAGCGCTTGCATTCCTGTTGTCCAACGCATTCGTGTTCTATATCGCCGGGATATTCCTTATTTTCATCATTCTCCGATTCATCTATCGCAAGATCTCGCGCAGGGTCCGGAGCCGGGGCGCAAAGAAGGCCTGATCGAACCCTCATTTGCAGGGCCCGACCACATACGTATAATGAAAAGCATGCCGCTCCGCATCGCATGCACCATATTTCTTTTCATATCCGTCTCTGCTTTCCCGCTCTTTTTCACCTTAGGCGTCGGGCTTTTCAGCGTTATCTGGTTCCGCAATTATTACGAGCTCATTCCGCTCTATTTTTTGCATGACGTGCTCTATGGCGTGCCGATGCACCGCTTTTTCAATGTTCCGTACAGCATGACGATCGCCGCCTGTGCCTGCGTCTGTCTCGCCGTCGTCATACGCACGCAGGTATTTGACGCGACCAATCAAAAAATATAACTATGCACAAAGAAGCTCTGAAAAAAATACGCAAAAAAACGTCGCTGAAGCGGCGGTACAAGAATCCGCTCATCGAGCCGGACGAGATCTTTCTCGATTCTTCGAACCTGCCCGATTTCGACACGCAGCAGTTCGAAGGGCACATCGAGCGTCCGATCGCGCGCCGGTCGCTCATCGGCGTCGGCGTTGTCTTCGGCCTTATCGCTGTTTTCTTCGGGAGCAGGCTGTGGATTCTCCAGGTCGCCCATAGCGCGACATATAAGCAGATGAGCGAGAACAACAGCCTCAGCCGCGAGCCGATCTTTGCTTCGCGCGGCAATATCTATGACAGGAACGGCGTCCCGCTTGCATGGAATGATACGAAGACCGACGATGCGCCGTGGGGCAAGCGCACGTATATAGCGGAGCCGGGCTTTTCGCACATCCTCGGATATATCGGCTATCCGCAAAAAGATTCTTCCGGCAATTATTGGCAGACGGAGCTTCTCGGCAAGGACGGCGCGGAGAAGGCATTCAATACCGAGCTCAACGGCACGAACGGCTCGACGATCGTCGAGCGCGACATCGCGGGCAAAGTCCAGGGCGGCACGACTGTCGACCAGCCGATCTCCGGAAAGAACATCACGCTTACGATCGACTCGCGGCTTGAAGCCAAGATGCAGGAGGTCCTTCTCGGCTATGTGAAGCAGTACGGATTTCGAAGCGCCTCGGCCGTCATGATGGATGTCCGGAACGGCGACGTGATCCTGATGACGAGCGTTCCCGAATACGATCCGAACGTCATGTCGCTCGGCAAGGACAAGGCAAAGATCCGCGAATATCTCACGGACCCAAACACGCCGCTCCTCAATCGCGCCATCTCGGGGCTCTTTACGCCGGGCTCGATCGTGAAGCCGTATATCGGACTCGAAGCGCTCAAAGAGGGCGTCGTCACGCCGAATACCCAGATCTGCTCCTGCGGCTCGATCACCGTGCCGAACCAATATGATCCGGCGCATCCGGGCATTTTCCGCGACTACAATCCGAACAACGGCATGGTCGACATCCGCCATGCGCTTGCCGTATCTTCGAACATCTATTTCATGGAGGTGACCGGCGGCTATCATGACCAGAAGGGAATCGGCATCGATAATCTCGGCCTCGCCCTCAAGCGCTTTGCCCTCGACCAGAAAACGGGTATCGATCTCCTCGGCGAGCAGTCGGGCACCGTGCCTAGTCCCGCATGGAAGGCGCAGCGATTTGCGGGCGAGAGCTGGCGCATCGGAGACACGTACAACACCGCTATCGGACAATACGGCGTGCAGGTAACGCCGATCGAGATGGCGCGCTCCGTGGCTGCGATCGCCCGGCGCGGCGTGCTCGTCACTCCGCATGTGCTCCTCGGATCTCCGGATAATGAAAAAAAGATCACGGATATTCCCGATGCCGAATACACGGTCGTTCAGGAGGGCATGCGCCTCTCCGCCCAGATCGGTACGGGAAAGATCCTTGCGACTGAGCCGTTTACCGCAGGCGCAAAGACCGGAACGGCCCAAGTCGGCGCGAATGCGCAGTACGTCAACGCGTGGATGAACGCCTTCTTCCCGTATGAGGATCCGCACTACACGCTCGTCATCGTGACGGAGCGCGGGCCCGAGAACAGCCTTGGCGCTTCGCAGCATGTGGCAAAGGATTTTCTCGATTGGGTAGTCATCAATGCTCCGGAGTATACGAAATAAAAATATGACAGGAACTATTGAAATAAAAATTCTTGAAGGCGATGATCGCGCGTCGTACGACGCGCTCGCGCCGCATCCGATGCAGTCGCATGCGTGGGGAGAGGTGCGCGCACAGACCGGCATCCGCGTCGTGCGCTTCGGCGAGTATTCGGGCGGCACGCTCGCTGCCGTCTATCTTATGACCGTGCACAAATTGCCGAAGGTTCCGTATTATATCGGCTATGTTCCGCGCTCCGGCATTCCGAGCATCGAAGCCGCCTCTTTTATGCGCGCATGGGCAAAAAAAGAAAAGATCATTTTTATAAAATGGGAGCCGTATGCGGCGGCCGAAGAAGGCGAGCCGCGCATGCGGCTCGTTTCGGGCATGCGCCGCTCGCCGCATCCCTTGTTCACGCTCTGGAACCAGGAAGTCGATCTCACGCCCTCGATCGAAGAGATCCAGAAGCGCTTCCGGAAGACCACGCGCTATTCCATCCGCCATGCACAAGAGGCCGGCGTCACGGTAGAGGAGATGAGCACGGACGAAGGCTTTGCCATATTTTCCGACCTCTATTTTGCGACAGCCGATCGCCAGAATTACCACGGACACACGCGCCGCTTCCATGAGATCATCTGGAAGACTTTGCGCGCGGCCGGGATCGCCCGCATCTTCGTGGCGTTCTACCAAGGCAAGCCGCATGCGGCGTACGAGATATTCTTCTGGCATGACCGCGCGTACTATCCGTACAGCGGAAGCGCTCCGGACAACCGCCACATTCCCGCTACGCAGCTCTTGATGTGGCATGTGATCCGCACTATGAAAGAGGCCGGCGCGCTCACGCTCGACCTCTGGGGAAGCCTGCCTCCCGATTATACAAAAGCGCATCCGTGGTCCGGGTTCACCCTGTTTAAGAAGGGTTTCGGCTCTCGCTATGTCCATATGACTCCAAGCTACGACCTTGTCGTCTCGCCGATCCTCTCTGCTTGCTACTCGCTGGCTTATCGCGCGCGGAAGCTTTTTTGGAAGAGCGGATTGCTCTAGATTCCGGAATAAGCCTTACAGCCAAAGCTTTCATTGACACAAAAGCCCCTTTGGAATATAATTCGCGCCTCAGATAGAAACCCGCCCGTGATCACATCACCTGCTCGGGTTTTAAAATTAGGTATATTTAGAATCTATTAATGTGCAGAGTCGGGAAGCCGATCTGTATGCCCGCTCATCCGGGCCCAATCACGATGAATCCGAACAGCAGCTACATAACCTCAGAAAAGAGAAGCGAGCTTGAAAAAGAACTGGTGACGCTCCAGACCACGAAGCGCCGCGAGATTCTCGACGCTCTTGAATTTGCAAAATCACTCGGCGATCTTTCGGAGAATGCCGAATACCATCAGGCGCGCGAAGAGCAGGGAAAGCTCGAAGAGCGCATCTCGAGCATCGAGAACATCCTCCAGAATTCGATCGTGATCAAGCAGCACCACTCGACAAGCGTGGAAGTCGGCTCGACCGTCGTCGTGCAGAAGGAAGGCGAGAAGAACAAGCAGACCTTCCAGATCGTCGGATCGGAAGAGGCTGATTTCTCTCAGGGCAAGATCTCCAACAATTCGCCGCTCGGACAGGCCCTCTTCGGCAAAAAGAAAGGCGACAGCGCCGCATTCAAGACGCCGAAAGGAACCATCGAATACAAAGTCATAGGCATTGAATAAAAATACATAAGCAATAAAAAAATCACCCCTGTCGTTGTTGACGGGGGTGATTTTGATTTGCGCCTGCATTGCGATCTATCCATGCAAGAGTGCGTGGAACAATGTGTTTTCCCAAATCCTCTCTGCGGTAAGAGGCTTTCGCAGTTTTGAAGATATCAGTCCTGCGAGGACGCCTGCAAGTATGCCGCGCAAGTTGAAGACAAACACATACATATCGCCAGACTTGACGCCTGTCCACACGATCATGCTCATTGCTGCTATGAAAAGCAGCACATACAGCAGAGTGTGGCGAGGACGGATTGTCTTGCTCAAGCTTTTTAGGAATAGCGCTCGGACAATGAGGCAGACAGAGATCGCGCACAGAAGTGTGGCAAGCAAGCCAATTCCGACATACGAAGGAGGGGTTGGCATGCTTTCCAAGTTCTTGAACGAACGCGGGCAACCCAAGGCGAAGCTTGTGATCGGAGAGAACAGCAATAAGCTGCCAATGAGTTTTTTCATATAAATACAGTTTGGTTTTACAAAGAAATTATCTTTTGTATTATACCACTTATTAATAAATAAGTCAATCAACATGAATGGGTAAAGAATAAGATGGAAAAATAAGACTATATTTGCTATACTCGCATTGTGTGCAGACTGTCTATTTGCTACTCATTATTTTCTACTTACTATCCCATGGCCTCACTCGAAGAAATCCGCGCGACCCATATCGAAAAACTCGAGCTTTTGAAAAAGGCAGGCATGAATCCGTATCCGTCTCGCGTGCCCCGCGACTATGCGCTCGATTACGTGCGGGATGAATTCACGCGCCTCCAAGCCGACAATAAGCCGTATTCGATCGCCGGACGCATCATGGCTATCCGCGGACAGGGCGCGATCCTCTTTATTGTCCTTGATGACGGCACGGCAAAATTCCAGGCCGTGTTCAAGAAAGACACGCTCGATGAGAAGCTTTTTGAGCTCTTTACCAATGCGGTAGATATCGGCGACTTCATCTCGGCCACCGGCACGTTCTTTGCCACGGAGCGCGGCGAGCCGTCGCTTCTCGTCGCCGGATGGGAGATGGCCGCCAAATCGCTTTTGCCGCTTCCTGAGAAATGGCACGGCATCACCGATCCTGACGAGCGCTTCCGCAAGCGCTATCTCGACATTGCCACCGATCCTGACCTTCGCGCGCTTTTCTACAAGAAAGCCGAATTCTGGAAAGCCGCCCGCGATTTCATGATCGCGCACGGATTCCTCGAAGTGGAGACGCCGACGCTCGAGCTCACCACCGGCGGCGCCGAAGCCAATCCGTTCAAGACCCATCACAAAGATTTTGACGTGAGCGTATTCCTCCGCATTTCCATCGGCGAGCTCTGGCAGAAGCGCCTCATGGCTGCAGGCTTTCCGAAGACGTTCGAGATCGGCCGCGCATACCGCAACGAAGGCACGAGCCCCGAGCATCTCCAGGAATTCACGAACATGGAATTCTACTGGGCGTATGCCGACTATCATGACGGCATGAAGCTCGTGCAGGCGATGTATCAGGAGATCGCGCAGAAAGTTTTCGGCACGAGCGTATTTGCAACGCGCGGCCACACCTTCGATCTCGCGGGCGACTGGCCGGTCGTCGACTACGTCGACGCCGTCAAAAACGCGACGGGCATCGACGTGCTTTCGGCAGGCGAATCGGAGATGCGCGCAAAGCTCGACGAGCTCAAGGTGAAATACGACGGCACCAACCGCGAGCGCCTGACCGACACGCTCTGGAAATACTGCCGAAAGACCATCTCCGGTCCGGCATTTCTCGTGCATCATCCGAAGCTTGTCTCGCCGCTTGCCAAAGAATCGAAAGAAAAGCCCGGCACGGTGGAGCGCTTCCAGGTGCTTCTCGCCGGCAGCGAAATCGGCAACGGATTCTCCGAACTCAATGATCCGCTCGATCAGCGCGCCCGCTTCGAGCTCCAGCAGAAACTGCTCGAAGGCGGCGATGCGGAAGCCATGATGCCCGAATGGGATTTTGTGGAGATGCTCGAGCATGCGATGCCGCCGACCTGCGGATTCGGGTTCGGCGAGCGCTTCTTTGCCTTTCTTGTCGACAAGCCGATCCGCGAGACCCAAGCTTTCCCCCTTATGCGGCCGAAGGGAAGCGAAGCGCATCCGAAAAAAGGAAAAGACACGATGCTTGCCGTGGCGCTCATCAACTCGGGTGCCGGCATGGCGCGCTGGCAGGAGATGAACACGGCAAGCCATCTGAACGCGGCCTTCGGCGCTCGCGTCGGCGGCGGGCTTTTTTCACAGGATACGATCGCCTCAAAAGACGGGCAGCGCATCAAGCTCAATATCAAGAATGCCATCATCATAAAGAACGCCGAAAGCTCGAAAGAACTCTTCTCGCTTGCGCTCAGCGCCGAGTCGGCGGGCTTCGAAGTGGACTATTTCACCCGGGAGATGCTCGAGACCACGAATGACAAGAAAGTGGCGGAAATAACCGCGACGAAGAATGCGGAGGATGTGGAATATCTCGGCCTGCTCATCTACGGACCGAAAAAGAGAGTGGAAGAATTGACTGATAATTTTCCGCGATACGAGTAAGATATCTGGTAAATAAAAAAAGCCCCCCGTAGAGAGGGGGCTTTTTGCAATTAGTTCGGCAGAACTTTTTAGTAATATGGCTGATACTGCTTCAGGGCCTCATAATCCTTTTCTAAATAAACGCGAATCAGATCGCGCATAGTAAACGAGGACCATGTTTTCTCGGGAATATTCGGAATGCTGCTTTTGGCCGGCGTTCCGGGGTTACTGAACAAGTTTGCCGTGCCATCAGAGTAAAAAGTGTAACCAAAAATCGTTGTAAGGAACGTGCGTTGCATAGGCGGTTTTTTCACCATTATACAAGTATTTTTATCTGTGTCAAAGCTTTGCCTGCCCGAGTTATCCACTGTTTCAGATTTTTGCATAGTGGGATGAAGTGGAGTAAAATAGTATTTAAGTGGGGTAAAGTGGGTTAAAGAAATCGGTATCAAAAATCATGCTCATCGGCGAACACATCCATGTCATAGACGAGAAGAACCGAATATCGCTTCCGGCGCGCTTTCGCGCCGAGCTCGGCAAGAAGCTCGTCTTGGCACCGGGTCTCGACAGCTCGATATTCATGTTCAGCCAGAAGGAATGGGAGAAGATCTCTTCGAAGCTCGGAGAGAACTCCATGCTTCAGGCGGACAATCGAAGCTTCAACCGGTTTATGTTCGGCGGCGCGTATGAAGCAGAGGTCGACAGTGCTGGGCGCATTCTCATTCCCGATTTCCTGAAAGGCAGAGCAAAGCTTTCTGGAAAGATCGCCATCATCGGCGTGCAGAATCGGGCGGAAATCTGGAACGAGAGGGCGTGGGCAAAATATAAGGCAGGCGTCGAAGAGCAGGCGGACACATTGGCGGAAAAGCTCGGCAGCGTCGGGGCCCTATAAAAGATGCAGCACGTTCCGGTTCTTTTACACGAGAGCATTGACGGACTCACTATCGAGCCCGGCGATGTCGTGATAGACGCAACGCTCGGGGCCGGCGGCCATGCAAGCGAGATCGCACGAAAGTTCGGAGACCGGGTCACGGTCGTCGGATTCGATCTCGATGCGAGCGCGCTTGCGCTTGCGGAAGAGACGGTACGGGAAGCGGGCGGAATGCTCGTCCCCATACATGCGAACTTCCGCACGATGAAAGCCGCATGCGAAGCAAAAGGAATCCGGAAGGCGGACGCCATACTCTTCGATCTCGGGATCTCCTCAATGGAGCTCGGCGAGTCGGGACGCGGATTCTCGTTCAAGTATGACGAGCCGCTCCTCATGACGCTCAAGAATCCGATCACTGAGGATACGCTCACCGCGGGAGAAGTCGTGAACGGCATGCGCGAGGAAGAGCTCGCGAACGTCATCTACGGGTTCGGCGAGGAGCGCTTCTCGCGGCAGATCGCAAAGGCGATCGTCACGGCGCGCAAGCGCGCAAAGATCGAGAGCACGGTGCAGCTTGCCGAGATCATTGCCGAAGCGGTGCCCGCGTTCTACCGGAAGGGCCGCATCAATCCCGCCACGAAGACCTTCCAAGCCCTTCGCATCTATGTGAACGACGAGCTTGGGGCCATAAGCGAAGGCATCGCGGGCGCTTGGGACATGCTTGCTCCCGGAGGCCGGATCGCCGTCATCACGTTTCATTCTCTCGAAGACCGGATCGTAAAAAACCTGTTCAAGGATCTCGCAAAGACCGGCGAAATAAAGAGCGGGGAGATCATCACCAAAAAGCCGATCGCCCCATCGAGGGCCGAAGTGATCGCAAATCCGCGATCCCGCAGCGCAAAGCTCCGAATACTCGAAAAGATCAAATCCTAAAAAACATATATGACAACAGCAGGAAAAATTCAAGAATTCGCACTTCCCAAAGAACGCAATGTAAAGCGCATTGTTTCGATTGGCCTGTGCATTCTCGCCCTCTCGGTGAGCATGTATGTGTACTTCGTCGGCAAGATCGTCTTTGACGTCGTGGGCCGCCGCACCGCAGAGGCGAGCATCAGGGATTCGCAGAGCAAGACGAGCGCGCTTGAGGTTGCCTATTTCAACCAGATCAAATCGTTCACCATCGATTCGGCGCAGAGTCTCGGCATGTCAGAATCGCACAACACGCTCTATGCCACGCGGCCGACCGATGCCGTAAAGACGGTGGGCATGCTCAGCAGCCTGTAAGCGCTTCCTGTATACTGTCTGAGGCAGAGAGACGGGGCGAATGCCGTTATCATGAGTTCCAATCCTACGAGTCACAAGAGAATAATCATCGTGCTTGCCGCCATCGGGCTTTTGGCCTTGCTTATCATCGGCAAGCTTTTTTTTATACAAATAGTGCACGGATCCGCATTCGCCGAGCGTGCCGACCATCAGTATGCGCCTTCATCCACGGCGCAGTTTGACCGCGGCAAGATCTATGCAACGGCAAAAGACGGCAGCCTCGTCGAGCTCGCAGGCGTGACACAAGGATTCAAGCTCGCCATCGTTCCCGGCGAGATCGCGGACAAGGAAGCCGCCTATGCGGCGCTCTCCGCGATCATCGCCACGCTCGATCACGACCAGTTCATCGCGCGGGCAAGCAAGCTCAAAGATCCGTATGAAGAGGTGGCTACGCACATTGCAAAGAGCGACGCCGATGCGATCTCGGCAAAGAAGATAAAAGGCGTGTATCTCTATCAGGACAGCTGGCGATCATATCCGGCCGGGACGCTTGCTTCGAAGGTCGTGGGATTCGTCGGATACAAAGGCAATCTTCTGACCGGCCGCTACGGACTCGAGCAGGAATACAACGACGTTCTCTTTCGGACCGGCTCGGATGTCTACACGAACTTCTTTGCGGAAGTCTTCGACAATATCAAGGACACATTCACCACGGCGCAGGGAGAAGGAGATGTGATAACAAGCATCGATCCGACGGCGCAGGCGCACCTCGAGCT
>Ga0134121_10002765_pt1 | contig 14935 bp, 14 predicted proteins | sample KB301_FD_96463 | JGI IMG/M metagenome (GOLD analysis project Ga0134121, IMG submission 96463) | Terrestrial soil microbial communities without Nitrogen fertilizer from Kellogg Biological Station, Michigan, USA - KB3-0-1 | ecosystem: Environmental > Terrestrial > Soil > Unclassified ... | reverse complement strand
TAATGTCACCCGCCGCCACATCAGCCGCTGTGGCGGATTCCGGTCGTGCGTTGATTCCCTGGACAAGCCGGGTCGTCTCGATGTTATTTGGCCTTGGCCGGCCCAAGGTCCCAGAGTTTGATTGTCTTGTCGGAGCTGCCTGAAGCCAGCGTTTTGCCGTCAGGACTGAATGCCACACTCAGGACTCGTTCGGTGTGCCCCTCAAGCGTGAATAGGCACCGCCGGCTACCCACTTCCCAGAGCTTTACTTTCTTATCATTGCTCCCTGACGCCAACCATTTGCCGCTTGGACTGAAGGCCACGGAATACACGGTTTGGGTGTGCCCCTTTAAAATGGCGGTATTCTTGAGCGTGTCCAAATCCCAAAGTTTGATTTCCCCGTCATGCCACGGCGAATCCAATGGCGGCGGCGCTTGATTTTTGGTAGACCCAAAATCTTTGGCATCGACCCCAGCGGAAGCCAATAACTTGCCGGCCGGAGCAAACGCCAGACATCTTACGCCAAATTTTTGGGCGTTTGGGATGGTTGCGGTATTCTTGCCGCTTGAAACTTCCCAAAACTTAATGTTGTTTTGCCCCGGCGCTCTGCTTTCGCTAACTGATGCCAGCATTTTTCCATCAGGGCTGAATGCCAAACCACATAACTGAGTTTGTCCGGAGTCGATACTTCGAAGTGCCTTGTGGTTGGCAACGTCCCAAAGGGTAATAGAGCGGCTCAAAGTGGAGGCCAGAATCTTGCCGTCCGGGCTAAACGCGATGCACCGTATCGCTCCAACGCCTACCTCAAACTGCACGGCGGTTTTTTTTGAGGCAACATCCCAAATACTGATACGCCTTGCCGATCCGGAAGCCACGGTTTTGCTATCGGGGCTGATTGCCACGGACAATACTGATCCAGGGCCTTCGGCCTTTGGTTTTAATATCGCAGTGCTTTTGGTGCTATTGATGTCCCATAATTCGGTTGTATTGTCGCTAGTAGCGGAAGCCAGTAGTTTTCCGGCGGGGCTAAACGCTATTGCATTGACTGCGCCTGCTTGGCTTTTCAGGGTCGCAAGCACTGACGGAGGCTGGGCAAAAGCTTCTTCGCTGGCGGCGAAAAAAACTAGGACAACAGCACTTAAGAGTGATAGGGTTTTATTGCGGCGCCACATATGTTAAACCTCCGGGTCGCGACAGGAATGCGGTGTTTTCAAATTGATCAGTCTGAAAACGGGGCTCACCGATTCTAGGGTTCTGAGTTTTGACGATAATAGAGCCTGAAATACCCTGCGTATGTATCCGCGTTTTGACTATCTCAACCTCGCTACCTCGGCACTTCGACCTTCTCCAACACCGCCGTCAACAAATCATCCGTCGTATACCCTTCCAAATACGCATCGGGCTGCAGGGTGATGCGATGCCGCAACACCGGCCGGCAAACGCGCTTGACATCGTCTGGTATCACAAACGCCCGCCCGCTCATCAGGGCTCGCACCTTGGACGCTTGCAACAGATGCACCGCGGCGCGAGAACTCGCGCCCATCAGCACCTTGTCCATTTGCCGTGTGGAGCGGACGATGTTGCCAATGTAGCCACAAACCTCCGGCTTGGTGACGACGGCTGCCATCGCATTGCGGGCAGCCAAGATGTCGGCCTCGCTAACACGGAGCGGGTCTTCGGAAATGCCCGCAGTCGTGATCGACGTGGGCACGGTCTTCAATATGTCCAGTGGATGCCCCAGGCCGCCACGGCCCTGGTAAAGACGAAGGATGCGGTCCTCCTCGACCGGCGGCGGATAGGTCACGTCGAGTTTGAGTAGAAAGCGGTCGAGCTGGGCTTCGGGCAGACGGTAGGTGCCTTCGTATTCAATAGGGTTTTGTGTGGCGATCACCGTGAAAACGTCCGAGAGTCGATGACTGACGCCGTCGATGGTGACCGTGCGTTCTTCCATCACTTCCAGGAGGGCGGATTGCGTCTTGGGCGGTGTGCGGTTGATTTCGTCGGCGACGAGCAGATCGGTGAAGATGGGCCCGGGGCGGAACTCGAACCGGGCGGTTTGCATGTTGAAAACGTTGGTGCCCAGGATGTCTGAAGGCATCAAGTCTGGTGTGAACTGAACGCGTTTGCAATCGATGCCGAGCAATTGAGCGATGGTGCGGGCCATCAGCGTCTTGGCGGTGCCCGGGACGCCCTCCAGCAGGATGTGGCCCCCGCAAATCAGGGCTAGCAACAAAAGTTGCAAATTCTCGCCCTGGCCCACGACCACGCGTTCGGCACGGTTTTGCAGATAGTCAATCAACTCGGGCACCGTCCGGGTTCGTCCGGGTTCCACTGCACACCTCTTTCTCAGCACCTTCCATCCGGAGGGTTCATTTCAGAGCAGACGTAGGAATGTATCGAACCGCTGCGACATCGTCAAAAGTTGGTCCGGCGGCAAGCTTCTTCCGAGGATCATGTCTTGGGCTGCGCCTAACAAGCTGGTTAACTCCGCGGTTGCAGTCATTTTTCCTGACAGTTGCCGCGCTGTTGCCAGAATCTCCCCGGAATCGGCGCTGCGTCGCAGCCGCAAATGCTGGGTCAACGTATCCAAAAAATGCCGCGCGAGGATTTTGGCCGCCAACGGCCTGGCGTCGGCCTTCTCGTAAATGCGGGCCACCGAGGAAGCATAATCGACACCGTCAGCGCGCTGGGTAACCGGCATCGCCACTGCCGGTCCGAGGCGGCGGCCAACAGCCCACCAGGCCACCCCTCCCACTAACAGCATTTGCAGCAGCAACCAATGCTGCCCATGGTAACGCATGTAGCTCCAGAAGCCGCCGCCGGAGCGGATGCCGTGGTGGTACTCGTCGAAATAAACGCGGCCGTCCTCGGCATCCAGGGCGGCGACATTGTAGAGAAAGACCGCGTTGTCCTCGCGCAATAATCCACGATGGGTGAGGATTGACGGATCGGGGACTATCAGCACGCGCCCTTTTCCGTGCCGCACCGCCACGGCGGCCGGCTTATTTCCCAGTGACCACAAAGGGACGGCCTTGCTGCCCGACACGGTCGCCGGCCGCTCCAGGGCGATGGTGCCGATGCGAGCAGTGTATTCGCCGACGGCGCCTGGCTTCGCCTTGTAGATGGCGTCGCCGCTGCCGGGATCGTCGGTGATGAGGACGCCGAGCTTGTTGTGCAAAAGCGTGTTGCGCCAGCCGCACACGAGCAAGGTGTTGCCCTGGCTCACCCAATCGAGCATGCCTTCCACGTCCGCCTGGCTCAGCGCGGGGCTGACGCCCAACGCCGGCAGAGCTTCGCCTGGCATCGCCAGGATAAGCAAGCCGCGATGGTGTGTTTGCTGGATGGGCCGCGTGACGGCGACGGGCTGCCAACCGAGTTTGCGGAGAAGCTCCGCCGCCTGGGCATAGCCGTCAAGGCCATCGGAATAGACAACATAATCAGGCAATCCGGCGCCGGACCGGGCGCGGTCAGCCAGGACGCCGTAGGTAACAGTTGCGAAAACGCCGACGACGACGACAAGGACGAACCACGCGGCAAATCGCGAACGCCGACGGCGTGGAGGGTTATGGCCTGAATTTGGGGTGGCAGCCGTGGTGTCCATACTCGACATTGGGTCAGTGATTGAAGGGCACTTTGGCAAATGTGTTATATGTCATGGTGCCAGAAGGAGCACCGGCAATTACTCGTGCAACGAAGCGGTTAACTGACCCTGGACCACCGTGATGGCCTTGCCTGCCAGCAAAGCTCGATCATTTACCACCCGAACCTTGACCACGCCGCCTCGGGCCGATGCTTGATAAGCAATGAACTCACTCTTGCCCAGCCGTTTTCGCCAGAAAGTGGCAAGGCAGCAGTGAGCTGACCCCGTCACAGGGTCTTCATCGATGCCCGCGCCCGGAGCAAAAAAACGTGATACGAAGTCAAACGCTGGATCAGCCGATCGGCTCGTCACGATTGTCCCTCGCACTGGCACGGCGGCCAGACGTTTGAAGTCCGGGGTGAGACTGCGCAGTTCCGCCTCGGACGGGACTTCCACAAGATAATCGAATTGATTTTTGCCGACATACACGGGCTGGACGCCGAGAGCCTCAGCCAGGCCGGGTGGAGCTTCAGCCGCTTCTTCTGCTTTCAGCGGAAAATCCAGTTCAATGTCGTCGCCGTGTCGGTGTGCCTTCAAGGTGCCGCTCTTGGTCGCGAACCGAATTTCGTCGCCGATGTTGGCGAGGCCCTGTTGCCAGATGATGTGAGCCGAGGCCAAGGTCGCATGGCCGCATAGGTCGACTTCGACCTTCGGCGTGAACCAGCGCAGCTCAAAGTTATCTGCCTTTTTGACCAGGAAAGCCGTCTCCGAGAGATTCATTTCCGCGGCAACGGCTTTCAACCAATGTTCATCTTTCCAGGCCGGCAACAGGCACACGGCGGCCGGGTTGCCTGCAAACGGCCGGTCGGTGAAGGCATCGACGATAAATAGTGGTAAAGCCATTTTTTCCTCTCAAGGTGGGCCACCTTGTTGCGGCGTCAGCGGTGTCCAGGCGAATTGGTAACCATCGCCCATTTGCAACCGGGTCATATGGATGATCTCTTGTGTGTGGCCGCGGAAATGCGGAACGCTGTTGAAAATCGCCGCCAACGCCGTCACGTCAAAGCCCTGGATGAGCCGAGGCGTTAGCAATTGGTCAGCGGCAAGGCGTTTCAAAGTTCCCGTGGCCTCCTCGACCACGGCATCCAATCGGCGCAGCAATTCCTCCCGGGCGATTGGGCCACGCTCGGAAAACTCGGCAGGTCGATTGCGTTTGTCAACTTCTCCGCTCAATCCGGCCACAAGCCACTGCCGCACGTTGCCGGCCAAGTGCAGTATAAGGTTGCCGATACTGTTGAGCGAAGGATGCGCGCGATGCCACACCTGCTCGTCGTTCAACTGCTGCAAACAGTGCTTGATCCGGCTCACGGCGCTGGTCAATTCCATTGCCGCCTCATGTCTAACGGCAGCAGCCAGTTCGTCGGCGGTCATGCGCAGTCCTCATTTGGTCTTATTTGCGACGTCATTCTTCGGCTGGAACCCGCCACAGCGAACCACTGGTTGAGCAGGATATTTGGGAAAAGCGGGCTGGCTCACCGACAACTGGCACAGTAAAAATCGCGATCCCTTGGGCGTGACGATCTCACGCATGTGGACACAGCTTTCGCATAGACTTCGGAACATGATGTTGCCATCTGGCCAATTTCCCCATCAGCAGTGATACGCCCCTTCCACGGCCTCTGTCTACAATAGCCGCAAGAAAAGCAAGTTAAATGGCTAACGTATGGAGCAACGAAAATTCCATGTGGGACCCCACGATTTACAAATGGTTCGAAAAAGAGCGGGCACGTCCATTCCCCGATTTGCTCGCCCACGTGCGAAGAAAATCGACTCGTTCCATCGCAGACCTTGGCTGCGGCCCCGGTAAGTTGACGCTTCGATTAGCCAAACGATGGCCATCAGCAAAGGTGATAGGCGTCGATAGCTCGCCGCAGATGCTTGCGGATGCGAAAGAATTGGCGATCCCACAAAGGCTAAAATTCGCGGAGGCCGACATTGCCACTTGGTCCCCGGCCAAACCTCTCGACCTGCTGGTCAGCCACGCGGCTTTACAATGGGTCGGCGACCACGAAAATGTGATTCCTCGCCTCGCGGGCTTTCTTGCACCTGGGGGCACCCTGGCCGTTCAGATGCCTTACCGTTTTGGTCAAACTCCCGCCCAAATAGCCATCGAAAAGACGGCCGGGGACCCGCGCTGGGCGGCAGCGCTCAAAGGCGTCGGTTTGCACCAGGACTCTGTCCAGCCCCTGGACTGGTACGTCCGCTGCTTGCTTCAAATGGGATTCATGGTCGATGCCTGGCAAACAACCTACTGCCACATCCTGGCTGGCGAAAACCCGGTATTGGCATGGATGATGGGCACCGCGTTGCGACCACTTTTGGAACGGCTGCAAGCGGACTTGCAGGACGAATTTTTGCAGGCGTTGGGTAAGCGGCTAATGGCCGCTTACCCCGTCGAATGCGGTGTTACCTTGTTTCACTTTCCCCGCATGTTTTTTGTTGCGACACGCTGACCGTGTCCAGCACCAAAAATGGCAGCGGGCCGTATAATGAGCGTTCCAGTCATGGAGGCGTTGACCAACCCAAAACCCCGCAACCCGCATACGCCATGTTCCCATTTCCCCTCAAAACGTTTGTGCATCCCCATTCGGCATACAAGCTGGAGTATCCCGCCCACTGGGATCAGGTGCAGGAAAAGGAAAGCCAGTCCTGCGGCTTCGGGCCGCACGAGCGCGACGACGTCGGGCTGTGGATTTCGGTCATGCCCATCAGTTGCGACACCGACAAATTGGCCGAGGAACTGCCCAATATGATGCAGCACGCCATGCAAAAATCGGAGGCCACGAATCTTCGCAACGACTCGACGCTGCGGCATCACGGCATGGTCGCCGACATGACTCAGGAGGGGCAGGGGGGGCATTACTGGATTGTGGCGGGCGGAGATTTGGTGCTGTTCGCCAGCACACAAGTGCCGCCGGCGGAGCGTGACGTCTGGAATCCGTTGTTTCAAAAAGTGATGGCCAGCCTGGAAATTACTCGCGACGACCATCTGCTGTTCCGCAGAGTGGTAATTGACGTGATGGCCGAATTGCAAAAACGCCAGCCGGATCAAGCATGGAAATTGGACGAAAACGACAAGATTCGCGGCAAAAACCAGGTGGTGTTTCTCACCAATGTCTACCGGGAAGTAAAGGCCGCACCGGCTCGCCGGGAGCAAATCATCAAACACTTCGTGGAGCACCTGAGCACGCCCGCGTCGGCGGAGTTTGGCTACGAGGTCTGGGACGAAATCCGCGGCAACATCGTGCCGGTCTTGAAGCCGCGCGCCTATTTCAAAAGCGGCGACGCCACCAAGCACATGGCAACCACGGAATGGCTCGCGGACGTGGTCATCTGTTACGCCATCAAAAAGAAACAAATCTTTCGTTTCGTCACGGGTTGGGACGAGAACCGCTGGGGCATTACTCACGACACCCTGCACACCGTGGCGATGGACAACTTGGCCAAGTTTCCCTGGCCGAAACAACTCATGGGCTCACGCGGCAACGACTCCGGGCGCGTCATCGTAGTGGACACGGAAGACGGTCTTGCCTCCAGCCGCCTGCTGCATCCGCAATTGCACAAACTCTTTTCAGGGCCCTTGGGCAATCCCTTTTGGGCAGGAATTCCTTCACGCGATACGTTGGTGCTTTTTTCCGATCGGCGTTTGCTGAAGCAACGCATCGGCCGGCGTTTGAAGAAGGACCATGACGCGTCGGCATATTCCATTACGCATCGGCCGTTTCTGGTGACACAAGACGGCATTGCCCTGGGAACGGCGAAATGAGTTTAGTCGTAACTATCCCCTGCTTTTCGTACGTTTTTGAATGATTACAAAATCGTCAAGGGACCGGATTTTTGGCACTACTGCCTGTAACCGGTAGAAACTGCGCTCCCTCCCCGTCCGCGAGTGGCCCAATCACCGGCCGCCATACCAGCGTGATGCGCCCTTCCTCTGTCACTTTGCCTTGCGATAGCTGTTGCGGGGTCTTGGGTGCTGGCCGCCAAATGTCGTTGCCAAGCGGCGAAGTGCCCAACGGCGCCGCCTTGGGGCTATCCGGCTGTACCGGCCGCCACTTGATGGCTCCGGGTTTCGGCCCCGGCTCCTCCAGCCCACCCTTGGATCGGTCCACACCCAACTGGATCACAAACCAATCCTTTACCGTCGCCGTCCTGAAACTGTCTTCCTTGATCGACTTGCCGATGGGCTCCGGCAACAGTGATTGCAGCTGTTTGCCCGCGTCCTTCCAGAGCTTTAGCACCGTCACCATGGCCGCCGTCTCACCCTTGGTGCGCATCCACATCTCAATGGGGGCGTTGGTATTTTCCGTGACCGGCAATTCTGGCACGCGGCGGCCACGTGGACCGGCGCCGACGATCAAATGCGTCGGCGTCGTGGACAGGTAATAAATCCAATCGCGGGTTTCCGGAAACAGCGTCTGTACCGTTTTCTCCAGCGGACTGACCTGGTTTAGCTGACCCAAAAGCTTATCTGCTTCCGCGTCAAAAGTTTGGGTTAGCTTGGTCTTGCCGTCGTCAAAGGCCACCTGAGCAATCAGGGGTTGGCTTTCGCGAATGCGAGGCATGGCGATCCATTGGATAATCAGTCCGAACAATCCGCGTGGGGTTTGAACGCGGTCGACGCAGGCCATTAAGGTCGCGTCCACGGTCGTTGGTTTGCCCTGGTACTTCAAGCCGTCAAAGTTGACGCGCTTGCGAACCGTGAAATTCATGCGGCCCGAGCCCAACACTCGCACATAGGGGCGATCCGATACCGTGGCCGAGGTTGTGGTCCCCTTCAGCTCCAAAAAAAAGACCGATTCCTGTGTGTTGGCGTCAAACTGAACACTGAAAGTCGCGTCGGTATAGGCTTGGCCGTCAAGCATGTCATCGTTGATTTGAAGGTGGACAGGATCGGTTCGCTGCAGTTTCTTGGTGGTCAACTCGGCAATGAACTTGCGTGAGATCCGCAGCACCACGTTGACTTCGGCGGCGCCTTCCTTTCCCGATGGGGAAGGCGCAACTGGTTGCTGCCCGAGCACCAAAGCGGCGGCGCACATCAGGCACATCAGCGAGGCCAGCTTCATCCCTTCCTCCAGCCGGGTGCCAAAACGTTTGGTGCTAAGCGGAAATTGGAGCAGCCTGGCGGAAAAATCGGTTTCTTGAAGGCAATCGGCAACTTCGGCAAAAACGGCCGGCACCAGCCTTAACCAGGCCCTGAAGTTGCGCATCGGTCATTTTCGACGTCATCTTGAAGGGGAGAGTGCGCTTTGTGCCTTGCTCCCGCTTGCAAGCCTGTTTGAGGCGATTGCAGCAATGCTGCGCTTTAGGTCAAGGTGTGAAGGCTTCCCCCGGCGGCAAATATCCACATAATGAAAAGTGGCAGTAATGCGAGAACGGTCCCCTGCAAGCCGGTTTGTGCCTGGAGATTTGCAACAGATTTCACAAGGGTAGCGCTCAAAACCGACGACAGCCAGTGGAAGAATTTTTCCTCACTTGTCCGTACTTGGAAGATGTGTGCATATGAACAAACAAGTAATCATCGGCGTCTCCGCAGGCGGCGGCATCCTGCTGCTGCTGATTATCTTCATCGTGATTGCGGCGATGGCATCCAGAACCGATCCCAACAGCGTGGGCGACTCGAGCAAGCTCGAGTCGGTTGCCCTGGAGGGCGCCACGATTGAAGACAAGGAAAAGGCGGCAGCCGATTTGGCCCGCAGCAGCGCGCCGGATGCCACCGATGCGTTGCTGCGCCTTTTGCAGGCCAGCGGCGATGCCGAAGTGCTGATTTGCGTAATGGACGGCCTGGGCGACAGAGCCAGCAAAAAGGGCGACGTGAAGGCTCGCGAATGTATGCAAAAGTTAGTGGAGATCCTTGAGGATCCAAAGGGGAGGCTGCAAGTGGATGACCCCGACAAGAGCAAGCGCATCCGCGCCCGCGCATGTGTGGCTATTGTCAAAATCACCGGCGCGGATTTCGGCTGGGACATTGCAAAGAATCAAGAAGACGACGAGCAAATTCAAAAGCTCAAGGATACAGTGGACAATGCAAAGTTTTATATCTCCCATCCGCCACCGTCGCTACAAGGAGGCGGTTAAAAAAAGCGAGAATGGACTTTGCAGGCAATATGCTGCTCACTCTATTTTCGGATTACCACTCCCAACAGAGCGCATAGACTAATCCGGCCCGCGTATTGATAACAGCATACTTGCGAGGAGCGAGCACATGCGCCATTACTTATCACTCGGCGTTTGGGCAATTGCCACCCTACTTTTGTTGCTGAGTGCCTTGGCAACCGCGGCAGCGCAGTCTGGCGTGCAAGATCCCAAAGAGGGCAGTTCGTCGAATGCGCTGGCAGAGGCCGCGCTGAAGTCCAAAACTATTGAAGAAAAGGAAAAAGCAGCTGTGGACCTCGCGACCAGCACGGCCCCGGATGCGACCGAAGCGCTTTTGCAAGTCCTTGAGAAAAGCAAGGACGCGGAAGTTCTTGTGGGCGTCATTGACGGTCTGGGAGACAGGGCCGGCTTCAAAAAAGACGTGAAGGCCCGCGATTGCATGCCAACCTTGGTTAAAATCCTTGAGGATGAAAAAGGCGGCTTGATGGGGGACGACGACGCCAAGTGCAAGCGTGTTCGTGCCCGTGCGTGTTTGGCCATCGTCAGGATCACGGGCGCGGATTATGGCTGGGACATTGAAAAAGAGCAGACCGAAGAGCAACGGTTAAAGCTCAAAGAAACTCTGGAAACCGCCAAATTCTACATTGCTCATCCGCCGCCGGGCGGTGGCAAGTAGTCGCCAATGTCAAGTCACGCGCTCATATTGACTTTTGAAATGCTCGATGGCCTCGTTGGGGTTCATATTGAACACCGCTTTGCCAACGGTGTTCCAGTGGCCTTTGTGAAAGTAGAACACCGCCGAGGCGTTGCGAAGAAGTCCGACGTTGGGATTGTCCTCCATGTCCCCGCCCGCAACGGCTTCGAAGGCGATGGTGGCCCCCACCAGGGCGGCGATGTCGCCGTTTTGTTTGTCGCGGACGAACTCGGCGCTATGGTCAAACCGGCAATCCTTCCACAACAAGCCGCGCGGTTTGCCGCTGGCCCGAGCAGCCACAAGGAATTTTGCCTCCAGCGCGTCCCTTTGCAGCCGGAACGCTTCGCAAGCCCGTTCCCAATGAACCTGCCGCCCAAAACGCCGCAAGGGCCGCACGGCCAAAAGCGCGCCAATCATGCCCACGACCGCCAACGCCGCCACGACCAGCCAAGGATGGTCCATGTTGCCGTGTTCCGCCGTTGCCCCGGATGCCTTGCCAATGCCTGATCTTTTTTCTTACGACCAAGCCCAGGCCCTTGTCCACCGCCGGTTCACACAGCCGCCAGTCGCTGGGCGGCTTGCTTGACTCCGAGCGTCTTCGTTTCCGCTTGCATTTCCTGAATAATCCGCTGCTTGATTGCCAAAAAACCCGCGGCTGCGTCGGGGTCAAATTGCTTGCCCTTTTGCCTGTCCACTTCCGCAAAGGCGGCCTCGGCGGGCATACTGGTGCGATACGGCCGCTCGGACGTCATCGCGTCAAAGGCGTCGGCCACTGCCACGATGCGTGCCAGCTCGGGAATGGCGGCGCCCTTGAGGCCATCGGGATATCCCAGGCCGTCCCAGCGCTCGTGGTGGGAGCGAACGATTCCGATAACTTCGGGCGGCAAATCCGGCACCTGTTCCAAGATCTTCGCACCCTTGGTGGTGTGCGTTTTCATGATCTCAAACTCGGCAGGCGTCAGTTTGCGCGGCGCCCGCAGAATCTCATCGTTGATGCCGATTTTGCCGATATCGTGCAACGGGCCGCCAATCTGGATCAAGTTCTTTTTGGCAAGCGGCAGATCGAGATGATCGGCCAAAAGCTGCGAATACTGGGTGACGCGAATAGTGTGGCCGCCGGTGTAAGGGTCACGCAACTCGACGGCATTGGCCAGCATGGTGATCATGCTCAAAAACAACTCGCGCTGTTTTTGCAAGAGTTGGGCGCTTTCGATGCCGGCCGAGACATTGGCGGCCAACGCGTCCGCCAGGCGGAGGTCGTCCTTGGTGAACGGTTTTTGCAAGGGGCCGCGGTCCAGGTGCAAAACGCCCAGCCGCTTGCGCGGCGTCCGCAGCAACACGCACAGGACGCTGGCCATCGTGCCCTCCGCGATGCTGCGGGCGCATGCCAATTCAGGATCTTCCTCGACATTGCAAAGTATCGACTCGCCGCGTTGATACGAACGCTGAGCAATGTTTTGGCTAAAACTGTGCCGCGTGCTGACCTGGCTGTTGCCGGAGGCCAGCGCTCGCAGGCGCAGTGTGCCGCCAGGCCCGTCGGCCAGGGCGATGGCGCCGCGCTGAGCGTCGAGCGTGCCGACGGCGTCGTTCAAGATGGCGTGCAGCAGATCCTCTTCGCTTTCCAGGTGGCCGAGGTGATGGCCGGCACGCAGCAATGCTTCCAGCTGTTGGCCAGGGCGCAGCCCGCTGTTGTCATTGAACACCAGGCTCTTGATGGCGTCTTCCAGGCTGGAACTGGCGAAGACCTCGACCTGCATATTGTTGGGGGCTTCAGGAACGTCTTCTTCGTCGCGGCTATCTTGGAGCGCTTCGACTACCAACGTCAAATTGCCGCAACGGATGATGTCGTGCTGTTTGAGAGGATGCTCGGCGGCGCTGAGGCGCTCGCCGTTGAGATAGGTGCCATTGGTACTGCCGAGATCGCGCAAACGCCAGCCGCCAAGCGTGTGTTTGATCTCCGCGTGCCGCCGGCTGACGGAGCTGTCGTCCAGGCAGATTTCCAGGGAGCCGAGCCGACCTGCACGCAGGATCGTGTCTCCTTCCCAGATCTGCCCTTCGACCTCTCCGTTAATACCGCGCAATCGAATGTGCCGCTTCACGCCCCGTCTCCCCTGTGGGACCGCTGCTGGCTGGGTTAGGCTTTGTCGATAAGCTGGACGATGCACTACAACTATAGCTCACGTCCAGGGGGGCGTGCCGACCGAATTTCCCGCAAGGCCGGCAATCACGCTAATAGCTGTCCGCCGTGGTCGCCGGCCACTAATATCATGCTCACCGCCGCCATTGCACCAAGGAGACCGCATGAACCTCTTCGACAAGTTTCAACTCGGGCTGCCGCTGCCTGAATTCCTGGCTAAATATGGCGCCGACGTGCATAAGCAGCGTTGGCGGGGCGTCAATGAGCAAGTGGTCCTCACCGCCGGCCAGCGGCAACTTTTGGCGTCTTTTACAAGAAAAATGAACGTTTTGTGCCTGGCCGGCGCCTGGTGCGGCGACTGCATCAATCAGTGCCCGATTTACGAGCATTTCGCTGCGGCCGCGCCCGTTGTGTCGGTCCGCTATCTCGATCGCGACGAGCATGCCGATGTGCAAAAAGCCTTGCAGGTAAACGGCGGCAACAGGGTTCCGGTGGTCCTATTCTTCAGTGAAGACGGTCACGAAGTCGCTCGTTATGGTGAACGAACGTTGAGCAAATACCGTCAAATGATGCGCGATCAAACGGGTCCGAGCTGCCCCACGGGGATCACCATGCCTGGCGATCCGTTATTGGTGCAGGTGACACAGGATTGGTTGAACGAATTCGAGCGCGTGCAGTGGCTATTGAGATTATCGCCTCGTTTGCGGCAACTTCATGGCGATTGACCAGCTTGCGGTTTCGCGCTCAACCTCAGGAGAATCAGATGCCCTCTCCCCAACCCCTCGGTCCGAGCACTCCACTCGTACCGCCGCTTTACCAATCCTCTGTCTACACCCTGCCCGATCTCGACGCTCTCGACCGCATCATGAATGCCGAGGAACCGGGCTTCATATACGCCCGTGACGCCCATCCAAACGGTAAGCACCTCGCTGCTCAACTCGCCGCTATGGAAGGCGCAGACTGGGCATTGCTCGGCGGCTCCGGCATGGCATCGATCAGCACCATCATTCTGGCTTTGGTCCAGCAAGGCCAGCGCATCATCGCCGGCAATCGACTTTATGGCCGCACTGTGCAATTGCTCGATCAAGAGCTAAGCCGCTTCGGTGTGGAATCTGTTTTTGTGGACTGCAACGATCTGGACGCAGTTCGCGCCGCGCTGCAAACGCCCACGCGAATCCTTTTCGTCGAGACCATGTCCAATCCGATGCTGCGCATGGTGGACATTCCCGCCCTGGCGGACTTGGCGCATCAGCACGGCTGCCAGTTGATCGTAGACAACACCTTTGCCACGCCGGTGTTGACGCGGCCACTCGATCTGGGCGCCGACATCGTCATGGAAAGCCTCACCAAAATCATCGGCGGCCACAGCGACGTCACCCTCGGTGTGATCGCCGGCCGCGGTGACTTGCTGCCGCAGGTGACCGCCACATGCAGCATTTGGGGTTTCTCCGCCAATCCATTCGATTGTTGGCTCGCCGAACGCGGCTTGGCGACCTTGTCCTTGCGGATGCGGGCCGCCTGTGCCAACGCCGCCGCCCTGGCCGATTGGCTCGCCCAACAACCGGGCGTTGCCCAATCCATTTACCCGGGCCGCCCCGATCACGCCGACCATGCTCTGGCCAAGCGTTTGCTCAAGGGCGGTTACGGCCACATGCTTTGTTTCGAGTTAGCCGGCGGCCGCGACGCGGTCAATCGTTTCATGCGCCAACCTACAGGAATTCCGTTCAGTCCCTCGCTCGGCCACATCACCACGACGCTCAGCCATCCCTGGACGACATCGCATCGTTACACCAGCCCTGCTCAAAAGAAGCGCCAGGGAATCACAGAAGGCTTGGTGCGGTTGTCAGTGGGGGTGGAAGATTTCAACCAAATCAAGGCGGGGATAGGGAAGGGGCTTGCGTAAAAGGGTGCAAGTCTACTTGCGCGCTGCCTCCCATAACACCGCCGCGATTTCCTTTCCCGCCGCCAATAACTGGTCCACCACCTTGCGAATCTTGCGTGCGTCCACCTCCGCTCGCAAGCAACGCAGCATCGCCACTGCGCGGGCCTCGTCGAGCTTATCCACCAGTGTAGGCAATAGCCATTGCTCCACGCCAAAAACTCGGCCGTCCGCCGCGCACAATGGCACCACCGCGGACACGAGCTCACCCAGTTGCTCTTGGGCCGCTGCGACCGCCGCCGCGATTTGTTGTTCCTTGAGACGCACTTTTTCTGACCCGGCGGCGGGCGGCCATTGATACGGCGGCTGCCATTCCATTGCCGGGGCCAGCAAGTCAATATGCGTCAAAACGGCAATGACACGTGGCATCTTCAAATCGGGCCTGGAATCGAACCACTTCCGCAGCTTTTGCATCATCACCAAGTCGGGCTGGCGTGCCGCGGTGCGGGC
>Ga0134121_10002764_pt1 | contig 14936 bp, 8 predicted proteins | sample KB301_FD_96463 | JGI IMG/M metagenome (GOLD analysis project Ga0134121, IMG submission 96463) | Terrestrial soil microbial communities without Nitrogen fertilizer from Kellogg Biological Station, Michigan, USA - KB3-0-1 | ecosystem: Environmental > Terrestrial > Soil > Unclassified ... | reverse complement strand
GTTGAGATCTTTTCCGCCCGACGGCCCCCACGCCTTCGCCATATACTGCGCGAAGATGTCACGCGGGCGAATGCCTTTTACCAGCACCGCGCCGAGATCTCGGATCAAGGGAGTGATGAAGTCGTGTGGCTCGAGTGCGTAGGCGGTTCCGACGGCCGTCGCTTCCTGGCCCAGCGAGCGAAACACGCCGCCGACGACTTTGGTCTGGCGATAAAGATTCACGAGACGCTCTTCAACGAGACGCGTGAGCTTCAGGTAACGATAGAGCTCGAGATGCTGCTCGGGTTTGAGTGTCGTTTCCGTTGAGCAGCTCAGCGGCTTGCCGTCGACGGCCTTGCGCGGCGCATGCTTCGTGCTGACGCGCATTTGAAAACGCGGGCGGCGATGGCGACGAGTTGATTTATCCGGTTGGTCCATGAATTCAATACGTCAACTTAGACAGGATTACAGGATTTGCAAGATTTACAGAATTAGATGTGAACAGCGAGATCGTGCACGCCCTCGGCGGCTTCCATCACGGCCTCGGAAACCGTCGGATGCGCGTGCATCGTTTTCCCGAGCTCATCGGCCGTCGATTCGAGTTGCATGGCTACGCACGCCTCGGCAATCAGCTCGGTCGCGTGTGGTCCGATGATGTGCACTCCGAGAATCTCGTCGTACTTCTTCTCGCCGACAATCTTTACAAAACCCTCTTCCTCGCCGAGTATGCGCGCCTTGCCGGAAGCACTGAACGGAAACCTCCCGATCTTCACGTCGTAACCGAGCTCCTTCGCTTTCGCCTCGGTGAGCCCGACTGATGCAACCTCGGGATCGCAGTAAGTACAATTCGGGACTAATCTTAAATTGATTGGTCGGACGTCCTTCTTACCCGCCATATGCTCGACCGCCACGATACCTTCTTTCGACGCGAGGTGGGCCAGCAAAGGCGTCGGCACCACATCGCCGATTGCATAAACACCCTTCTCCGCCGTCTGCTGGTACTCATCAACCTGGATGAACCCTCTATCGACTTTGATCTTCGTGCCTTCGAGCCCGAGGCCCTGCGTGAAAGGCATACGTCCTACGGCAACCAGCAGCATCTCCGCTTCGAGATTGACGTCTTCTCCCTTGCTGTTCTTCCCGGTGACTTTCACGCCAGTCGGAGTTTTCTCCAACTTTTCGAGCTTCGTACCAACCAGCGACTTGATGCCGCGTTTACGAAAACTGCGTTCGAGCTCCTTTGAGACTTCCTCGTCTTCCAACGGCACGATCTGCGGCATCAGCTCAACTATTGTCGTGTCAGCGCCGAAACGCGAATATACAGACGCAAACTCGACTCCCACCGCACCGCAACCCATCACGATCAACGACTTCGGCACCTGCTGCAACTCGAGAATGTGATCGCTATTGACGACGTGCTGCCCGTCAGTCTCAAATCCCGGAATCGGCCGGACGACTGAGCCTGTCGCGATGATGATGTTTTTCGTCTCGAGCGTCTGCTTTTTGCCTTCCGCGTCGGTGACTTCAACCTTGCCGGGCAGCGCGAGCTTGCCCGTGCCTTTGAAGACAACCACCTTGTTTTTCTTCATTAAATACTCGATGCCCTTCGAGTTTTTCAGCACCACCTTGTCTTTTCTCTTCTGCACGTCGGCAAAAGCGAGCTGAATCCCCGAAGCCTGCACGCCAAAGTCAGCCGCGTGCTGCATCTGCTCGTAAACATGGGCCGACATCAACATCTGCTTGGTCGGAATACAGCCGCGGAGGGTGCAAGTGCCGCCGAGCCGGTTATCTTTCTCGACTATGGCAGTCTTCAACCCCAACTGACCCGCCCGTATCGCTGCTACATATCCACCCGGCCCACTGCCGATAATCGTCACGTCAAACTGTTCGTTCGCCAATTTTGTAGGTTTCCCCTCGTCAAGTGCGGTAATAAAAGAAAAGACCACGCATTATAATCAATGCCACAAACAGGCACAAAAGCAGCAACTCTGCGGCCCTCTGCGTATCTCTGCGTTCTCTGCGTTAAAGGCTATTTCAACGCTGAGGTCGCAGAGATACGCAGGGCCGCAGAGAAAAAGGGCGCGCCCAATAAGAACGCGCCCATTAAATTAGCTGCGAAGGTGTTAGAACTCGAAGCGAGCAGCAAACTGCACCTGGCGCTCGCGGAACAACGTGCTGTCAGCGCCGGTGACGTTAAAGAACGGGTTGGTGCCCGCGCCGTTGAAGGTCAACGTCGTGCCCGCCTGGTTATAGAGTGTCGCGTTGACGACCGTAACCTGCGTCCGGTTGAACACGTTGAAGCCTTCTGCCAGCACTTCGAGCTTGACACTCTCAGTCAGGCTGAAGCGTCGCGAAAGCCGCGCGTCGAGGTACCAAATGTTCGGTTGTTTGAAGAAGTTGCGTGGCACCAACGAGAAGCGCGACGAACCACCCGAACCATTGATGCCGCCCCCCGGCGTCGTATTGGAAGCGAACCCGAACGAGGTCGGGGTGATGTTGCCGCTGATATTTCCGGTCACTCGCTGTCCCGAGAACGCATTCAAAATCGGCGCAATCGTCCAACCATTAAAGATGGCCTTCGCCGGTCCTTCATTGAATGGGTTCGGATTGTAGACCGCGCTGACCACAAATTTTTGCCGGCGGTCAAACGCCGAGAGGGCATCCTCGCCTTGCTGGTCGAACGCGTTGAAAGGCAGATTGTTCGTGGTGAACGTGGTCGAGGTCTGGCCCGTATCGGAAGAACGCGACAAGGTATAGTTCGCCTGGAACTGTAGTCCTCTCGTCAGACGACGATTGGCCTGAAAAACGAGGGCGTGATACTTGGAAACCACATCGCTGCGAATTTCCGTGAGCTGCGCAAAGGCAGTGTTGGGCCGTGGTCCAACAAAGATCGGCGTATTGTAAGTCTGACCCGCGAATGGTCCACCGACGATGTTCAGCGACACGATACGCGCCGCCCGCGGCAGGTTCGTGTCGACGAAGTTTGGCAACGAGTTGCCGAAACTGCCGAGATACGAAGCCGAGACCACCGTGTTTCTCGAGATCTCGCGCTCGACAATGAAATCCCACTGATGAATCTGCGGCAGTTGGAAATCGTCGTCAAAGAACTGCACCGCGCCTACCGGCGGATTTGAAGGCGGCAACAGGTTCGGATAGATCGGAAGCAATGCACAATTATCCGGCGTTAGGCCTGCGCATGCGGCCGGAAGATTTGTCGCACTGGCGGTAAACTGCCGCTGACCTCGATCAGTACCAACACCCGTGTTCACGAGCGTGTTGTAAACGGTCGAGTTGATCACGCGGCCGTAATAGAGTCCCCAGCCACCGCGAACACTGGTTTTGCCATCACCGCTGATGTCATACGCAAAGCCGACGCGTGGTCCAAAGTTGTTCCGGTCGTCGACTTTGTTCTGTGTCTGCGGTACCGCCGGATTCGGGTTTACCGGGTCCGGATTGAGCTGGTATTCGTAACGCAGACCGAGATTCAGGGTGAGTCGCGGTGTCACGCGCCAATCGTCCTGAATGAAGTAGTTCAGGTCGGTGGTCTTCATGTCGAGACCAAGCACACCAAAACCCTGGTTGAAGTTACCTGCGTAACACTTGCCCGCGCGGCGAGTTGAACCAATGCACAGACCGAAACTTTCATCGCCATTGTTCGGGATGTTGTCAGGAACAAGAGAGCGAATCGAGCCGTTGGTTGTGAAGTTGACGTAGTCGACGATGAAATCCGATAGTCCGGTAGTTGCGCCGGTGTAGTTGAACTCACCACCCGAGAAGCGCAGGTTGTTGATGATGTCTTTGACGAAGTTTATATCGCCGCCCCACTTGAAGGTGTGATTGCCGGCCGTAAGCGTGACCGTGTCGGCAAACTGCCAGCGGCGCTCATCCGGAAACGAAGCGCGCTCGAGAAACTCGGGCATTCCAAACGAGAAAGTCGTGGCGCCGACCAGGATTGTTTGCGGTGAGCGGCCGCCAACAGCATTCGTCGGCTCTCCCGCAATCGGCGGTTGACTAAACTGAAACTCGTTGTCGCGGCCCCACTGAAAGCGAAACTCGTTCAGCAGCGTAGAGGTAAGCGTCGAAGCGAGCTTAGCGTTGAATGAATCGATCTGGACAGCGTCATCGCCAAAATTGTCGACGGCGCGCGTGTTGGTGGCCTGCGTCTGAATTCCCGCGGGCGAATCCCAACGCAAACGGTTGTAGCTCGCGGTAAACGTGTTCTTGTCGTTGATGACCCAGTCGACCTTCGGCAGGAAAAGCTTTTGGTCGCCGGTTCTCGGAACCGGGCCTGACAAGGTGGACAGGAAGTTGAGCGTGTTCGTGATTTGAGCGTTTGTCAGACCACGAGCCAGCAGAGTGTTGCGAGTAGTCTGGGTCAGATTCAGAAACCCGTTCTGACCAAAAACCGCGAGGCCGGGAAAATCCCGGTTCTGCTGATCGTAGCTGAAGAAGAAGAACGCCTTGTCTTTTACGATAGGGCCACCGATCGTGCCGCCAAACTGGTGGCGCACATCTTTCGGCTTGTAGCCAACCGGAGTGAAGACGCCGTTAATCAGCTCCTGGCGAACGGCGAGTGGATTTCGAGCGCCCCACTTGTTATTGCGCTGGTAGTAAAACGCGCCACCGTGAAAGTCGTTCGTGCCGCTCTTCGTGATCGCGTTGACCACGCCGCCGGCCGAACGGCCGTACTCCGCCGAGTAGCTCGACGTGTTGACCTGAAACTCGCGAATCGCAGCCTGGCTGATCGAGTAGCTGATACGCGTGCGGCCGCGCTCTTCAGCGAAGAACGCCTGGTTGTTGTCGCCGCCGTCGATCGTGTTGTTGTTCAGCAAGCCGGAGATGCCGCGGAAGCTGATCAAGCCGAACGTGCCGTCGGGCACCGCGCCAGGAGTGAGCAAAGCAAAGTTTGACCAGCGACGACCGTTGATCGGCAGCTCGTTGATCGAAGTCTGGTTGATGTTGGTCGAGAAGTCCTGTTGCGTGGTGTTGATGACCGGCGCTTCAGCACTGACGTCTACCGTGCTGACTATCGAACCGACCGCGAGCCCGATCTCGAGGCTCGTTTCGCGTCCGACTTCGACTACCACGTTTTGCTGCGTGATCTCACTGAAGCCCGTCGAGTTCACGGTGACGGAATAGGTTCCCGGTTGCAGGTTTGCGACCTTGAATCGTCCGGTGTCGTCAGTCGTGGCAGTATCTTCTTTATTCGTGCCGGAGTTCTTGACGGATATCGTGGCGCCCGACACGACTTCTTTATTAGGGTTGGTAACGACGCCGCCAATCGAGCCGGTGGTGGTCGACTGCGCGAGGCCTGCTGCGCTGAGAGCGAACAGCATGAGGCTCGCAAAAAAGAGCTTCGCTATTTTTGACATACTGGGGAACTCCTTAAGCAATGAGTTTACGGTTGAATGAGCTTCGGCCCAATGGGCTACGCCGGTGTTTTGCCAGTTGCTAAAGCGTCTAAATTAAAAGTCAGAAAGGATATGCGCGAGAGTTGACTTCTATCACGCTCCGCCCTGCTTTAGCAAGGTTTTTAGAGTACCGCGAGGCAATTAAATCGGTGTAAAGACTTTTCTCACGAAGCGGCGCAACGACGCGGCGAAAGCTTACTCTGCGCCGCTGCGCCGCCGCGTGAGAATTCCGTAAAAAGAGAAACGCGGATGATAGGGATTGAACCCGTATCATCCGCGTCATCCGTGTTACGACTGACTAAAACTCGAAGCGAGCTGCGAACTGAATCTGACGTTCACGGAAGAAAAAGCCGTTGGACAAGTCACTCGGTGTGCCGAACGTCGGATCGAAAGTACCGATCACGCTCGAGCCGGATGCTGACAAAACATACATGCGGTTATTCACACCCGTAACCTGCGTACGGTTGAAAATGTTGAAGCCCTCGGCCAGCAATTCGATCTTCGAACCTTCCGTCACCTTGAAGCGACGTGAAATACGAAGGTCGACGTACTTGATCGACGGTGCATGGAACGCATTGTTTGGCGTCAATCCAAATCGCAGCGATCCGTTCGTACCGTTGATGCTGCCGGTCTGCTGCGGAGTGCCGAACGTGCTGCCGGTAGCAACCGCGGTCGGCGGCGTGAAGCCGTTAGTGACGGCCGTGTAGCGGAACCCTGAATACATGTTGACGATGGGCGCGATGGTCCATCCGTTCAGGATTGCCTTGGCAGTGTCACTAAAACCGGTGAAGTTAGTGTTGTAAACAACGCTGGCGACGAACTTGTGACGGCGGTCAAATGGAGACAGACCGCTGTCAGCCGGTGCATCAAATGGATCGAACAGCGCCGAGAACCCTGGAGTGAAGGTGGCTGAGCTCTGCGATCCGCCGTTGTCCTGTGATCGTGAGAGCGTGTAGCTGCTCTGGAACTGCAAGCCGTGCGTCAGACGTCGATTGGCCTGCAACACGAGAGCGTGATACTTGGTCGAGATGCTGTCGCGAATCTCGAGGATGTTGCCGAAGGATCCATTCGGTCTCGCGCTGCCGGTCGCAGGAGCGCGGTAGAACGGAAACGCCCAGGTCTGGCCTGCGAATGGTCCATCGACAAGGGTTACTCGTCCCTGGGCAGTTGCGGGAGACAGGTTGGTATCGACGAACGTGGTCAGGTGTTGTCCGTAGCTAAAGAGATAGCTCGCGGAGACAACTGTATTACGCGCGACTTCACGTTCAATGATTATGTCGCCCTGGTGAATCAATGGATTCTGGAATCCATCGCGGAAGTAATTGACTGCCGCGGTGCCCGCAGGCGCCGTGGCCAAAATATTCGGGAACAGCGGAGCCGTTGGGTTGCCGGCGGGGTTGTTGGCATTAGCAGTACCGCCGCAGAGCGCCGCACTGCAATTGGCCGGAACCGAGCTGACGGCCTGACCAGCCGACGTTCCAGTGTTGATGAGCGAGTTGATGATGATCGTGCCGTTGATGCGGCCGTAGTAGATACCGTAGCCGCCGCGCAGGCTGGTCTTACCATTGCCACTGAGATCCGTCGCGAAACCAATGCGCGGACCGAAGTTGTTCTTGTCGCTCGGCCGGTTCGCCGTCTGCGGCAACGCCGGGTTCACGAGGAACGGTTCCGGAAACGCTTCGTAGTCCCAACGCAAACCGAGGTTCAGTGTCAGTCGCGGCGAAACGCGCCAGTCATCCTGAGCAAAGAAAGCCCAGTCAGTAGTTCGCTCTGTAAAGCGAGGTTGGCCGAAACCCTGTGTGAAGTTGCTGGTGTAGCACCTGCCGGCAAACCGGGTTTGAGCGGCATTGGGCGCCGCAACTGCGGTGGCGCACCTGCCGGTAAGATTCGTGGTCGCGTTATTGGCATCAAAATTTGCCTGAGCCTGCGCCCGGAGGGCGCCGTTAGTAACCCAGTTTGTGTAGTCGACGATGAAGTCGTTGATGTTGCTGTAAGTGTAAGAACCGGCGCCGGTGAACAGGTTGTCGTCCACGTCACGAACGCGGTTGATGTCGGTACCAAACTTGAAGGTGTGGTTTCCGGTTGTGTACGTCAGTGAGTCTGCGAACTGAAAGCGGCGCTCATCAGGGAGAGCAACGCGATCAAGCGAGGTGGCCTTGCCGATCGTGATGCCGTTGGTCAACGTAATCTGCGGTGAAAATCCATTGGCCGTCGTCGGCTGGCCCGGAAGCGGGGTCTGCGCAAATTGCGAATTCAGCTCATCGGCCCACTGGAAGCGGAATTCGTTGATGAGTTTGGTTGAGATAGTTGAAGCGAGACGCAGGTTCAGCGAATCGACCTCAACGAAGTCATCACCGAAGCCGGTGCGATCGCGAGTCACGGTCGCGCCAGTCTGAACGCCCGCCGGTGATTTCCAGCGCAAGCGGTTATACGTAGCGGTGAACTGGTTATTCGAGTTGATGTTCCAATCGATCTTCGGCAAGAACAATCTCTGATCGCCACGACGCGGCACTTCGCCAGTCTGATCGTTAAGAAATCCCAATGCCGCATCGATCTGCCCGTTTGTCAGGCCTCTTCCGGTAAGCGTACCGCGGTTAACTGTACCGAGATAACCAGGCGTACTAAATATCGCGATGCCGGGGAAGTTGCGTCGCTGCTCGTCGTAGCTGAAAAAGAAGAACAGGCTGTCTTTAACGATTGGGCCACCAATGGTGCCGCCAAACTGATAGCGAACGTCTTTTGGTTTCAGAGCTTCTCGGGTGGAGACTCCGTTCACCAACCGGGTTATGAAACTATTCGGGTTGCGCGCGCCCCACTTGTTGTTGCGATCGTAAAAGAAACCCGAACCGTGAAACTCATTCGTTCCTGATTTGGTGACGGCGTTGATAACACCGCCGGCCGAACGTCCATACTCAGCCGCGAAGTTTGAAGTGTTGACCTGAAACTCGCGAATCGCACCCTGGCTGATTGAATAGCCGGCGCGCGTGCGTCCGCGCTCTTCTGAGAAGAACGCCTGGTTGTTGTCGCCACCATCGACAGTGCTGTTGTTCAGCAAACCGGAAATGCCGCGAAAACTGATCAGACCGAAATTGCCGTCAGGAACAGCAGTGGGAGTAAGAATGGCGAAGTTGGACCAGCGACGTCCATTGACCGGGAGCTCGTTAATGGAAGTCTGGTTGATGTTGGTCGAGAAGTCCTGCTGGGTGGTGTTGATTACCGGCGCCTCAGCGCTGACATCTACGGTGCCGGTTACCGGACCAACACTGAGCGCGACTTCCAGGGTCGTCTCACGTCCGACTTCAACCACGATGTTTTCCATCGTGCTGGGACTGAATCCGGACGAATTTACGGTCACGGAGTAGTTTCCGGGTTGCAGGTTCGCAACCTTGAAACGTCCGGTGTCATCGGTGGTGGCCGAATCTTCTCGATTCGTGCCCATGTTTTTCACCGTGACTGTGGCGCCGGTGACGACCTCTTTATTAGGATTGCTGACAACGCCACCGATGGAGCCTGTGGTGGTCGACTGGGCAAAGGCGACTGCGCTAAACGCGAACACCAGCAGGCTTACAAACAAGAACTTTACAGTTTTCGACATACAGGGGAACTCCTTACATGAGTTGACAGTTGAACGTTTCTCGGCCGCGCGAGCCGAGCCGGAGATTCTATCGCAATTTAAGACAGCAGAAATCAATTTAAGGAAGACTTAACACTTAACCCTGATGGGGCTTTAGCTTTTGGCGAAAATTCGCAATCGTTGTGCCGGATAAAGGCTGCGCCCGCCTAAGCAGACGAACCCTCTTTATGCCAATAGTTAACGCCCGGAGAGAGAAGAAGACCGGCTCCTGAGCAGAACAGGAATTTGGATCTAATCCTAATTTCAGGAGAAGCAAGCGAGCGCTTTAAATAAAACAAGTCCGGGCGAATATTAAACTCGCTCGACCACCATCGCAATTCCCTGACCGCCGCCGATGCAAGCCGTCGCGAGACCGTATCGTTTGCCGCGGCGATGCAGTTCGTGCAGCACCGTCAAAACGAGCCGCGTGCCTGTCGCGCCGAGCGGATGTCCGAGCGCGATCGCGCCGCCGTTGACGTTCGTACGACTGCGATCCAAGCCCAGCTCTTTTTCCACAGCCAGGTACTGCGCCGCAAAAGCCTCGTTCACCTCGATGAGATCGATATCGTTCAGTGACAGGCCAGCCTTCTGCAACGCCAAACGCGTCGCCGGCACGGGTCCGATGCCCATGATCTCGGGCTCAACACCAGCATAAGCCCAACTCACGATGCGGCCCATCGGCTTCAGATCTTTTTGCTTTACAAACTCCTCGCCCGCGATCACGAGCGCCGCCGCGCCGTCGACGATTCCCGAAGCATTACCGGCCGTGACAAATCCGTCGTGTGCGAATGCGGGTTTGAGTTTCGCGAGGATCTCGAGCGTCGTTTCCGGACGCGCGTGATCGTCGTCAGTGACTTGAATTGTTCCTTTGCGCGACTTCACTTCAACCGGGACGATCTCTTCTGCGAGAAAGCCGGCATCTTTGGCGCGCTTCGCTTCCTGCTGCGATCGCAGTGCGTACTTGTCCTGCTCTTCGCGCGGGATCTCAAACTTGCGCGCGAGGTTTTCCGCCGTGCCGGCCATCGGTGTATTGCAGTAAGTATCGAGCAACGCCACCATCAAACTGTCTTCGAGTTTTCCCTGGCCGAGCGCGAAACCCGATCGCGCGCCGCGAATGACGTGTGGCGCCTGCGACATCGATTCCATGCCGCCGACCAGACACGTGTGCGCCTCGCCGAGCTGAATCATTTGCGCGCCTGACACGATTGATTGAATGCCGCTGCCGCAGAGTCGATTGACTGTCAACGCCGGACGGTCGAAAGGCACGCCGGCTTTGAGCGCGACGTGACGAGCGCCGTAGATGGCGTCGCCGGATGTTTGCAGTGCGTTGCCGATCACGGTGTGATCGATTTCTTCAGGTTTGACGCCCGTTGCTTCGAGCGCGCCGCGCGCCGCGACTGCGCCCAGATCGATTGCTGAAATATCCTTCAACACGCCGACATACTCACCCATCGGCGTCCGCTTGCCACCCAGTATGAAAACGTCCTTACTCATGTCAAATCCTCAGTTACGAATTACCGCCCCCTCAGAAACCTTGAAGACTACCACAAGAAGACCAGACCACAAAAGGCACACAGAAGAACGCAAGAACAAATTTCTTACTGAAAGAACACCAGGCATAACTTTAAAATTACGTTTGTGCTTTTTGCGTCCTTTGTGTGCCTTTTGTGGTCACGGTCTGAATCGTCGTTCCTGAACGTAGCGGTGGAGTAGTTCTTCGAGGAAGCCTTCGTAGGTGAACGTGGCGAGGTCGTAGGCGGGTCGGATTTTGTAAAGAATCGGGAGTGAAACCCGCCAGGCCATCCATTGCCGCGGCATATCAGAAAGATCCCAGCGGCGACGCAGAAAAGTCTCTACCACCTGAATCTCCGCGTCAGTCAAACTGTTCAAACTGGCAGTGAAATCTACCGGCTTGAAGGAGCGTCGCATCGCGGGATCGCTGACCGGCGTCGCAAACACCTTCGTGAACTCAGGCGCCTCGGTTTCACGTTCACGAACGACGACCGTGCCCCCGACCATGTCGCCAATGCGCTGATCGCGCGTCGATGAAAAAACCGCGATCAGTCCAATCGAATACGAACCCATCGGAAACATGTCGAGCGGACGAATCAGGTTTCGCACCGACGCCTCCCAGAACGTGATCGGCCGCCCATCCTCGCGAATCACTCGCAACTTCAACCAACGCTTGCCCGGCGTTTGCCCGCTCCAGATCCACTCGAAGAACGTGAAGTAACCGGCAAACACCAGAAACAGAAGAATGATCATCACCGCGAGCACCCACTTCGGCGCGCTCGCCACCATCTGCTCGATGACCGAGAAATTCATGAGTGCGAGTGAAGCAATACCGATGAGGGCCAGCGTGAGCACCTGGATCGTGTGGTCGATCGCACACGCAAGAAAACGATTCCCGATCGAGGCCAGCGCGAAGTGCAGCGGCACGCGCTCCGGCGTCTCGATGATCAGCACCTCTTCATTCGCGAATGTGGCCGACATTTTTTAGGGGCTTAATTTCCTCTCACTCGCACAAACTTACGCTTCCCCAGCTGGACCAGCACCGAACGATCTGCACTGATCCCTATCTCGAAGTCCGTCTGCGTCCGTCGCTCACCATCAACATAAACACCGCCCTGCTCGATCAGGCGCCGGGCTTCAGCCATCGACGGCACAAGCCGAAGCTCAACCAAAAGCTTCGGCAGCTTCCATGACGCGGACGCCAACGTTCGCTCCTCAATATCCTCCGGCGTCTGCTTGTTACGAAACATCGCATTGAACTCTTCCTCAGCCTTGCGCGCTTCGCCTTCGGAATAGAAATCAGCCACGATGCGCTTCGCGAGATCGGCTTTGATGTCGCGCGGATTACGGTCAGAATTTCGCAGCGCCGCAATCTCCGCGACCGAAAGATCCGTGCACAGCTCGTAGTAACGCCACATCAACTCATCACTGATCGACATCACCTTCCCGAAGATCTCCTGCGGCGGCTCGTTGATGCCGATGTAGTTACCCAAACTCTTCGACATCTTCTGCACGCCGTCAGTGCCTTCGAGCAACGGCGTGATCATCGCCACCTGCGATTCCTGCCCGTACTCGCGTTGCAGGTTGCGGCCCATCAGCAAGTTGAACTTTTGATCCGTGCCACCAAGCTCGACGTCCGCTTCGAGCGCCACGGAGTCGTAAGCCATCACGAGCGGGTACATCACTTCGTGCAGCGCGAGCGGGCGGTTCGTTTCCAATCGTTGTTGAAAATCGTCGCGCTCGAGGATCTGCCGCACCGTGACATGACCCGCGAGCCGCAGGAAACCGGCGGAGCCGAGCGTGTCCATCCAGCGTGAATTGAAATCGATGACTGTCTTTTCCGGATCGAGCAACTTGAAGATCTGTTGTTTGTAAGTCTCGGCGTTGGCGTTGATCTCCTCGCGCGTGAGCTGCGGGCGCGTGGTGCTCTTGCCGGAAGGATCGCCAATCATCCCGGTGAAATCTCCGATGAGAAAGATCGCGATGTGGCCCAGCTCCTGGAACGCGCGCAGCTTGCGGATGACGACCGTGTGGCCCAGGTGAATATCAGGCGCGGTCGGATCGGCGCCGAGTTTCACGCGCAAAGGCTTGCCCGTGGCCGCCGATTTTTCGAGCTTCGCGCGCAGCTCGGCCTCGCGAATGACCTCCACCGTGCCTTTGCCGAGATATGAGAGTTGTTCGTCAATAGTCATCGACGGATAGAGTAGCTCAATTATTAAAGTGTGCGCTATCCTCGTTTTATGGCTGATACAAATCCTCTTAGCAATTGCCGTTTGGTATTTATCGGATGCGGTGTGATGGCCGAGGTAATCATCGCCGGGCTACTCCGGCAGAAGCTGGTTGCGCCCGAGCAGATTGCCGGAAGTCACCCGCGACAGGCGCGTCGTGAAGAGATGCACGTGAAGTATGGCGTCGAGATGTTTGAGAGTAATCGCGAGGCTGTTGCTGACACTTCGATCGTCGTGCTTTGCGTAAAGCCGCAACGTTTGCATGTCGTGCTCGAAGAGTTGAAAGGCGCGCTCGTGAAAGAGCAGCTTGTCGTTTCGATCGTCACGGGGGCGAAGATTGGGACGATCTCCGAGCAGCTCCTGCATGCGTCGGTCGTGCGCACGATGCCCAACACGCCCGCGCAGATTGGCGAAGGTATGACTGCGTGGACCGTAAGCAGCGAAGTCAGCGAGGAGCAGGAGCGTCAGGTTTGTGCGATGCTCGACGCGCTCGGCAAGAATGTACGGGTTGAGAACGAGCGACAGATCGACATGGCGACGGCGTTGAGCGCGACTGGACCAACGTATATCTATTTAATGATGGAAGCGTTGATCGATGCGGGTGTGCACATGGGCTTTTCCCGTCACATCGCACAGGACCTGGTCCATCAGATGATTCTGGGAGCAGTGTTGTTTGCGAGAGAGTCGCACAAGCATCCGGCGGAGCTGCGAAACATGGTGACGTCGCCGGGCGGCACGTCGGCGGAAGCGATCTATCAGATGGAGAAGGGTAGCTTGCGGACGGTGTTGTCGAAGGCCGTGTGGGCGGCATTTCAGAAGGCTGAGGCACTCGGGAAAACAATTTAGCCGCGGATCTTCGCGGCTAAAACTAACCTCACAGCCTCGGGATACAACTGGTGCTCCTGCTCAAGTATCCGCGCGGACAAACTATCAACCGAATCTCCACCAATCACCGGGACCGTACGCTGCGCGATGATTGGACCACCATCAAGCGTCTCGTCGACGAAGTGCACCGTGCATCCACTCACCTTCACACCGTGCTCGAGCGCCTGTCGCTGCGCATCCAATCCGGGAAACGCAGGCAAGAGACTCGGATGAATATTGAGTATCCGCCCCCGAAACGCCTCGACAAAACACGGCGACAACAACCTCATGTACCCGGCGAGGCAAACCAGATCGACGTGGCGCTCCCGCAGAATTGCGATGATCTCGCGCTCGTGCTCTTCACGACTGCGCCCCCGACGCCCAATCGCACCGGTTTCGATGCCACGCTCTCGGGCGAGCTCCAACCCGCGCGCCCCGGGTTTATCACTGACGACTATCGCGATCTCGGCATCCGGTATGACACCGTCGCGAACGGCATCGCTGAGCGCCAGCATGTTTGATCCACGACCGGAGATTAGGATCGCAATTCTCTTTTTCAGACCAGCACCTCGCGATTCCCGATAACAACATCTCCGATGCGGTAACAATTTTGCAGATGCGCCTCAATCGCATTCGCATCGCTCGCCGCACAAACGATTACCATCCCGACGCCCATATTGAACGTGCGATACATCTCCGCATCCGAAACGTTACCCAGCTTTCGCAGCAACTCGAACAACGGCGGTATGGGCCACGAGCCGCGCTCGATCCGCACGGCAGTATTTTCAGGAAGGATGCGTGGGATATTGTCTGTGAGCCCGCCGCCGGTGATATGGGCCAGGCCCTTGATCACTCCTTTGTCGAGCAGACCATCAAGCGGTTTCAAGTAGCTGACGTGCGGCAACAGCAACGCCTGGCCTGCCGTCATACTCAACTCCGGCAAATGTGTATCAGATCGATAGCCTGCCACTTCGAAAAAGAGTTTGCGTGCGAGCGAGTAGCCGTTTGTGTGTAATCCGGCGGACGGCAACGCGAGCAGAACATCACCGGGCGCGATCGTTTTACCGTCGATGATCTTCGCACGATCGACTACGCCGACGATGAATCCGGCGATGTCATACTCACCATCCTGGTAGAAACCCGGCATCTCCGCCGTCTCGCCGCCAAGCAACACACAACCATTCTCGCGGCAGCCATTCGTCACGCCTTCAATGATGCTCGCAACAACGTCGGGCGATAACTTTCCGGTCGCGATGTAGTCGAGAAAGAACAGCGGCCGCGCGCCCTGGACCAGGATGTCGTTGACGCAGTGATTGACGAGATCGCGGC
>Ga0134121_10002762_pt1 | contig 14939 bp, 13 predicted proteins | sample KB301_FD_96463 | JGI IMG/M metagenome (GOLD analysis project Ga0134121, IMG submission 96463) | Terrestrial soil microbial communities without Nitrogen fertilizer from Kellogg Biological Station, Michigan, USA - KB3-0-1 | ecosystem: Environmental > Terrestrial > Soil > Unclassified ... | reverse complement strand
CGGCCGAGCAGCCGTCGTGGTCTGCGAGGTTGCCGTCGTCGCACTGCTCGCCGACGTCGAGGATGCCGTCGCCGCAAGCTGCGTCGAGGGCGACCGAGTCGAGCGCCGGCGCGTGATTGTCATGATTGGTGACGTTCTGGTGATGCGTGCCGAGGTGCTCGCGCACGCTCGAGTCATTGTCGAGGTTGCTGCATCCGGCGATAAGCCATGTGGTGCACGCTAGTACTTCAAGTGATATCGATTTCATTCGACCGGCGAAACTAACACAAGCGGATGTATATCAGCGACCGTGGTCATGGTGAGTTGGGCCTGCCGCGATGAAGGTGTCTCATCACGAGCAGTCTATGTATTCGTCGCAGCGGATGCAGCGGTGTTCGCGGCGAATGAGCTTCGGCGCGGTAACGAACTGGCTCCCGGAACTAGCATGGCAATCCGAACACGAGCCGACTTCGTGTTGATGCGATCGGATGGTTGATCGATGTGCTGGGCGCGCTCTCCCAACTTGCGATCGCGATGTTCTCGGCGAGGCGTGCTCGAGCACCCAGCTGTCCGTGATACGGGTCGCGCGACTACGTGACCATCTGCAGGCGGACGCGCTCCCTGCCGTGGCCGGCTACCGGTGTCCCGGCTCCAGCTCGCGCCGGATGTCGTCGAGCGCGTCGCGCTCGGCGCTGGCGCGGTCTTGCCCGCCATCGTACTCGCGGATCGCCGCGCGCTCGGTCCACCGCTCGACGACGTCGTCGGGGTCGCGGCCGAGGCGGCGCGCTAGCTCGACGCAGGCCTGGTGAGACATCTGCCAAGGCTATCAGCATCAGCGTGCGCGCTGTCGATTGCGGTAGCCATTTGATACCCGCCGGAGGTCTCCGGCTTGGGACACTTCTACTTGACAACCAGACGATTACATAGTCCAGGTGGTTTGAGCGCGATGATTTGCGAATCGGGCTCAAGCGGAGATCCCGCGTGACGCGGTGCGCGGCGGCGCTCGTTGTGGTTCGATGCGCGCCGGCGGCCCAGCGCCTGGATGGAGTGAAGAAATTCCAGCAGTGGCCGTCCAACCCCGCCGGAGGATTCAGATGAACCGACTCGCCATCTTGTTGTTCGCCCTCGCTCCCGCCGTCGCCCACGCGGACAAGAGCTTCAACTCCGGTAATGGAGGATCGTGGGACTGCGCGAAGGACCCGGTCGTCCACATCAACGCTGGTAAGAGCTTCTCGCTGGCGGGTGCATGCAAGGAGGTCCACGTCAACGCGAGCCAGCTCAAGCTGACGATCGAGAGCGTCGACGAACTGCAGATCAACGGCTCGAACAACGCGATCACGGCTGGCGTTGTCAACGAGATCCACGTCAACGGAAACGACAACGCGATCACGTACAAGAAAGCCATGACGGGCGCTGCGCCGGAGGTCCACCTGAATGGCGAGCGTAACGCCGTCTCGGGAGATGCATCCGCGGCGACAAGCAAGCCTGCCGACAAGCCTGCCAACAAGCCTGCCGACAAGCCCGCCGACAAGCCCGCCGACAATGCCGGCTCCGGGATCGACTGTACGAAGCAACCGAGCACGACCATCAACAACGGCCGCGGCACGTACCGGTTTACCGGGACCTGCGAGAAGATCTCGGTCAACGGTGGCGAGAACAAGCTCACCATCGAGAACGTGCAGCAGCTCACGGTCACGGGCTCGAATAATCAGGTCGACGTCGGCGGCGCGGACAAGATCTTCGCAACCGGCAGCGATAACAAGATCACCTACAAGAAGGGGTTGTCCAGCGCACAGCCGAAGGTCTCTTCGGTCGGGAACAACAACAAGATCGATCAGGTGAAATGATCTGGTTCGTGGCATGCTGCAGAGGTCGACACGATGCCGAAGGGGCAAAGCCAATGACCAAACTCACTCCCCCCGATGTTGCGGATATCGCGCCTGACTTCACACTCCCCGATGCCACCGGCACGCCCCGCCGGCTCGCCGATCTGTGCGCCAAGCAGCCGCTCCTGCTGGTGTTCTACCGCGGCCACTGGTGACCCTTCTGTCTCCGCCAGTTGGCGGAGTACCGCGACCGGTTCGCAGAGTTGACAACGTTTGGCTTCGGCGTCGTCGCCCTCTCCGTCGACGAAGCGCAGCGCTCTCGCGCGCTCGCCGAGCAGCTCCAGCTTCCGTTTTCGCTGCTCTGCGACCCCGCCAGGGAGGTCGTGCAGACGTACGGGCTCCTCAACGCGGAAGAGAAGGGCGGCATCGCCTATCCCGCCACGTTCGTCCTCGACCGCGATCGGACGGTGCGCTTCCGATCGCTTGATCGTACCGCGAAGCGCGTCGATCTGGAGGGCCTCTTGACCTTCCTCCGGAGCGGCATCTCCTCGGCTTCGCCAGCCGTTCCGGCGCGATCAGGCGTCATCCCGAGCGCGCGCGATTGGCTGCGGATTGTGCGCAACGTGCTCCGGCATGGGGCTCGCTCGCCGAAACCCTGATCGCTCAGGTCAGGGCGGAGCAGGCACCAGCCACTCGAGCGGTCCGTCTGGATATCCGCCAGGCTTCGCGCTGAGCGCACACAGCAGGCGACCATCGGTGGCGACGTGCCGGTCCCGAGGTCAACGACCAGGGGGCACGCTGGAATGGGCGGCATTACCTGCGAGGTAATGTAGATCTTCGCGGCGGCGAGCTACGCTCGCAGTGAGACGCGCTCGACCGAGCCTGCGCCGCTGTTCCACTCACGCACCAGCCACTCCACCATCGGACCACATATGCACGTCGCCATCACGGGAGCATCGAGCGGCATCGGCGAGGCACTCGCTCGCGCGTACCTGACACGCGGGGCCCACGTCACGCTGGTTGCACGCCGCGCCGAGCGCCTGCACGCAATCGCGCAGGAGGCAGCCGGCACCACCTACGTTGCGTCCGCCGACCTCGGCGACATCGCGAGCGCGTGCGCGTGGATCGGTCCCGCGGAGGCGGCGCTCGGACCGATCGACATCCTCATCAACAACGCCGGCGCGTCGATGATCCACCCGACTGTGTCGACCGACTGGGCCGAGGCCGAGGCGCTGCTCCGGCTCAACGTGATGGCGCCATTCAAGATCACCTGCGCCGTGCTCCCCGGCATGGTGGTGCGCGGGCGGGGCTGCATCGTCGATATTGCCTCGGCCGCCGCGCTCGCGCCGAAGCCCGGCTTCTTCTTCTACAACGCGTCGAAGGCGGCCCTCGCGGCAGCCTCGGAGAGCCTGCGCGCCGAGCTGCGCGGCAGCGGTGTCCACGTGGTCACCGTGTATCCCGGTCCCATTCACACGCCAATGGCGGATGCCAACTTCGCGGCGTACGAGCCGAGCGTCGCGCGGCGGATGCCTACAGGCGACCCCGGCGTGCTCGCGCGCCTCGTGATCCGGGCCGTCGAGCAACGCCGCCCGCGCGTCATCTATCCCCGAGTCTATGCGGCGATGCGGTGGTTTGCGCCCCTCGCACGGTGGGCCGCCGATCGCGCGCCGACCGCGACGCGGCCCCGCGCGCACCTGGCGTTCGGCGACCAGGCCCCCCACGGCTGATCGGCAAACGCTGCTGCCGCAGCGAGAACACTCGCCGAACCCGGGCCTACGCGGGAGTGATCTGTAGAGTCTTCCGACGCCTGTTGATCTTTCGACGTGTGGACGCAACAGGTGTTGCCTGAGCACCACAGATTCCCGTTTGGGCAGGCGGTCAGAATCGGCGCGGCGTCCACGATCACGCGGTCACACCAAAGTTCTCGCGCGCAATCTTGCGCAAGTGCACATCCGCTTGGTGCGCTGCCGCTCGGTGACGATGTAGGCACGTATACGCGGCGTACCGGCCAGGCGGATCCATGTACCGGTCCCTACATCGATTCGGGCGCGAGCCGAGCTGGTCGCATTTCTGCACGTACCGGCGACATGACTCTGATGGGTTTCAATCGAGCTCAAGAGTTCGAGCCTGACGACGTCGTGGATGGACGCTACCGGGTTGTTCGTAAGCTCGCGGATGGCGGCATGGGAACGGTGTTTCTCGCCGAGCACATGCTCATCAAGCGCCGGGTCGCGATCAAGCTCCTGCATGCCGAGCTCGCCGCGGACCGCGAGATGGTCGAGCGGTTCATGAAGGAGGCCTCGGCGGCCGGCACTCTCGGCCATCCGCACATCGTCGAGTCGACGGACATGGGGTTCACGCGCGAGGGCATCCCGTACATCGTGTTCGAGTACCTCGAGGGTTGCCTCCTCTCCGAGGAGATCTGGCGTCTCGGCAGGTTGCCAGTCCGCCGCGCGCTGATCATCGCGCGCCAGATCGCGTCGGCGCTTGAAGCGGCGCACAACGCCCAGATCGCCCACCTCGATCTCAAGAGCGACAACGTGTTCCTGACCGATCGCGGCGACGCGCTCGATCACGCGAAACTGCTCGACTTCGGCATCTCGCGGTTCATGGCGGCCGACTCCGAGAACACGCAACCGCGTATCGTGATGGGAACGCCGGAGTTCATGGCGCCGGAGCAAGTGACCAGTCCCGATGTGGCCGATTATCGAGCCGATATCTATGCGCTCGGCGTGCTGATCTACGAGATGCTGGCCGGACACTCTCCGTTTGTGAGCAATGATCCCCGCTGGGTGCTGGAGCGGGTCGTGAACACGCCGCCGCCACCGCTCGATCGTCCGGTTCCGATGGGGGTGGAGCGCCTGCTGTTCGACGGTCTGCTCGTGAAGTCGTTCGAGCAGCGGCTGCAGACCATGGGCGAGGTGATCGCCATCCTCGACCAGCTGATCGCTACGGTACGGTCCGGGGTTCCCGAGGCGCTGGACTCGTTCGACGAACTGGAGGGCATCAGCGACGCTCGCGATCGCGTCCACCCCAACGATCTGTTGGCTGAGCACTCGGTTCCAAGTTTTGCCAGTTATTTCCCAGTGTAGATACCCGCGGCACGGCGCCTCTTCCTTGGTCCGCAATCGAGCGGGCAAGGAGGTCCGAATGAAGAAGCAGCAGTGGATCTGGTGCGGTCTCGTCTTGGCGTTGGCGTCGTGCGTGGGGGCGTCGACTGACGGGGTGGAGAGCACGGAGCGGCAATCAGAGGTGTCGAGTCCGATAGCGGCGGAGCCCCAGGTTGTCACGTGGCCTCGGGCGACAGGGCCGGCGTCGACAGCCAGCGAAACGTGCACGACGACCGAGAGCGCTTGCAAGGTCGGCCAGTGCGAGCTCGGTCCGCACGACACGTTCTCGATCCTCACCGAGGTTTGCTGCACGCCCTCGGGATCGTGTACGACCGAGCGATACCGGCTCTGCGGGTGCTGAGCTCGGTTGAGCCCGGCGCCGACCGGAGGTAGGCGGACGTACGTTCGTGAGCCGGCCCCCCTCGCTCGCTGCGAGGTCAGATCACAACGAGCCCTTGGCAGGCGCGCGATCGTGGTTACCGATGGCGCATGACGTTGCCTCTGTCCAGCCGCCGGCTGCGCACCGCGTTCGTCTTCGCGGTTGTCGCCGCGCTGTTCGGCGCGCTCCGCGCTCTGGTCTGATCCGACGACCATCATCCGCCGCAGGTCTTGTCCGCGATCCGCCGAGTGCGGCGTCGGCCCTGAGGCGCGAGCGCACGCCGCACGAAAAGTGCACCGAGATGAGGGCGCCCGGTATCTTTTCGGGTATCGGATGCGTCTCTCCCGTCATGAGCAAGCCATTCGAACCTTCGGATACCGAGCTTCCGGATGTGGTGCGTGGATCCTGGCATCGTTTCCTCGACACGTATGAGCCGCTCCGCTCCGAGCTTTACCGATACTGCCGCCACCTGACCCGCAGCCCGTGGGACGCGGAGGATCTCGCCCAGGACGCCATGGCGCGGGCGTTCGTGACGATCGGTCAGATGGGGCACCAGCCCGCGAACCCGCGCGCCTGGTTGTTCCGCGTGGCCTCGAATCTGTGGATCGATCACGTGCGCCGGCGCCGGCGCGAGGAGCCGCTCGACGGTGAGCTCGCGGCGAGCGCAACCGCGAGCGATCCGGCCTTTGCGCGTGAAGCTGCCGGCACGCTGATCGGCCGCCTCTCGCCACAGGAGCGCGCGGCGGTGGTACTCAAGGACGTCTTCGAGCTCTCGCTCGACGAGGTCGCCGAGGCGCTGTCGACGACGACCGGCGCCGTGAAGACCGCGCTCCATCGCGCGCGCGGCAAGCTGGTCGAGGCCAGGCCCGAGGAGGCGCATGTCGCCGCGCCCACCGTGCCCGCCGTGCCCGCCGTGATTGACGCATTCTGTGCTGCGTTCAACGCGGGCGATCTCGATCGGCTCACGGCGCTCCTGCTCGATACGAGCGCGGTCGAGGTGGTCGGCGCGACGACGCAGTACGGTCCGGAGGCCGCGCGCCGCACCGTGCTCTACGGCATGCTGTTCGGCAGCCGGCGGATCGCCACGCCCGAAGGGGACTGCGGGATCGAGCCGCGTTTCCGGCAGGGCGCCCTACCGGATTCGCCTCGGGTCGAAGCGCGCCTGCATCGCGGCGAGTTGTTCCTGCTCCACTGGTACGCGCATCAGGACGGCGAGGCTGTCCGCGCGATCACGCGCATCGAGCCCGACGGCGATCGCGTGGCGCGCCTGCAAAACTACTTCTACACACCGGACTTCGTCGCCGACGTCTGCGGCGAGCTCGGGGTGCCGTTCCGAGCGAACGGCCACCGCTGGTGGCTCTCGAACCCGGCGACACGCGCCGTCGACTGACCCGTCTTCCCGAAGGAGGTATTCGCATGTCCCTCACGCTCTATTACCATCCGCTGTCGTCGTTCTGTCACAAGGTCCTGATTGGCCTCTACGAACTCGAGGTGACGTTCGAGAAGCACCTGGTCGATCTCGGCGACGAGGCTTCGCGCGCCGCGTTCGTGAAGCTGTGGCCGCTCGGCAAGTTCCCTGTGCTTCGTGATGAAGCGAGGCAGCGCACGGTCCCCGAGTCGACCATCATCCTCGAATACCTCGACCGGCACTGCGCGACCGCGCCGCGGTTGATCCCGGCCGAGGCGGATCTGGCGCTCGAGTGCCGGCTGCGCGATCGGTTCTACGATCTGCATATCCACCTGCCGATGCAGCAGATCGTCGGGGACCGCCTTCGCCCGGAGGGCCAGCGCGACGCGCTCGGCGTCGAGCAGGCGAGGGCCCAGATCAAGACCGCCTACGCCATCGCCAACGAGCAGCTTCGCGCGAGCGCCTGGGCCGCCGGCGACTCGTTCAGCATGGCCGACTGCGCCGCCGCGCCGGCCCTGTTCTACGCGAACAAGGTGGTGCCCTTCGGCGAAGCGCACTCCCATATCACCTCGTACTTCGCTCGCATCTCTGCGCGCCCGTCGTACGCGCGCGTGCTCGAGGAGGCCAAGCCTTACCTGGCCATGTTCCCTGCCTGACCAGGCGAGTTCAGCGGCGGGTACCGCGCTCCGCAACTTGCGCGGCCCAGCATCTTGCGCAGTACAACGTGCTTGCGCGGCAGCGTCGAAGGTATCGTGGGCTTATCTCCCGAACTCCGGATTCTGCATGGAACGCTGATCTTCGTACCCAGCGGCAATGTTCCGGAGTATCGCTGTGACAGATCGACACAGCTCGCTGCGTGATGTCGCGAGATGCAACACCGCTGTGGTCCGAACGCCGGGCCCCCGACGCGATTCGAGCGCCAGTTGTTTTTGCGAGTGGGGCTGGATCATTTTCGACGAGCGTTGAAGTTTACGCCGAGAGCGTGGGCGCTCATTGCCTGGGTTGAATCCGGAGACGAGATCTAACATCATTTCTCGTGCTGCGGTGACTGTCCGTACTCAGTAGCGACGTTGATCGCGCGGAAATTATGGTGTCACTGTCTCCATGCACCTGGTGGTGCTCCAGGTTCACTGTGCAGGGGACTCGGCCCGGTAGCTGCAGTCCGTTTGCCCCCGTAAGAACTTGCCCACGCAATACAGAGCGCTGTGAAGCTCCGATTGCAGGGCGACCAGGAGCGTCGAGATGCACAATTCTATCGGTTTCGCTGGGGATCCCGCCTGTGATGGCGCGGTCCGCGTGTCTTCGGTCATCGCTGATGTGGTGGGTGGGATATGACGGTCGCCGCAAAGAAGAAGCCGCCTGCGGACGACATCCCCAAGGGAGCGTCGAACCGGGCGAACTTGGTCGCAAAGCTCACCATCGGTAGCCTGGACAATACCAAGTTGACCGTCTCTGCGCATTACAACCCCAAGGAGCTCCAGATCGACAAGGATGTCCCTTGGACGTTTCATAACGACCTGCCCAAGGAAGACGAGTCCAAAAAAACTGATCAAAAGGGCGAAAAGAAGCACGACGCCGCCGAGATCAGCGCGATGCCGACCCGTTCGATGAGCATCGAGTTGCTATTTGACCGCTTCGAGGAGGATTCCTCGATCCAGCCAGAGCTCGATGTGCTCGAGGAACTGACGTCCATCAAGAAGTTCGGCTCGAGCGTCGAGCACCAGCGCCGTCCACATCACTGTATCATCACCTGGGGCAAAAAGGGGCTGTTGCCGTTTCGCTGCGTGATCCAGTCGCTGTCGACCAAGGTGTCGATGTTCGCTGCCGACGGCCGGCCGCTACGTGCAACTTGCACGGTCAAGGTGAAAGAGGTAGTGTCCCTGTCGAAGTAGTAAGAAGGCGGCGGCCCGGGCTGCGAGCCGGTAGCTGCATTGCAGTGGTGCGGTAGTGCAGCAGAATCTGGTGCAGCTGGAATCAGTCGTCCTTCGCCTTCACCGAGTATGCGATCTTGACGTCCTGGATCTGCTGGACGATCGTCCCAGGGAATTCGGCGTACACGACCTGCTTGCTGCGCGTTCCCTTGAGACTTATCACGTATCGAGCGTGATCAGGGCCGAGGATCTCCGCGCGGATACTCTCGATTCTGTCGATCTCTTCCTTGTCGCCCAGCAGCACGTGGAAGCTCATGGCATCGATTTCTTTCATCCTGACTTCCGAGTCCTCCCGGACTGATGCCTTCGACTTCACCGAGTACATGATCCCGGCCTCGTAGATCTGCCTGGTGAGGGTGCCTGGAAACTCGGCGTAAACGACCTGTTTCCTGGGGCTCGACTTGAGTGTCACCACATAGCGACCCTCGCCGTGATCGCGCGGCTCGATCCGGATCCGCTCGATCGTGGCAGCCTGGTCGGGATGCGTCAGGAGATCTTGTAAGGTCTGGACGTCGAGCACGTCCTCCGGTGGTTGCTCCTCGGTGGCGGACCGCGTCGCGAACAGGTAGCCGCCCACCAGCAGGATGAAAAGGATCGACCCGACCAGGAAGGGATTCTGGGCTCGCAGCAGCCGTCGAGCTGTAGACATCACGTGCGCCACTCGAAACAGTGTCACCGAGGTCACGCTCGATCGCCAGGCCGGGTCGCCGGAAGGCTCCAGCGCGGGGCGCCGTGGCCGCCGGGCTAGCCGGCGTAGGTGATTTGCCACTCGCGGAGCTCGCCCTCGACGGTGATATCGACGACGTCGCCGGTGCGGCGGCCGAGCACGGCCTTGCCGAGCGGTGAGCTGGGCGTCACCACGGACAGGTGGCCATCGCCGCCGGGGCCGGTGAGCGTGATGCCCGCGCCCACGGGTGCCAGGAAGAACGTTCTGCCTTCGCCGCTATCGACGTCCTCGATCTCGACGATCGTGCCAACCGAGATCGCCGCGTTCGCGGGCAGCGCGACGGGCTTCCACTGCAGCAGGCGATCGACGTCGGCGAGCGCGCTCTGCGCCCGGCGCTGCTGCGCCTTGCCCAGGCTCGCGAGCTGGTGTGCGGCGCGCGCGTCCTCGCGCTTCTCGTCCGGGGTTGCGCCATCGCGGGCCTCGGCCGCTGCCGCATCACGGGCCGACAGCGCGGCGCGCGCCGAGCTCTCGAGCTGGCGCGCAAGCTGATCGACGAGGTCAGACTTGTTCATGGGGGCGAGCATCCAACCGGCCGCGCGTGTGGGCAACTTCGTGGAAGCTCCCGATGTACTGCGCAGTTTGCTCCGCTTGCACAAGTTGCGCAGTACAACCCGGCCACGCTGCGGCCTCGGGGCTGCCGCGGCCTCGTAGCTGCGCGGACATCGGACTCGTGACGCTCGGCCCGGTGGCTGCATCGGCAGCGTCTCACGCCATGAACCACGAGCGGGAACAGCAGCGCGCACGCTCGCCGGTTGCAGATCTCGAGTACGACACGGAAGACACGATTGACCTCGAGCCCGGGCAGGTGAGTCGTAGCGCCTTCCTGAACAAGCCGGACCAGGCGATCGCGTCAGGTCTCGGACATCGACGCGACCTGGGCTTCTCGCACGGGGCATCGCGACGACCCGCGCTCGACGGTCTCGGGGCGCGGGGTAGGCAGGACCGCACTCCTACGGCGGCGCTGCGCAAGCTGCTGCTGGCGGCGGCCACGAGCGGGCGCGGTGCCGTGGATGCGCTGGCAGCGGCCGATCCGACGACGGCGGCAGCCGCATTACGCGAGCTGCGCACCATGCGCGTGCCGGGCCGGACAGCCACGGCGCTGCAGCTGGTGGCGCGCGCCGACAACGGCGAGGCCGGGCGCCTGCTGGGCCGCGGTTCGACGGGCGCAGCGTTGCCCGACGACGACGCGGCGCGGCTCGGGCCCCACGTGGGCAAGGAAGCGGCGGGCGCGGCGCGCCTGCACACCGACGACACCGCCGACCTCGTCGCCGCGGCACACGACGCGCGTGCCGTCACGCTCGGCCACGCGATCTACTTCGCGCGTGGCGAGTACCTGCCCGGCACCGCGCGCGGCGACGAGCTCCTGGCCCACGAACTGGCGCACGTGGCGCAGGCGCAGCGCGGCGAGCTGTCACGCGCCGCGGCCAAGGGCATCGACGCGGGCGGCTCGCTCGATCCGGCCGAGGCCGAGGCCGATCTGCGGGCCAAGCACGCCGTCATCCAGCTGCATCCGCTCGCGGGCGCGCCGCCGCCGCTCGCCCAGCCCTCGGGCCAGCCGGCGTCGAAGGACGATCGCGCGGCCAAGCTTGCCGCCCAGCGGCAGCGGCTCAGCCTGGCCAGCCACGCCGCGCCGCCGATGCCCGCTACGCCCCCGCCCGCCGAGTCGAGGCCGCAGGCGCCAGTCGCGCATCTGCCGCCGAAGCTGGCCCGGCCGCCAGCGCCGGCAGCGACCCGCAATGCGTATGTCGAGGCCTTCGACGCGCCGCCGTCGAAGCAAGCGACCGAGCTGTGGGCCGACGCCGGCACGCGCGCGACCACGCACGACGCCGCCGCGCAGGCCAAGTTCGACGCCGAGCTCAAGCCATTCCCCGTCGTGCTCGACGGTCGCGCGACCCCGGCGGCCAAGGTGAACGCTGTCGGCGCCGTGCGCACGAGCCCGCCTGCCGCGGGCGTCAATCCACCGGCCGCGAAGCTCGCGCCGACCCCGGCGGCACCGCCGAGCAAGGCCGCGCAAGCCGCGACCAAGCCGGTCAAGCCCACCGCCGACAAGACGCAGATGAAGGCCGAGGGCCAGAAGGCGCTCGACGCGCTCCCGACGACCGCGCCCGTCAAGACGGATCCGGGGCCGGCGCCGGTGACCGACCTGGCAGGCCACGCCGATCCGGCGCGTGCGCTCGGCGACCACCACCACGCCGTCGCGGAGGGCACCAAGGCGCTCGACGACGCGAAGGCCAAGCTCGTGGTCGGGCCGGGGCCGGCGCAGATCCAGCCCACCCAGCTCGACGAGAAGCTGGTGGTGCCCAAGGCCGAGGCCGACGGGCCGCTGCCGGCGCTGCCGGCCGTCGAGGGCATGGTCGAGTTCAAGCAGCTGGGCTTGCCCGGCAACGTGCAGGCGGCGTTCGACCAGATTGCCAAGCCCAGGATGGCGCAGAGCCTCGCCGAGGCCAAGGCCAAGCTGACCGAGGCCGAGGCCAAGCGCGACGCTGATCGCGCCAAGGCGGTCGGCGATGCCCACGCCAGGGTCGAGCAGGCTCACGCCGACGCCGACAAGCAGCAGCAAACCCACGTCGCCGAGACCCGGACCCAGATTGCCAATCAACAAGCCAGCACGCTGGCCAAGCAAGCCAATGAGGTCAAGCAGCTCGATCAGCAGTCGAGCGAGAAGAAGAAAACCGCCCTCGGCAAGGTCAATGATCGCATCATCCGCGATCAGGCCCAGATCGACAGTGACTACCAGGCGGCCCACAAGAAGGCCGACGACCACAAGAAACAAGGCGAGGCCGACGCCGCCAAGAAGAAGAAGGAGGCCGAGGACAAGAAGGGCGACGACAGCTGGTGGTCCAAGGCCGCCGAGGGCCTCAAGTCGCTCGCCAGCGAGATCGACCAGGCGCTCGACGCCGCCAGCAAGGCGATCGGCGAGGTCTTCGACGCGGTCAAGCACACCGCATGCAAGCTCATCGACGCGGCGCACGACTTCGTGTCGCACACGCTGAGCGAGTTCGGCGGCTGGCTGAAGTCGAAGGTCACCTCGCTGGTCGACTCGGTATTCCCCGGGCTGACCGCGAAGCTGCACCAGTTCGTCGATCGCGCGATCGCAGCGGGCAAGGCCGCGCTGCAAAAGGTCAGCGATGGCCTCAAGAAGTCGGTCACCAGCGTGTGCGGCTGGCTCAAGTCCGCGGCCAGCGCCGTGGCCAAGGGCTTCAAGGCCGCGGTCGAGATGGCCACCAAGCTCGGGCATGCCCTCATCACCGGCGACTGGAAGGCCTTCGGCAAGATGGTGCTCGAGGGTGTTCTCTCGCTCCTCGGCATCGATCCAGCGGCGTTCTACGCCTTCATCGGCAAGGTCGGGGACTCGATCGGCAAGATCATCGCCCATCCGGGCGCGTTCGTCGGCCACCTGGTCGACGCGGTCAAGCTCGGCTTCCATCAGTTCGGTCAGCACTTCTGGGCCCACCTGCAACGCGGACTGATGGAGTGGCTATTCGGCACGATCTCGAAGACCGGAATCACCCTGCCGGCGAAGTTCGACCTCGCCGGTGTGTTCGACGTGGTCTGCCAGGTCCTCGGCCTCACCCGGCCGCGGATGCGCGACAAGGTCGTCAAGCTCGTCGGCGAGAAGAACACCGCGCGGTTCGAGTCGATCCTCCATCACATCGAGGCACTGATGACCGGCGGCTTCGCCGGCCTGTGGGAGCAGGTCCAGCAGGATCTATCGGGCCTCTGGGACACGATCCTGAGCGGTGTCAAACAATGGCTGATCACGCAGGTGGTGGAACAAGCGATCCGCACGCTCGCGATGATGTGGAATCCGATCGGCGCGCTCCTCAAACTGATCGAGACCGCCTGGAATCTCTACAAGTGGGTCAGGGAGAACGCGCAGCGGATCGCCGGCCTCTTGCACGCGGTGGTCGATTCGATGGCGAACATCGTCGACGGCAACATCGGCACCGCGGCCAACCTCATCGAGTCGTCGCTCGCCCGGCTGGTGCCGATCGCGATCAGCCTGTTCGCCAACCTGCTCGGCATCGGCGGCATCGCCGAGACGGTCAAGGGCATCATCGCGAAGGTCCAGACCAAGGTCGACCAGGCGATCGACAAGCTGATCGACCGCGTCGTCAAGATGTTCAAGGGCAAGGGCGACGGTAAGAAGGACGACAGCAAGCCGGATGAGCGAACGCCCGAGCAGAAGCAGGCGGACGTCACAAAGGCGGCGAACGAAGCGACACAACTCCTGAAGCAGAAGAATGCTACTGAGGGGACAGTCAAGAAGCAACTCCCACCCATCAAAGAAAGATATAAGCTTGTAAAATTGGAACTGATAGTCGACGGCAAGGAGAGCACCAAGGAACGGGTGCATGTTCACGCCGAGATCAACCCCAGCGCCGACGGCCCACAAGAAGAACTGCCGACGGGAATGCCTGAGGTCGTTGCAGAATTCAGTACCGCTCCCTCCCAAAAAGGCAAGCCACGTCTCAGCAAAATAGAGATGAAATTACAATTGCTATCGGCCCAGGCAGAGCTCGACAAGATGCCGATCAAAGATTGGAACGCAAGGAGGATTGAGTTCTCAAATAAGGGCCGTGGTTCCCGTAGTCGAAACGAGCAGAAGAAACAAAGAAGGACGTACGGAACCATGTTGGCAAATAGGCTAATCCAAAGGAATAACAGAAAAATAGAGAAATACAATATCGCATTAGCAAACAAACAACTTGCAGGGAGTGCGCATCCTCCAAGCCCTCTCACAACACAAGATGCTAAAAAGCGGGCCCAGAAGTTACTCAAGACAAGAGCCGCAACACACGTGCTAGATCAGGTCGCCGGTGGGCGCGGCACTCGCTTTACGAAGCGGCTCGGCAAGGCCAGGCTTGGCAAGGCCCGGGAAAATTCTGCAATTGGAGCTACCTGGAGGCACATAGTGGAGGAAATCGATAAAAAAGTTGGCGCTCTTCCCGATCAAGTGAAGTTAAATGCCAAAATGAACGTGCAGATCATCCTCGATGGAGAACGACTCCCGAGACAACCGCAGTCCTGATCCGTTCGCCATTTCCACGATGGCGGTCGAGGCCAGATCGCATGGTGATCATTGGTGCGTGGCTGCGCGACCGATTTCTATACATGGCGTACGTCGAGCACGAGGAACGCGATCGCACTGTCAGCGCTCGCCCAGTGACAGGCAGCGAAAGAGCTGCCTACGCAAGAGACGATCGGGACCATTCGCAACCAGCTTCCGCACGGTGCCGGCGCGCAGCGATGAGGGCTGAGCTGACGCAGTGATCTGGCAGTTGCAAGAACGTGTAGCAGGGCTAAGTGATTGTGATTGCGGGGATTCGTCGCCCGTGACAGGTCGCGGGAAGCAAGGCCCCGCCGCAGACGTTGACGATCGTATGCCATCACAGGTCGCGGCTCGGGTCGCCTGGCGAGCGCGTGCGCTCGTCGCCGTGGCGGTGACGATGGGAGCCATGCTCGCCGCCGCTGCCATGAGCGCCGGCCGTGCGCCGGCCATCGAGCAGCTCCGAGCGGATGACCAGGCGGCCTCGCAGACCGCCGAGCTACAGCCGCTGGCGGTACCGCCGCCGGTG
>Ga0134121_10002761_pt1 | contig 14940 bp, 18 predicted proteins | sample KB301_FD_96463 | JGI IMG/M metagenome (GOLD analysis project Ga0134121, IMG submission 96463) | Terrestrial soil microbial communities without Nitrogen fertilizer from Kellogg Biological Station, Michigan, USA - KB3-0-1 | ecosystem: Environmental > Terrestrial > Soil > Unclassified ... | reverse complement strand
CACCTGGCGCTCGCGCTCGCCGACGCGCGCTCCTGGAGGATGAAGCAGAAATCGGATCTAGGCCCTGTGTCTGCCAGTGACCCGTAGCGGGAAGACGGCAAGGATCTGAAAACCACCAAGGCTCTGGGCGTTACGATACCGACCCGCGCTGCTATTCCGCGCCGACGAGATAATTGAATAACCGGCGTGACGTCTGATTGTGGCCCTTAGCGGACATGTCACTGACCTCGATGAATGTCCGCCTTCGGGGGGAAAGCAGATTTCGCTGCCGGAGCACGAAATGTCGGTTTTGACCTAAAGCATCGCGCGACTTAATCGCGCAAACCACAAGGGAAAATAAAGGTCATATCAGGCTCGCCTGAATGTTTTCCACCGCCTCACCATGTATGTACTCGCCTGGGGCTATTTGGTGGCTGGATGTGGTCATCAACTGCAGAGTGTTGGTTCTAAGATGTCGGCTGTGTCTGAGCGAGCTAGGGCAGCGGACGCGGCATTCGCAGCCGTCAGGGACTTTTACTTGACCTCGCGGTACGGCAAACGACGCGGCGATTCAAGTATCTGCGACCTCACATTTGGCAATCCTCACGAAATGCCGCTTGGCGGGCTAGTAACGACGCTCCGCGAGCGAGCGCTGCCAAAACACAAGGACTGGTTTGCTTACAAGACCAGCGAAGAAGAGCCACGAGCCTTTCTCGCCACGCGACTCCGCCGCGAACTAGCAATGCCGTTCGAGCCATCCGACATTGCTCTGACTACGGGGGCATTTGCGGCGATCTCGGTCGCCTTCCACATCTTGCTTAATCCTGGCGACGAAGCAGTAATCTCCGAACCCGCATGGTTTTGTTACGAACCAATGCTGCTTGCTGCCGATGCGGTTCCTCGCAAAGTCAAACTTAAACTCCCGAACTTTGATCTTGACCTTTCAGCTATTGAAGCGGCGATCGGCCCCAAGACCCGGATGGTGATTGTCAACACGCCCCACAATCCGACAGGTCGGATTTACGATGACAATAGCCTGAAGGCGCTGGCCGAAGTTCTGGAGCGAGCGTCCGACAAGTACGGCCATCGAGTGTTTTTGCTCTCGGACGAACCATATCGTCGCCTACGGTTTGACGGCCGCAGATTTACAAGTCCGGCATCATTCTATCCATGGACGCTGATCTCCTATAGTTACGGCAAAATCTTACTCGCGCCGGGCCAGCGAATTGGATATTTGGCGATCTCTCCGAGTATGCCCTTCAAGGAGCGTAAAGCACTCTCGAACGTTATGTTTTCGACGCAGATGGCGCTCGGCTGGTGCTTTCCCAATGCGATTATGCAGTATGCCGTCCCCGACTTAGAAAATCTGTCAATTGACCTGACGGCGCTCGCGCGGCGACGAGATTTACTTGCGGCCACACTCTCCAACGCGGGCTATGACGCACCGTTGCCGGACGGGACTTTTTATCTTTGGACAAAGTGGCCAGAGGGCAACCCCGAGACGCATTGGAACAGACTTGCAGACCGCAACGTCTTTGTGTTGCCCGGCAGCATTATGAATGCGACGAATTATTTTCGCATCAGCCTTACTGCGTCGGACGAAATGATCGAGCGCGCATTACCAGCATTTTTGCAAGCAACCGCGAATACGACGCACGAAACATTACTCCCACAAGGCGCCTGCACTACTTTACCGACCAAAGGTTGATCACTGGAGGGGATGGGTCAATGCCGAAACGACGCCCGAAGAAGTCTGCCGAGCTTGGTGACCAACCGCCGCTGCGGTGCGTCCATCCGACACCTGCGGACCGTTGCTACTGACCCCCAATAGAGAGTCTGTCGCCTGAGCGGTTCTGTCCGTAGCCAATCAGCTTTTGTAACACTTCATCCCGGGTTGCCGGCGTGACCTTCGCCAAGGCTTCAGTATCCGACTTGGGCTGAGCGGCAAGCACCGACTGCGATGCCATATCCGGCACTGGCGCCGCCGTTGAGGTGAGGACTTGTACAGTATCAGGACGCCTTTGTTCCGGCAGACCAACACGGTTGCCGGTGACTATCGGAGACAAGCCCTTCTCCAGTGTTGCATCCGCTACGAACAACAATGCGAGCAATGCAAAACCGGCTACCGCAAAAAAGGCGAGAACTGGCATTTACCACTCCTACCACTCCGCAATTGCTGACTTCGCTAATTGTACTTCACCACCACACTTTCGACGTGCTGACAGCGGGGACACTCGAATGTGCGTCGATCATGGTCCGGCACATCGGGTTCAATATGGTCAAGCCACATTCGCGAGCGGCAGTTTGGGCACTGCGGCCGGTCGATAAAAGGTCTGACAGGATCGAACGTATACGACAGTGGCATGGGTCGCCCCCCTTGCCGTCAGGACGCAGTATACGTGATTAGCCAGCCAAGACGACTTCCTTGTGACCGTTGCACTGCAACAAAGAGAGGCGGCCGTTTGCTGCAGTCCAAGCATGTGATTTGACATCGTTCGGCCCTTCATTGGGACCAAGGTCCAACTGTCGGTTGCACGTAAAAGTTCTAGTCTGCCCGAGTATCACTGTGTGGTCACTGTTGCGGGGGTGACGCATGGCCAATGTTGGTAAGCCACCTGTTGCTCCACCAAGACGCAAGCTGATTACTAGTGCTGTAAATATCGCGACAGCTTCTCCCGAAACATTCGTCAATGACCGAACTTTGAAGCCGGCACTTTCTGCGCTTCAACGTGGCCCCATCCATTTCCGTCGCAACAACGTCATCGCCTGTGAGGGCGTCGCCGCCGACTATATTTTTATGGTGGTGAGCGGGGTCGTGCGCAGTTGCAAAACTTTTCAGAACGGCAGCCGCAACGTCGTCGCCTTTTATCTGCCCGGCGATCTGTTTGGCTGGGATGATCAAAAATGTACGCTGTCAGTCGAAGCAGCCACCGACGCAATGGTCTTATTTATCAAGCGTAGCGGTTTGCTGTCGTTGGCAGCCCGTGAGAGCCGGGTTTCAGGTTTTCTGCTTGCCATAGCAACGGACGAGCTTCGACGCGCCCAGGAACATGGACTGCTCATGAGCAGGAGCGCCAAATGTCGTTTGGCAGCTTTCCTGACTGATCTGTCAAACAGAATGGGGAAAACAGGATCAATCAACCTTCCGATGTCGCATCAGGACATTGCCGACCATCTCGGGCTGACGATTGAAACTCTCAGCCGGAATATTACCGAACTGGAACGATCAGGAGTGATCGCGCGAGCGTCACGTCGAACATTGATGGTACGAGACCGGCGGGCGCTCATGCACGCGATTAGTTGAGAAGTTGTCCCTCTGTAAGAGGAGTAACCAACCATGAGCGAAAAAGAGATAGCGGAGAAAACCCAAGCCCAAATCCTGCGTGATGTCTTTGAGGGGGTGAAGGGTCGGCAGCCGAGGTCGGAGCAAGAGTTGAAAGATTGGCTAGCCTCTCCAGAGGGTAGGGAGGCGACAATATTTGAGGCCACGTCCCTTTCGCGTTGGGGAGAGACGGGGCGGTCATAAGCGCAGTGCGATGGATACTGTGTTCGACCCGACGAACCGGAACACACGCGCAGTTGTTTTTGGCTTGATTGCGCTCGCTCTCGTGTTTTTCGCCGCTTACGAATTACATCATCCATAAGTTATACGAAAAATAGTCCGTGGCGATTTATGGTTTCAATCGCCGACCGCGTTGAACGTGCACGACGGCAAATCGAATCGGGCCGCATCGCCATCGCGCGGCAGAGGGAAATGGTCGAACGGCATCGTGCCGAGGGCCGTGACCCCAAGCCTGCCGAGGACCTTCTTTCGGTACTCGAACGCACGCAGAAAGTGTTCGAGCGCGACTTGGCCGGATTGGAAAAGGGGCGGCGCTAACATGGAGCGCGATAGAACCGGACGTGGCGTTTCATCCGACACATTTGATGTAGATCAATCGGATAATATTGTTCCGTAGATATTTAGTTTTCTTTCCAAAAAGCAGAGGCTTGGCCATGTACGCGCTTATCATCGTTATTGCGGTGCTCTCTCCAGCGACTGGCGCAGTTACTCCGGTCGGCGTGACTTCTCAAATAGTTGGAAAATTTAAAAATCTAGATCAGTGCAAGGCGGCCGCGAGTGAGCGAACGGCTGGAGGGGTCATCTCAGATCTAAGCCTTTCAAGAGGCGTCTACTGGCATTGCGCCTATGCGGGCACCAAGTGATTTTTGCGAAATCCGTCCGAGGACTGGTATGTCGGCTTGTGGCCCATAGCGGACATCCCTAGTTGCAGCGCAAATGTCCGCTTTCGGGGGTCTCATGCCTTGCCGTCAGCCATTATGGCTAAGATTCTTGGATGGATGCAGTAACGGTCGCCATTGGCTACGACCACTTCGTTATCGACCATGCGCTTCAAGGCGTGGCGCAATGATCGCTCGACGGTGAACCGGAAGACAAAATCTTCTCCAGCTGCCGCGCGGCGGATGGCGGCAAACGTCATCGGGTTTTCGCTTTCGTAGAGAAGCTCAAACAAATAGCGCTGCATCTATCCGAGCCCGCCTCCCTCGCGCTTGACGCACGACAACATGGCCAGGGCTTCGGTCGTCGTCCATACCTGGGCAATCCCGGGAATTTTCATAAGGTCGCGGTACGCCACCGAATGTCTCGTGCGAAAGTCACACATCATCTTGCGCAAAAGTTCGGCGTCATGCGGTTTCATTTCGAGCGACGCAATCAGGTTGCAAATTTGGTTGATCTTGGGCATTGCTTCTCAATTGTCTCGCAGGCCCAGAGGCGGCCCACTGGCAAAAGTATCCCCTGACGGCCGTAAATTCTTGCTTGGCGGGGCCAAATATTTGTCAGGTTAAGCCTGGCGCGGGTTTGAAATCGCAAGCGGCATCTGCCCGCGCGGCGCATAGATCAGTCCTTTAACAACAAATCCGGAATTTCAGGAGCGCCCCCGTCCGTTGAAGGGCTGCTTCGTTGGCCGCGACGAAGCTTGTCTGGCATCGCACTCCGCCCCAGAGTGTCTGCACGCGTTGGCCTCGCCGATCCACCATCGGACGTCCGCTTTTGCGGTCGCTTTCGGGGGCAAAGCGGACATGGGTTTGTGCGCGGCAAATGTCCACTTTTGACCAAAAGCGGACATCGCCGTTAAACTGGCATATTATGTCTGCCTGCCATTTATGGCTGGGCACAAAAATGAGTGGACTTAAGTTCACTGATGAAGCTGCACGACAGCTCGAAAAGGCTTATCGCGCAGAGGACATGATTGCGCAACGATTGGAGACAATCCGTCACCTCAACTTGTCTCCGGGTGAGCGTGTTCTAGACATCGGGTGTGGCCCGGGCTTTCTGTGCGAAAGCATGGCGAAAATTGTTGGCCCTAAAGGTGCCGTCGTCGGTGTCGACATCTCAACTGATCTAATAGCCCTATGCAATCGGCGAAAAGCTTCGAAGTGCCTTTCCTATGAAATTGGCGACGCGACGAAGCTTAATCAATCTGACGCGTCGTTTGATGCAGTCGTATGCACTCAAGTTGCCGAGTACATCGCCGAAATCGACCGGGTGTTTTTGGAGACGCTTCGCGTTCTGAAGCCAAACGGCCGAACCGTTTTTGTTGCAACGGATTGGACCACCATCCTGTGGCATTCCGACAATCCAAAACGCATGGCGACAGTCACGAAATCGTGGGAGGCACATTCCGCACATCCGCGGCTGCCAATGTCCATGCCGCAAAGGTTTATCAATGCGGGATTTCGATTTGATGGTGCGGCCGTGTTTCCGATCCTCAACCTGCAATACGATGATGCCAGTTACAGTAAAGGATTGGCGCAGATTATTCGAGATTTCGTGGCGCGGAACAACGACGTTTCCGCAGATGACCTCAAGGAATGGCATGATGAATTCGAGCGATTGAGCGAAGAACGGAGATATTTTTTCACTAGCAACCGATACATCTTCAAAGCATCAAAACCGGCCCTCTAACGCAAAAATGTCCGCTGTTGGCCCATAGCAGACATGGGCTGTGCGCTGCACATGTCCGCTTTCGGGGATAATCGGGACACTGCTATGATCGCTTAATTGGTACGCTCCTGAGGGTCACCGAAATTGACTGAGCAGATCCACGCCTACGTCGACCAACTTGCCAAGGCGCTGGAGCTCGCGGGCGTGGCGATCATTGTTGGGGGGATTGTCCTCGCAACTTGGTGGTTCATCCGCGATGGGAGCCGCACAGGTGACTGGCAATCCGCTTATCCTAATTATCGGTCGAATATTGGACGCGGCATCTTGCTTGGGCTCGAACTCCTCGTGGGCGCAGACATCATCGCTACGATTACAGCCCCGCTTACTGTCATGAGCGTCGGGTTACTAGGTGGAATTGTGCTGATCCGAACCTTCCTGAGTTTCTCGCTGGAAACAGAAATTGAGGGTTGCTGGCCATGGCAACGCGCCGCAAAAGACGCTGTGCGTGGCGAAAGAGACCAACGTTAGCGATTGACACCAATGTCCGCTCAGACCCAAAGCGGACATCTGCCCTCCATAGAGTTGTTCCAAGTTCCAGGAGTTGGACCTTGGTCCACTTCGAAACTGAACAGCAGTTTGAGAACTTGCGTGGGCGAGCGCTCAATACTCGCCAACTGCAAACTGGAGGGTTTCGGTGAGCATGCAAACTTTCAAATACAGATTTAGCTTGTACGCCTGTGCTGCGGTGCTCGCTGTGTCACCGCTATGGGCCGGACTGCAATCTGCACAAGCCCAGGCTCAAAACCAAAAGCCCAATATCATTCTGATCCTGTCGGATGACTTCGGCTACGGCGACGCAGGTGTCTACGGCGGTGGCGAAAACCGCGGCATGCCAACGCCAAATCTCGACCGCCTAGCGGCTGAGGGCATGCAGTTCATGTCGTTCTATGCGCAACCGAGCTGCACTCCCGGCCGCGCAGCCGTCCAGACCGGCCGCATTCCCAATCGCAGCGGAATGACCACCGTGGCCTTCCAAGGCCAGGGCGGCGGACTGCCGGCGGCAGAGTGGACGCTTGGATCAGTTCTCAAAACCGGTGGCTACAAGACATTCTTCACCGGCAAGTGGCATCTCGGTGAGGCCGACTACGCGATCCCGAATGCGCAAGGCTACGACGAGATGAAGTACGTGGGTCTATATCATCTCAACGCGTACACATACGCCGACCCCACCTGGTTCCCGGATATGGACCCGGAACTGCGCGCGATGTTTGCACGTGTCACCAAGGGAGCGCTGTCTGGGAATGCAGGACAACCGGCGAAGGAGGACTTCAAGATCAACGGCCAATACGTCAACACGCCGGTCATCAACGGCCAGGAAGGCGTGGTCGGCATTCCGTTCTTTGATGACTATGTCGAGAAGGCCTCGCTTGACTACCTCGACCGCAATGCACGTTCGACGCAGCCCTTCTTCATGAGCATTAACTTCATGAAGGTGCATCAGCCGAACATGCCGGCTCCCGAGTTCGAGCATAAGTCGCTGTCGAAGAGCAAATTTGCCGACTCGGTGGTGGAAAATGACACGCGCATCGGCAGGATCATGGACAAGGTGCGGGCACTCGGCCTCGACAAGAACACCTATGTCTTCTGGACGACGGACAACGGTGCATGGCAGGACGTCTATCCCGACGCCGGCTATACGCCGTTCCGGGGCACCAAAGGCACCGTGCGTGAGGGCGGCAACCGCGTTCCATCCCTCGCATGGGGGCCGAGGATCAAGGCCGGGTCCAAGAATTCCGACATCGTTGGTGGACTGGATTATATGGCGACTTTTGCGGCCTTGGCTGGTGTGACGCTGCCAACAAGCGACCGTGCCAATCAGCCGATCATCTTCGACAGCTACGACATGTCACCCGTGTTATTCGGCACCGGCAAATCTGCACGCAAGAACTGGTTCTATTTCACCGAGAACGAGCTGACCCCCGGTGCAGCGCGTGTCGGCAACTATAAGGCCGTGTTCAATCTGCGCGGCGATGATGGCGTGAAGACCGGCGGTCTTGCGGTAGACTCGAACCTCGGATGGAAAGGTGCAGAGTCTTACGTCGCCACCGTTCCTCAGGTATTCGACCTGTGGCAGGACCCGCAGGAGCGTTACGACATCTTTATGAATAACTATACGGAACGTACCTGGGTCATGATCACAATTAGCGACTCGATCAAAGAGCTAATGAAAACTTACGTCCAGTATCCGCCGCGTAAGCTGCAGAGTGAATCCTACTCTGGCCCGGTCACCCTGACGAACTATCAGAGGTTCGAATGGGTCCGAGAGCAACTCAAGAAGGAAGGCGTCAACATAGCGCTTCCGACTGGAAACTAAGCCATAACCAAAGTGACAAATGACGGCCTCGGGCTTGTGCCCGGGGCCGTTTTCATGTCGACGTGGGATCGAGGATCACGCCGCCGGCCTTCCAACAACTACGACAGAAGCGAAACCGCGACTGTATTGATGTCCGCTATTGGCACAAAGCGGACATTGGATCTGAGGTGAGGTGCCATCAGCTAGGCGCTACGCCGAAATGAGATCACCGAACCCTGCCTTCCAACGCCGCCGCGATCCTTCCGCCAGTGGCCTCAGAGGCGCGCCGCAATGGGTCGAGCTGGGTGATCGTTGATCGAACGAAGTATCACCGGAGCTACCATTTGCCGGGCCAATTTACTCCGGGGGCATACGGGTCGTCGCGGCTGTACGGATATGGGTCGCGGCTATACGGGCGGATCGTTGAAACGCCAGGCTCAGCCGCCCGAGATTGCGAAGTCACCGCACGCTTTGTGTCGGACATCCGTTTGGCGGCAAAGCTTGGTTCCGAAACCGCAAGCAATAATCCAAGGGCAATTGCCACCACGTGAAATCTTGCCATCGTCATCCTCGTCGCTGCCAATCTATTGCTGGCATCTTTCGTCAGCATTGCGAAAAACGTTGCGCTTTATTTGCAACCACCGTCGAGTCATTTGTCTGTTACCGGCCAATCGCGTCGGCCCAACCAGCATTCCAATCGGGAATGTCTGCTTTGCGATTTTTGTGGAAGCATTGCTTCCCTTTGCTGAGCAAAGTTACCTACGCCTACCGCTGCACAAAATTTGAGCGTCGTGAAACACACGAAAGTGTGTTGTGCTTTCATTGTTGCTCGCGGGCCTCGGTGGCAGGATCGCTTTTCGTTCAACCTGCGCTCATCCGCGCGCGGTGGGTGTAGGCGTGCTTTAGCTATTTTCCGACCGGAGAGCTTCGCCATGGATACGGCGTCAGAAGACATTGACTGTGAACGCCGCCGTCTTGTCGGTTTCGCTGTCATGGGTGTTGCCGCTGCAGCAGCAATCAGTTTGTTGCCCGAGAATGCGACCGCGGCGACCGAAGACGCCGCAATCCGCTCCTTCCGCGTCAATGTTCCGGACGAGCAACTCGCCGATCTCCGTCGGCGCATCGCCGCCACGCGATGGCCTGACCGGGAGACGGTCAACGATCAATCGCAAGGCGCGCAGCTCGCAAAACTCCAGGAGTTGGTGCGTTACTGGGGAACGGACTACGACTGGCGCAAGTGCGAGGCCAGGCTCAATGCTCTTCCTCAATTCATGACGACGATCGATGACGTGGACATTCACTTCGTCCACGTCCGCTCGAGCAACCCGAACGCGTTGCCGGTCATCGTCACGCATGGCTGGCCCGGCTCGGTCATCGAGCAGTTGAAGATCATCGATCCGCTTGCCAATCCGACGGCGCACGGCGCGAGCGCGTCGGACGCTTTCCATGTGGTGGTTCCGTCGCTCCCCGGTTACGGCTTTTCGGGAAGGCCTACCGGCACCGGCTGGGACCCTGACCGCATCGCGCGTGCCTGGGCCGAACTGATGAAACGACTGGGGTACACCCGTTACGTCGCTCAGGGGGGCGATTGGGGCGCGCCGATTTCCAGCGCGATGGCGCGGCAAGGGGCGGCAGGATTGCTCGGCATTCACATTAACTTGCCGGCGACGGTACCGCCCGAGGTGGCGGCGGTGCTCGGCGGCGGGTCCGTGCCGCCGGGACTCTCCGAGAAGGAACGCGCGGTGCTCGAAGGGCTCATGGCGAACGCGAAAAAAGGGAATTCAGCCTATTTCACGATGTTGACCGCGCGGCCGCAAACGGCCGGCTATGGGGCGACGGACTCGCCCGCCGGCCTCGCGGCGTGGATACTCGTGCATCCAGGCTTCGCGGAGTGGGCTTACGGCAACGTTGCCGGACAATCGCCGACGAAAGACGACGTGTTGGACAACATCACACTGTACTGGCTGACGAACACCGCGGCTTCGGCAGCGCGGTTGTACTGGGAGAACGGCGCACGCGGCAGCGTCATTGTTGCGGCCGCGCAGAAGACCGGCGAGATCTCGCTGCCTGTCGCAATTTCCGTGTTTCCAGATGACGTCTATCGAGCTCCGGAGTCATGGGCCCGGCGCGCTTATCGCAACTTGATTTACTTCCACGAGGTCGACAAAGGCGGTCACTTCGCTGCGTGGGAGCAGCCGGAGCTTTTCAGCGCAGAGTTGCGGGCCGCGTTCAGGCCGCTTCGATCGGCACAATAAGCGGGGATTCGTTTCGATGGAAAAATGGAGGCCCACATGAATACGGTGCAAACGATGGCGGCAATGGCACTGGCGCAAACCGTTTCTTGAGCTCTGCAGTTGTTCCCTGCGAGATACGAAAACGAATCCGAGAAGCTGTGCAATGAAAGTGAGCAAACTTCTACTCGCCGCGGTCCTTGTCATTGCGATCGGCGCGCCGATCGCAGGCTTTGTGGGAGACATCAAATTGCCGCGCTCGTCGATACCCACGGGTGAACCGATCGCATTTTTTCACGGGCTTGGCAGCGGCCCAACAGCCAATCAATCCGGGCTCGCATCTCTTGACCGTGCAGACGCGTGGCTCAATTCGCCGCGCCTGTCGGCATCGGCCTTGCGCGGAAAGGTCATCCTTGTCCATTTCTGGACATACACCTGCATCAACTGGTTGCGCACGCAGTCCTACCTCCGCGCCTGGGCGGAGAAGTACAAGGACAAGGGGTTGGTCGTCATCGGCGTCCATACCCCGGAATTCAGATTTGAAAAGAACATCGACAACGTCCGCCGGGAGGCCAAAGCGCTGCGGGTCGACTATCCAGTCGCCGTCGACAGCGAATACGTTATCTGGCGCGCCTTCAATAATAACTACTGGCCGGCGCAGTATTTTATCGATGCGCAGGGGCGCGTCCGGCACACGCATTTCGGCGAGGGCTCCTACGACCAATCGGAAATGGTCATTCAGCGCTTGCTGATGGAGGCCGGCGCCGATGGAATCGGCGACGGCCTGGTGACGGTCGAGCAACGTGGCTTCGAAGTGGCTGCCGATTGGGCCACTCTCAAGTCTCCGGAAAATTATGTCGGCTATGAACGCACCGAGGGCTTTGCGTCGCCGGGCGGCGCGGTCCGCGACAAGTCCCACATGTATGAAGTGCCCGGACAGTTACGGCCGAACAATTGGGCACTGTTCGGCGATTGGACGATAAAGCGCGACGCCGCCGAATTGAATAAGCCCAACGGCCGCATCGTGTACCGCTTTCACGCGCGCGATCTTCATCTCGTCATGGGTCCGGCGGCGCCGGGAACCTCGGTGCAATTTCGCGTTTTGATCGACGGACAGCCGCCAGGCGCGGCGCACGGACTCGACGTCGACGAACAAGGCGTGGGCACGGTGACCGAGCAGCGTCTGCACCAGTTGATCAGACAAACCGGCCCCATTGCCGATCGCCAGCTTGAAATCGAGTTTCTTGGTCCGGGCGTGGAAGCCTTTTGCTTCACGTTCGGCTGACGCCAGCAGGTGCTGTCACGGGCCGCATTCTTCAGCGCAGTTATTTTCGAAGCCGGCGTTTCTGGCGCGGCCGTGATGACGTTGCCCCTGAAGTGCGGACTTTCAAATATTTCCACCATGCGGCCGCGCGCATGAAGACCAAATACAGCGCGTCCGCGATTGCTGCTGCTACGGCCGCGAGCGGTAGTCCGCCGGGAGCTCGGCGAGGCACTCCAGACTTTCTGTGATCGCATTGCCGAATTTCGCCGTCTCCATCGGGAGCAAAGAGAACTCATCGCGATGACTGATTGCGAACTTGCGGATATCGGAATAGTTCGCACCGACATCCCTGAAGTGATCGCTCGCAGGGGCCTGTCGCAGACAGCGGTCCACGGCTCGCCCACGACCGACTAAATCGGATAAAATATCGAAGGCGTATAGCTTACGACGGCGCGTATAGCCTTTCCGCCGTCTTTGGGCGCGCCACTCGAATCTGCGAAACTTTGGGTGCTGCGGCAAAGCGGATATTGACCAGTATCCGTTCGCCAATTTCATTTTCGGATGCACGGCATCTCGAACTGGGTTCCAACCAGCCCGGAAAACGCTTATCGTTCGTGTCATTCAGGGTTCCTTCCTGAGAACCCCAATAAAAATCGGCCGCCTCTACGGCCAAGCCCAAGCGCCTTTGGGAGGACGCCAAATGACTACATTCACACGTCGCAACGTGTTGTCCGCCGTTGCCTGCGCGACTGGCATGGCGGCCCTGCCGTTTGGGGCGCCTGCACGCGCGGCCACACCGCCCGCCGGCAAGCAGGTCGCCGGTTGGTATCGATACAAGATCGGCAGTTTTGAAGTAACCGTGGCGACCGACGGTGTTGCGCGGTTCAAGATGGCCGAAAATCACGTAACCAACATCAAACTGGACACCGTCAACGCGGCACTCGCCGAAGTCTTCATGCAAAAAGACATGATGACGACGCCCTATAACCCGATTGCAGTGAACACCGGTTCCAAGCTCCTGATTATCGACACCGGCACCGGTGAAGCCAACTACAAGAAGACCAATGGCGTCGGCGGCCAGTTCACCGCCAACCTTACGGCCGCCGGCATCGAACGCACCGCCGTCGATGCTGTGATTATCTCGCACTATCACGGCGACCACATTAACGGCCTGCTGATGGCCGACAATTCGCTCACCTATCCGAACGCCGAAATCCTCGTGCCGGCGCCCGAGCATAAATACTGGATGGACGATGGCGAGATGAGCCGCGCCGGTACCGTCCGTGTCGAGACCAACTTCAAGAACGTGCGGCGCGTATTCAACACCGAGGTGATGAAGCATGTGCGTACCTATGAGTGGGGCAAGGACGTTGTCCCCGGCATCACCGTGCAGGGCACTCCCGGCCACACGCCTGGCCATACGTCGTACGTGATCGCCTCCGGATCAGAGCAGGTGTACGTGCAGTCCGACGTGACCCACGTGCCGTTCCTGTTCGTGCGCCATCCCGACTGGCACGCCTACTACGACCAGGATGGCGCGATGGCAGAAGCCACTCGTCGCAAGGTTTACGATATGCTGGCGGCGGAGAAGATGCGGGTGCAGGGCTTTCACTACCCGTTCCCGTCGCTCGCCCATGTGGAGAAGGACGGTAACGGCTATCGCTACTTTCCCGTGCCGTGGAGCCCAACGATCTGATCGCAAATTGCCACTTTTGGCCCTCGGCTTATCGCTTTTTGATGCCGGCCTTTTCGATGACTTGCGACCATTTGGCGACGTCGCTTTTGATGCGATTGTGCAAATCATCGGACGACATGCCGCGCGCATCCATGCCGGCGGCGTTTGAGAATTTCTGAACCTCGGGAGACTTCAGTGCTTCGCCCACGGCACGGTTGAGCTGGGCGACAACGTCGGCCGGCGCTCCCGCAGGGACGGCGAGCCCATTCCAGCTTGTCACCTCGTAACCAGCCAGGCCACTTTCGATGACAGTTGGAACGTCTGGCAGGTTACTCGCGCGCTCGCGCGCGGTGGTGGCGACGACGATCATCTGGCCGCTGGTGATAGGCGACTGGAATCCGGCGAAATACTCGAAAGCGACGTCGACGTCGCCGCGTAAAATGGCGTTCGCCAGATCCGGCGTCGTCTTGTACGGAACGATCGTGACGTCGAGGTCTGCCATCGTCCGAAACAACTCTGCTGAAAGGTTCTGCGCACTGCCGGCATTGATGGTGCCGAAGTTCATCGTGCCGGGATGGGCCTTGGCGTTGGCGATCACGTCCCTGATCGTTTTGTAAGGCGAGCCGGTTTTGGTGGTGATAACAAGCCCGTAGGACGCGGTGGTCGAGATCGGCGTGAAATCAGCCTCGATATTGTAGGGTAAGGACTTGAATAGCGCTTTCGCTATCGTGAGGCCGCCGCCCACCATGACAAGAGTGTATCCGTCGGCCGGGGCCTCGCGCGCCGCCTGCATGCCGACAACGCCGCCGGCGCCGGGCCGGTTTTCAATAAAGAACTGTTGGCCAAAGCGCTTGCTGAGATCCTGTGCCACAAGCCGCATGGTTACATCGGCGATGCCGCCGGGGCCGTAGGGCACGATGATGCGCACCGCTCGCGAAGGGTAGGTTTGGGCGTTCACCGGCGTGAACGTCATCGCCGTGAAGGCGAGTGACATTCCGCAGACAACCGATGCTGTGCATTTCATAAAATACCTGGCGGCAAAGTGGGGGAGGGGCAACAGCTGCCGTCGCGGCGAGTACGCCGAGAATAGGAAGGCATGACACAGGGGACAATATCTTTCGAGCGTATTTTGTCGAAACCGCAACCGGGTGCGTATTGTCGTCGCGATGGAGCTTTACGGTGACGGCCCATTGCCCTACGGAGGACGGTCGCGCCTGGATCGCGCGTAGCGCCACCTCTCATCAATGCCATACTTGGATTATGACTTGGACCATGCCAACGACCACCATCGACATCCATCCGCACATCATCTCCGGCGATGCCACCCGCTACCCTTTGGCGCCGCTGGGCGGCCACCAATCCGACTGGTCGCGCACGCGGCCTGTCACGCTGGAGCAGCTGGTTGCCGCAATGGATACGGCCGGCGTACAGAAGGCGGCCATCGTGCAAGCCTCGACCTGCTACGGTCACGACAACTCCTATCTGGCGGAT
>Ga0134121_10002759_pt1 | contig 14945 bp, 14 predicted proteins | sample KB301_FD_96463 | JGI IMG/M metagenome (GOLD analysis project Ga0134121, IMG submission 96463) | Terrestrial soil microbial communities without Nitrogen fertilizer from Kellogg Biological Station, Michigan, USA - KB3-0-1 | ecosystem: Environmental > Terrestrial > Soil > Unclassified ... | reverse complement strand
TACCGGCTCGTAAAACTACCCACGAGATCTCAACACGACGGATTCCTAAACACGCCTTTTGCACGCGCCGTCTGTCAATCGGTGCAGCTGATGCTTGCCCTATTTCAATAGATTTTCTGAACAATCCCCGGACTCTCGACGTACTCGGTTTGGCTTTGCTCACGGCAGGAATCGCCGTAAAATCGCACAACGGTAAAACCATATGTTCTGTCCCCAATGTGGCTCTGAATCTTCCGCGGAACTCCATTATTGCCGCACTTGCGGCGCCAATCTGAAAGTAATCGGTAAGGCGGTGACGCTCAGTGAGGCAATTGCGCGTAGCGACGGGGTCCCGGCGAAGATCAAGGAAATGGTGAAAAACCTCAAGGTTGAAAAGGTCACCGAAGAGGTATCTCGCGCGCTCGACAAGATGAATAAGGAGATCGTACACAGCGCCGACGATCCTACCCCCAGAAAGCCCTGGTGGCTTGCGGCCAAAAAGAAGACGGCAGAGCAGCGACGCGAACGCCTGCTCACAAAAGGAACCATCAAATTCTTTTGGGGCGGCGGACTGACCATTTTTCTGTTCTTTCTTGCCAACGCTCTGGTGCTCAAGTTACCGCCCGATGTGGTTGCCAAGGTCCCTTTTGAGATCGGTCCGGTCGTACACGTGATATGGCTGCTGGGATTGATACCCATGCTTTCTGGTTTAGGGCACATTATTGCCAGCTTTTCGATTCGACGAGAGCCCGTCGAACCGTTGGAGGTTTCCGAACTGAAACCGTTGAGAATCGACCCACCTTACGATGCCACACAGAACACCGCCGGAGTGTTAAGGGGAATGCCCCGGGAGGCCCCCGCGAGTGTCACTGAACGGACGACCAATATCCTTGATCGCAATCCCGCACCGCACATCGATTGAGCCGTCTAAATAGAACATTAACCGGCCGGGGAAATTTTTGTTCGCGGCGCAAAATACTTAAGCCATACGTTCTTGTTGGGGCTATAATCCAACCAACTCAACTCTTCCCTTGGTCTTAACATTGCTGCAAAGTTGTTTTTTGAAGCGACGCCCGCAGGAGGTGACCACATGCAATCGAAACTCGAAAAAGTTAAGGCTGGTTGTCTGACGTTGGCTGCAGCGCTGTTGTTGGGCGCTTCGGCTTCAACCGTTTCAAACGCACAGGAGGATCGAAAGCCGACGCCCGAGAGCCCACGATCAGAGAGCCCAAGGTCAGAAAGTCCAAGCCCTCCCAGTGAATCTCCACGCAGTAGCGAACCTGGTCCAAGTAGTTCGAGTAGCAGCAGCAATAGCAGCTCCAACAACAATAGTAATAATGCCGGCAGCAATGACAGCGGAAGCGGCAACAGAAGGGATAACAGTAGCGACAATTCGAGCCGCAGCAGAAGCAACGAGAGCGGCGGACGCAGCGGCGGGGAAAGCCGAAGATCTGGCAACGACAGCAATTCCGGACAAAGCCGACGGAGCGCGGATGGAGATGGCAGCGGAAATCGTCGCGATCGCGCTCCCGCTGATAATGCCTCTGACGCTACAATCCGCACGCGCGAGTTTGATAAAGGCAAAGACAGTCGCGACCGCGACCGTGACAAGGACAAAGACAAGGACAAAGACAAAGACAAAGACCGGGACCGTTATCGTGACAAGGACCGAGACAGAGATAAGGATCGTGATCGCGATCGTTACAAAGACAAAGACAAGGACAAGGACAGAGATAGAGATAGGGATCGTGACAAGGACCGAGATAAAGGCAAGGATCGCGACCGGGACCGTGACAAAGATAAGGACAAAGACAAGGACAAAGACCGGGATCGCGGACGCGGTAGAGACGATGGCCGGCATCGCAGGCACGGTCGCTATACCGTCTACGACAACACGATTGTTTACGAATCTCGGAACTACGGCAACTATGCTTATGGTCTAAGCGCGTACGACCGAGGCTATGAAGACGGCTTGTACACGGGTGCCAACGACGCTCGTCGCGGACAACCGTATGATCCCTCCCGTTCGCACTTCTTCAGGAATGGGCGCTCCGGATACAGCTCCGTCTTTGGCAGTCGAGACATTTACCAACAGGCCTATCGTGATGGCTTCCTGCGAGGCTATCAGGAGGGCTTTCAGAATTGGCAAAGGTATTTCAGCGGGGGCGTCTTCCACCGCTAGCAGACCATAAGTGGTCGAGGATGGTAAATCGTTCGAACGCAAATCGGCTAAGCGCACACGAAATCGTGCCGGGCTGAAAAACCCGAGAGAGGAAACATCTCGCAAGTTTCGCTGAGTACTCGGAGGTCATCCACTCGGCACAACATTTGCCAAACGGCTCGGGCGGAGGGTTAGAAATGAAATCACACTATCTCAGTAATAAGATCGGGAGAATCTTGCTGGCATTCTCGTTCATAGCGGGAATTGGATTAGTGTCCAGCGGCGCCGTCCAGGCGCAGCGGCCCTGGGATCGCGATCAGGATCGTCAGGATCGACGCGATCGGGATTACCGGCGTGACCGCGATGATGATCGCTACCGGAACGATCAGTACAATCGTAATCGCGGCTACGGGGGTTATGGCGGTTACGGCAACGCCAGCCAGATTGCTATAAACCAGGGCTACCAGGATGGTCTCTACACCGGCTCAAGCGATGCGCAACGCGGACAGAATTATAATCCGCAGAGATCACACTTCTACCGGAATGGCCATGGCAACTCCGGCGGATACTATGGCAACGGATATCAATACCAGCAGGCCTATCGGAACGGTTTTCTTCGCGGCTATGACGAAGGTTTCCGACGCAATGGCGGATACAATCGGAGCCGTCGAAGCAACGGCAATTATGGTCGTTTTCCGTTCCCCTGGTAATAAACTTTAACTGAACTTTCAAGTGGGTTGCTCCGCGCTTGAAGGGTAAAACCAAGGCGATGCTGTCGATGGCGTTTCGGCGGCATCGCCTTTTTCTGTTTGATGTTCCAATCGTGTTCCCAAGCCTGAACAGCTCCGGACTCGCTTACCACACGCGCCTTGTGATATTTACTTACGTCGAAAGGCGTCGAAAGCCCCAAAACACGATCAACTGTTTTCTTTTTCCGGGAGGGAAAGATGAATAAGCGTAAGCGGATCACAGCTCTCTTAAATGGAATCGTATTGCCAATCATGACAATCGCCGTGTGTGTTGCGGGCGTTGCTGCTCAGGGCTTGAGTTCGCATCATCACATGGAAGGAAGTTCGGATTCACTCGACCCGAATCCCGAAGCGATCCAGGAATGGGCCAAGAATCAATTAGCGAAATCGCCACGGCATCGGGAATGGGCCAAAGTAAAGAATGGCAATCGCGAAGTCAACAGTTTCATTGCCTATCCTGAAGTAAACAAAAAGGCCACGGCCGTAGTCGTGATTCATGAGATTTTTGGAATGAGCGACTGGGTGCAGCAACTCACCGATGAATTGGCCGAGGCAGGTTACATTGCGATCGCGCCCGACTTGCTCTCCGGTATGGGTCCAAAAGGTGGCGGAACCAGCGAGTTTGATAGCAACGCCGTGCGACAGGCAATTGGCGCTCTGCCCCCAGATCAAATTACCGGTGACCTGAACGCCGTCGCGGATTACGTCTCGAAATTGCCTGGAGCGAACGGCAAAGTCGTGGTCGCGGGATTCTGTTGGGGCGGAACGCAAACATTTAACTTTGCGACCAACCGGCCCAGCCTTAAAGCGGCTTTCGTTTTCTATGGAACGCCGCCGCAAAACAACGCACAAGGTCAGACGTTCGCGATCGACAAGACCGCGCTCGCACGCATTGGTGCTCCCGTCTATGGTTTTTACGCTGAGAAAGACATGCGTGTGGACGCGACTATTCCGCCGGCGGTTGACGCGATGAAGGAACTGAAAAAGACTTACGATCCGGTAACGTATGCCGGCGCGGGACATGGATTCATGCGCGCCGGTGAACCCAATGCCCCAGAGCCAAAAGCTCCGACGCCCAAGGGCGATGCCGAGGCGGACAAAAAAGCGACGGATGACTATCAGAACTTGCTGGCAATGTACAAGGCCAATCGGAAAGCACGCGACGATGCTTGGATTCGTTGGAAAGCGATTCTCGCAAAGCTTTAGTTTTTTTGCGGAGCCTTGGCGATGATAAAAAGAGCGAGCGTGTCCTGGTTCGTAATCGCGCTTCTGATCGCGACTGGATTGCCCGGTGTCAAACAACTTAGGGCGTCGCCCAAAGCCGAAGACGACTTTCAATTAATTAAGGTTGCGGAGGGAGTTTACGCGGCGATTGCCAAGCCCGGAGGTTTGGCCTCAGGCAATGCCGGCTTTGTCATCGGCGATGACGGGGTACTGATTTTCGACACCTTCTCCACGCCAGCCGCCCTGGAAGAGCTTCTTAGTGAGATTCAGGCGCTCACAAAGCTTCCCATCAAATTTGCCGTCAACAGTCACTACCATCTCGATCACACGGGCGGGAACCAGGTCCTGGCCGCGCGCGGGGTGCCGATTTTCGCCCACGACAATGTATTGAAGTGGCAGACTACAAAGAACAAGCGCTTTCTGCCTGCCGCCGCGGATTTGCAGAAACGACGAGCAGATGCGGTGAAACAGTTAAGCGATACTCCCGCGGACCAGACGGACAAGCGGACGCAATTCGAACGACAGATTAGCCGGTACGACGCATTGGCGGCGATCACCCTAACAAATCCGACCGCAACCTTCAGCTCGGGATTGGTGCGTCTCTATCTGGGCAAACGCGAGGTCGTCCTTGCCACTTTGCCTGGACACACGGGCGGCGATGTCTTTGCTTATGTCCCCGACGCGAACGTAGTGTTTACGGGGGACTTGGGTTGGTCCAGGACTCTTCCTAACCTGGTCGATGCGACGGTATCTGATTGGATTCCAACTCTCGATCAGATTCTGACTCAGTATCCGACAGCAATGTTTGTCCCGGGACACGGGAATGTTGCCGCAGCTTCGGAAATTAGCAACTTCAGAGATTACTTGGCTGACTTAAGAGTACGCGTGAAACAGGCTATAGCAGAAGGTTTGACCGTCGATCAGGCGAAAGAGCAACTAAAGCTTCCCGAAAAGTACAAGAGCTTCGCGTTTCAAAACTTCGCGAAGCCCAACGTCGAAGACATGTATAAAGAACTGAAAGGCACCACGACCCAATAGCGACGAGAAGCGGTTCCACTTAATCTGTTCCTCTTTCACCGTGCCGAGCCGTTCTTACGCAGTGACCTGTCGCTTTCCGCCCTAATCACCCCGTAACAGGTGCATGAGATGTTTTCCAGTCCCGGCCTATCTAAAATGGCGATACGACCACGACTGTAACTGATTAATTTGTTTCTTTGCAGGTCGCCCGCGACCTTGTTTACACCCTCTCGCCGCACGCCCAGCATATTAGACATAAACTCCTGGGTGAGGCGAAATTCATCGGTCCCTATGCGATCGTGGGACATGAGCAGCCAACGCGCCAGACGGCCGTCCAGGGTGTGGAAATGGTTGCAAGCCGACGACAGGGACATTTGTGTTAACAATGAATGCGAGTAACGATGAAGCAGCCGATGAAAGTAACTGAGACGATTTGATTCCTTGCGGAGCGCCCCGGCGGTCATCCTCAGGGCGGTCCCTGCGCCCTGGACCAGAGCGAGTGTGCGGGAGGTGTTCACGCCCATGAAGACGGAAATACCCGTCATGCCTTCGTTCCCTATCATACCCACTTCGAGCGAGGCGTGATGATCCTCCGCGGCCAGCAAGCTCACGATAGAGTCGTTAGGAAAGTAGACGTAACGGATGGTGTCGCCGGGTGAGTAGATGATCTGGGCGAATGCCAGTGGGATCGTCTCTAATTCAGGTAACAGTCGTTGATATTCCTTCACCGGCAATGCAGCCAGCAAACGGTTTGCAGGCGGTGCTCGAAGTGCTGGGCTTTTTGGCATTCAGAGATCCTCTCCGGGATTCCTATATCATCTCCGCTGGTATTGATCGGTGCGCAAACACACATATCCGCGAGGTAAGTTTGGATCAGTTCTTGTCGGAATCTGACAGTCTCCGGACAAATACTCTGGTCGTAAAATTATCGTCAGGTAGCAGAAACTTCGGCCAGGCGAACCAGTTTTACAGCTTTTGCCAACCGTAGGAATTGCAGCGTGCGAATGCCCCACCAGTTGAGGTCGATTTCATACCAGGCAAGTCCGTGCCGTGCAGCGGTTGGATATGCATGATGGTTGTTGTGCCATCCTTCACCAAAGGTCAGTAAAGCTACCCACCAGTTGTTGGTCGAATCATCGCGCGTGGCGAACCGGCGCCGGCCCCACATGTGGGTCGCCGAGTTAACCAGCCAGGTCGCGTGAAAATTGAAAGTAACCCTGAAGAACACAGCCCACAGAACAAATGACCAACCGCCAAATGCGAGCAAACCAATGGCCAGGAGAATTATCGGGACCCAGTAGAGGTTATTAGCCAGCACATGAAATCTATCTTTAACCATGTCAGGTGCATAGCGGGCCAGAGTTTGCTGGTCGTGAGATTGCGCTGTGCCCTTTAACATCCAACCGATGTGCGCCCACCATCCACCTTCACGCGGTGTGTGGGGATCGCCGGGGGCATCGGTATGCGCATGATGAATGCGATGCGTCACCACCCAATTGATTGCGCCGCCTTCGAGCGCGAGCAATCCGCAGACGGTGATGAAATACTCGACCAACTTTGGCGTCTTATAGCCGCGATGTGTTAAAAGCCTGTGGAAGCCCATTCCGACCCCCAAACTCGCTGAGATCCACCACAGCACGAGGGCGGCCACCAGTGCCTGCCAACTGAACATGAATAGCGCTGCTACCGCACCAATGTGAAACAGGGCCATAAACGTGGCCGTATGCCAGTTTATGCGCGTATCTTCTTTCAATGTCGTTACTTCCTTGTTCATTTACACTCCTGATCTTCGACTTTTATGGTCGGAAAAATGGCGGAACACTTTGAGGTGTGGAGTCGCTAGAGATGTGGCGTTTGCTTAAAACTGGATAACATCAGGTGCTCTCTTCTCAAAAAACCGCAATTTAGAACCAACGAACGGCATAAGGAGAAGTTTGCTTGCCAGACTAGGTCCTGATGTCGATTAGATGCATGATTCAAACAACTGGCGACGGTAAATGTAGCATTTAATGCGTGCTTTGTCCGTGCGCCAACACACATTGAGCTGACTTTGCCATTTGCAGCTCCGTTCCTCGCCCCATACTAACTTCGATAAACACAATGAAGAATTAATCGCTCGCTATGTGTGTTACCGCACAGAAGGGAATCCGGCTCTCCTTTTAAGCTGTCCCGGTCATTATCCCGGCAGTTGGAATTCATCCTTCGCAAAGTCCTTTTGCGCAGCGATGAATCCATATCTTTCACGGCCCATGAAGATTCTTCTTTACAATCCGGATAACGGCGTAACCCGCAACTTCATGCCGCATCTCTGGATGTTTTTGCTTCAGTCGCTCACGCCCGCTGAACATCAGGTGTTTCTAATAGATGGTAATGCCCGGCCAATGAACGAGCAGCAGCTAGTGAGCTTCATTCGGGAGCAGCAGATCGGACTGGTTGGGATTGGCTCGATGACCAGAATGGTGGCTCGAGCGTACCGCATGGCTGATGCGATCCGCGCTGCTGGTGTGCCCGTCGTAATGGGTGGCCCGCACGTTACTGAGGTGCCGGACGAAGCGCTGGGCCGAGATGGCGGCCCGCGCCATGCCGATGCGGTAGCTCTTGGGGAAGCCGATGAGACCTGGCCGCGGATCGTCGCGGACGCCGGCCGCGGTGAGTTACAGGAGATTTACCAGCCGCTTGATGAGCGCGGCAAGGAACGCAAACCCAGTTTGCAACCTTACCCGTCGATTCCCTGGGAGAAACTTGATCTGGAACAATTCAACATGGTCCCGAAGGTCGCGCGGCCGTTGCTGGAGCGGCACGCCAACGGTTGGCACTCGGTCCATCTGATCCCGATCGAGTCAGGCCGGGGTTGTCCCTACGGTTGTGAGTTCTGCACCGTCACTGGATTCTTCGGAGACTCGATTCGCTTTCGAAGCAACGAGAGCGTAGTAAGCGAGCTCTTGAGACTAAAGAAGCACGCGCGTAAGAATCGAAGTCAGGTCATTGTCTTTTTCATCGATGATAATTTTGCGATTAACATCAAACGCACCAAGTCACTGCTGAAAGACATCATCGATGCAGGGGCGCAGCTTCCATGGATAGCGCAAATTAGCGCCAATCTTCTGCGCGACGAAGAACTGGTCGATCTGATAGAAGCCTCGCATGGTAAATGGATTTTCATCGGCATGGAGTCAATCGACCCGGTAAACCTGGCTGACGTAAACAAGAGCTTCAACAAGCCAGCTGAATATGCTGCCGTTTTAGAGCGTTTGGCCAGGCGAGATATCTACGCGATCACGTCTTTCATAGTAGGGCTGGATAATGACATGCCCGGAGTTGCTGATCGCACGCTCGAGCAAATAGCAGGGTGGCCGCCCGGATTGCCGGTCTTCGGTCAACTCACGCCGTTTCCTGCGACACCACTCTATGATCGACTGCTGAAAGCCGGCAGGCTGACCCGGCCAAAGCATTGGTTGGAGTTTGCTCCTTACCAAATGGCGAACACACCTTTAAAAATGTCGATCGGGCAGACGCATGCCGAACTGGATAAGGCGTGGACTGAATCTTACAGTCCGCAACGGAATGCCAGCGCCCTGGCGGCGATTGCCGACAAGCCTACCAAAATCCGAGTAATGCACTTTGCGATGCGAATGTTCTTTCGCGGAATCTACTTTCCCCAAATGACAAAACGGGCGTGGCTCAAACTGATAGTCGATAACCGACGATCAATTCTTAATCTGGCAAGGGAAGCAATCGGCAACTGGCGCGCGGCGAAGAAACGAGTCGACCCCGCAGTTGCTCACTCCCGCGGAAACACTCAACGGGCCTAGAAGTTTTTAAGAACTCGCAGGCATTACTTTTCAACTCTTAGCGGCTCCGCAGGTTGCAGGTACCTGAGCAACTTCCAACCCAGAATCACCGCGGCAATCAATCCCACAATCACCCAGGCAAGATTCCCAAGGACTTCAGCGAGCGCCTGCACACGGTCGCTGAAGAGCATCCCGAGCATTACATACAGGACCACCCAGAGCACCTCTCCCAGCAGATCCCAAACAAAGAATCGTGGCCAGGGATAACCGGTCATGCCGCTGGTCAGATTCAACCAGGGTCCCAGAGGTGTGATTAGCCAACGCGTCAGGAATATTCCGGCTGCGCCCCATCGTTTGGCAAAGGCCTGGGCCTGCGCGAGTTTTTCCAATCCATTTCTTCTGCGCCGAATTCGTTCGGCGAAGCGATGGCCTCCCCAACGGCCCAGGGCATATCCGATCTGATCCCCTATCACCGCGCCGGCGCTGGCCACCACGATGACTTGCCAAAGCTTCATTTCTCCCAACTCTACAAATGAACCGGCGGCGACAAGCATCATCGAAATCGGGAGGGGAATGCCGACCGCCGCGATCACGATCACGCCAAAGAGTACGGGCAGGCCGTACTGTGACAATGCTCCCAACAGTTGGTCGGTGAGGTTCACGGCGACCTCCCTGGCTCAGGAGGCGGTGCGGCAGTTGGGCGGTTAGCGCGCTCGCGAGCAATCGCGTCGAGTAAGACCGACGTTATTTCATCGACCGATCGACTTTGTTCGCGCGCGATCTGTTTTAGCGGCCGCCGGTCGTGTGGTTGCGGGCTAAGTCCCAAAGCCTGATAGAGCACGCGGGGCGGCACGCGATAGGAATGAGCGATGTAAGGAATACTCATCCACGGACGAATAACTTCATCACGGTGAGTGCGCCAAAATATTGCCCGGCGAACGGTGCGGACGGCGAAAAGGCCCGTCACCAGTATTACCAGTGCCAGTGCTCCCAACACCATCCATTTTTGCCATCCGTTCGGCTTCATTGTTTGCTACGACCCAGTTTAACTCAATCACATCCGGTTCGTGGATGGATTGACCTTTTCTCTGCGCCTCCTCTGCGTTCTCGGCGCCTCTCGGTGAACCTCCTCAGGTACCTGTTCACGCCGAGACGCAAAGTTCGCGGAGTTTACGCAGAGGATACATCAACCAAAGACACGCTTTTCATTCCATCTTGATCCTGAGTTATAAATAGAGCGTTACCTGATGGCCAACATCGAACCCGCAAAGCTCATCAGTACCCCGGAACGTCAAACAGCATTCTCGTCCCTTCGTCATCGCGATTTTCGTCTCTTATGGTTGGGACAAATCGTTTCGGTGACGGGATCTCAGATGCAGTTGGCCGCAATCAACTGGCACATCTATTTACTCACGCATTCTGCGCTGGCTTTGGGTTTGGTGGGCGCTTGCCGGGCTGTTCCCATCATCCTGTTTTCGCTGGTGGGCGGTGTTGTCGCCGATGTAGCCGATCGGCGGCGCCTGATGATGGCCACCCAGTCAATAATGCTGGCGTGCAGCGCCACTTTGGCGCTGGTGACTTTCCGGGGATTGCTGCACGTCTGGCCAATCTTTCTGTTGACCGCAATTGCTTCAGCGGCCTGGGCGTTCGACACACCGGCGCGACAGGCCCTAATGCCTACGCTTGTGCCGTTGAAAGATTTTCCAAATGCCGTCAGCCTTAGCATGTTGATGTTCCAGATAGGATTAATCGTGGGACCACCGTTCGCCGGTTTCCTCCTGGCTGTCCATGGGCCGGCACTCGTCTACACTATTAATGCAGTTTCCTTTGTCGCGGTAATTCTCGGAATCGCTTTGATGCGAACCAGCGGCCGGCCGGAGAAGGACGAGAAAAAACCGCAACGCGTCAGTTTCGAGGCTCTGCTTGAGGGACTGCGCTTTGTCTGGCGCACACCGATAATTGTCCAAACGATGGCTCTGGATTTTGTCGCAACGTTTTTCGCGTCCGCTAATCAATTGCTGCCGATCTTTGCCAAGGACATTCTGAGGGTAGGCGCGCAGGGTTATGGATTTCTGGCCGCGGCGCCGGCAGGCGGAGCAATCATTACCGGGCTGGTAATGGCGCGGCTGGGAACTCTGAAAAAACAAGGACTCGTGGTGATCGTTTCGATTGTTGTTTTTGGCGCGGCGACGATTGCGTTTGGATTGTCGCGAGTGTTCTGGTTCTCGTTGCTGATGCTGGCGATAACCGGAGGTGCAGACACCATTAGCACCATCCTGCGCCAGACCATTCGGCAGCTCTCTACACCGAACAAACTGCGGGGACGCATGACCTCAATCAATATGATCTTTTTCATGGGAGGTCCGCAGTTGGGTGAAGTCGAAGCCGGCACCGTGGCAGCGTTAATCGGCGCGCCACTGTCCGTTGTCACCGGCGGTGCGGCGTGTTTGATAGCAGCGGCTATCGCGCTCGGCACAGCAAGGAATCTGCGCAGATATGAGGTAAAGTAAGGAAAGCCGATTGAAGCAGGCAAGTAGGGAAAGACTCAATTCCTGAGATCGTGATTCTTCGGTTTGGATAAGAACGATCTACGAAGTCACATGAATCTCTCGAAAAGAATAGTTTCGTCGTGTGTTTTCGTGGATCGTTTTATCTTGAAAGGACACTGCGGCCGGACAGGTGCCACCTACATGGATCACAACTCTTCAGATTGGACGGAGTGCGAAACCTCGACGCATCAGGACCACGTCATCGCGCATGTTGTCGGAGCGACGGTACTGGGCTGGTTCATAGCCGGCGAGGCAGCGCACTTGCTTCTGGATATCGGATTTCTCTGGACAATTTATCTTGATGGAGAAATGAACCTGCTGCCGCAGGGAGTCGCAATTCCGGAACTGGATGCCGGGGAGTTAAGCATTGCGGACAAGACAGATCTCGCTTTCGATGCGCAGCTGCTTTTGAGTGAAGGCCGTGAAGCCGGCGGACTGAAGCGGTTTACTGCGGCTCCAGCTGAATGTTTGATCCAGGCTGTGGATTTCCTGGCTGCAAACTCGGAACGTCGCCTGCTGATTCGCGGCGAGGTCGCCGACATCGAGATTGAAACTTCTTTGGAGACTAACGAAGTCCGCCTGAGCGCAGAACCACACTGACATCTCAGTGCCGAAGGTCAATCATAACGCGCGAGGGGTGGGAAAGTTCAGTCACGCGAAATTCTTTTCGTGAACTTACGCCGAGCAAAAAGTCGTAAAAACCTTCCTCCGCTCCCTTGTCTTCAATCTGGCGCAGGGAAGGCATCATAAGCCGCCCCCTGGGCGAGAAATCTCTCCCGGCCGTAAGCTCACCCTGGCGGTCGTCAAAAGGGATCACGAACATTTCAATTTGAATGAAAGCACTGCCGGCGATCCTGATTCGGTGTTTGCCGTCCAGGTCTTCGTACATGGGGCGGCCGAGATATTTAATGTTGTAACTCGGAGTCAATCCTTCAAATTCAAGGATTACTCTGTCAAAAAGTCTCTGCCGGGTGGCGCTCACCTTCCGCAAATGAATCACCGCCGGTTGTGCATGAGCTCGCGAAAAGGCTTTTGTCCATGTGTCCAACTTGCCAATGTTTTGCGGCTGGGCTGAGGCGGAAATGGAAGATAACAGCACGAAGAGAGTGGCGGTGATGAGGGGGATTGGTTTCTTCATCCTTGGATGCGGACCGTCTCAGTCACAACAGATCTCGCAATCTTTACTACCACTCGTGGTACGTGTCAATTGAAAGCAGACCTGCCAGCTCTCGTGGTTTAGCTTAGTGTCTTGTGCCCGCACCGAACGATCCACGAAATCACTGGAAACTGATGAACCAAAACCCACGCTTCGTGTATTTCGTGGATCGCTTTACCTCAGAGAGCGGCAAAACTCCCAAGACCAGAACTACCCGTCCTGTGCCCTGAGGTTTTGTCATCAGTCACTGCGTTTGCGAATGGCTAGTCAGTCGGGTTTCTGTTTGTCGGATCGAGCCGGCCGTGATAAATAACCCGCAACTTTTTCAGTGGTCGAGTTGTTGCGCTTATGCCGTGGTCACAAGTTTACGATCCTTTGGATAACGTTCTGTTGTCGACCGCGTTGGCGGCTGTGCCCATACTTGCCCTGCTTGGGAGTCTGGGCCTCTTTCGAATCAAAGCGCATTTCGCGGCCCTCCTCGGTCTGGGCGCATCTTTGATAGTCGCGGTGACGGTTTTTCGCATGCCCGTCGGGATGATTCTCGCGAGCGCCGGATATGGCGCCGCGTACGGACTGTTTCCCATCGGCTGGATCGTTCTCAACGTAATCTTTCTTTATCAATTGACGAATGAGTGCGGACTGTTCGACCGCTTACGGCACAGCATCACCGGTCTCACCGAAGACCGCCGCCTGCAACTGCTGCTGGTCGCGTTCAGTTTCGGAGCTTTCATCGAAGGTGCTTGTGGATTTGGCACGCCGGTGGCGGTAACCGGGGCGATTTTGATCGGACTGGGATTTAGTCCACTGTCAGCTTCGGGCTTGTCGCTGATTGCCAACACCGCGCCGGTAGCCTTTGGTGCTCTGGGCGCGCCTTTGATCGGGTTGCAGGGAGTGACTGGACTCGATCTCAAACAATTAAGCGCGATGGTCGGACGCCAGCTCCCGTTCTTTTCATTGATCGTTCCGTTCTGGTTGATCTGGGCATTCGCCGGCTTTCGCGGCATGTTGGAAATCTGGCCCGCCATTCTGGTCGCTGGTGCGTGTTTTGCGATTCCACAGTTTCTTGTTTCCAACTTTCATGGTCCATGGTTAGTTGACGTAGTCGCCGCGATCGTTTCAATCGCTGCATTGGCGACGTTCCTTCGATTCTGGCAACCAAAGCGCATCTGGCGCTTTGAAGTCAGTACGAGGAGCGACAGCGGTCGGGTTGATCAAGGAGTGTCAGAAGCCCGACCGTCAGGGAGGGCACCTTCAACCGATGCCCTTACTGACGCACCAGCTTCGGACACAATTCGCTCTTCGAGATCCGAAATGTTCAAGGCGTGGCAGCCCTGGATAATTCTCAGCATAGTTGTTTTTCTGTGGGGCTTGCCACAGACGAAAGGATTGCTCGATGGAGTTGCCGCTCCGAAGATCCCCGTTCACGGTCTCGATAAGCTTGTGTTTCGCATGCCGCCGGTTGTGGCAAAGCCCGTGGCCGAGAACGCAGTCTTTAACTTTAACTTTTTATCGGCTTCCGGAAGCGGCATCCTGCTCGCTTCAATAATCGCGGGTCTGGCAATGGGCTTTTCGATTCCCGGGCTGCTCAGCATTTATTGGAAGACGCTGAAGCTGGTGCGTTATTCGCTATTGACGATAGCCGCCATGATGGCGATTGGGTTTACGACGCGCTACTCAGGAATGGACGCGACGCTCGGTCTGGCTTTCGCGAGGACCGGCTGGCTCTATCCATTCTTCGGCACGATGTTGGGATGGCTCGGGGTAGCATTAACCGGCTCTGATACTTCTTCGAATGTTCTCTTCGGCAGTTTGCAAAAGATCACCGCGACGCAGTTGGGTCTCAGTCCGATTCTGATGGGCGCGGCGAACAGCTCCGGCGGTGTGATGGGTAAGATGATCGACGCGCAATCGATCGTCGTGGCCAGTACCGCGACGCGTTGGTATGGACATGAGGGCGACATTTTACGGTATGTTTTCTTTCACAGCCTGGTACTCGCGGCGTTGGTAGGAGTTCTGGTTTTGATTCAGGCGTATGTCTTCCCCTGGATGATCGTGCAATAGACTGATCCCGCTGAAACCTGAAATGAAGATCTATTTTGCAGGTGCGATTCGGGGCGGGCGAGAGGATGTGGCACTCTATCTGGAGATGGTTGAGCTGCTACGGCCATATGGCGCGGTTCTCACTGAACATATCGCTGACGAACAATTGACCTCGCTGGGCGAATCAGAAGACGATCGAGCAATTCATGATCGGGATCTGGCATGGCTGAAAGAAGCCGACTGTCTGGTTGCCGAAGTAACTACGCCGAGCCTGGGCGT
>Ga0134121_10002758_pt1 | contig 14947 bp, 12 predicted proteins | sample KB301_FD_96463 | JGI IMG/M metagenome (GOLD analysis project Ga0134121, IMG submission 96463) | Terrestrial soil microbial communities without Nitrogen fertilizer from Kellogg Biological Station, Michigan, USA - KB3-0-1 | ecosystem: Environmental > Terrestrial > Soil > Unclassified ... | reverse complement strand
TGCGCGAGCTGTTGAAGCGCGCGATCGGCGAAGTCATCCGCCGGGAAATTCCCGTGGGCGAGGCTGGCTTGATCAGTGTCAACGACGTCGGTGTCGCGGGCGATTTGAAATCAGCGACCGTCTTCGTCGGCATCGTCGGCACGGCCGAACAGCAGCGCAAAGGTTTTGAGGTCCTCAACCGCGAGCGGCTGCGCCTCCAGGGCCTTGTCGGCCGCGCCATTGTGCTGAAATACACGCCAAAATTGCGGTTTGTCCGGGACGACTCCGTCGAGCGCGGCAACCGGGTGCTCCAGATTATCGACGAGATCGAACGGACCCTGCCTCCTTCATGAAGCATCATCCCAGGATCATCGAGCGGATCATTGAAGGCATTCGCGGCAGTCAGAACATTTGCGTCGTCGGACACGTCCGGCCTGACGGAGATTGCATCGGTTCGCAACTGGGCCTCGCGCTGGCGCTGCAGGACCAGGGAAAACGCGTGACGTGCTGGAACGAAGACAAGGTGCCGCAAAAGCTCGCCTTCCTCGATCCCAAGCGAATGATGCAGCGGCCGTCGCCCGGCCGGAAGTTCGATTGCGTGATTGCCACGGACTCCGCCAGCTTCGAGCGCTTGGGGTGCGTCGCCGATTGCATCCGGAAAACAAGGCTGTTTGTCAACATCGACCATCACACGAGCAATACGCGCTTCGCCGACCTCAACTGGGTGTCGGCGCGCGAATCATCCACGGGAGAACTGATCTTTCGCCTGTTGAAAGCCGCGGGCTGGGCGATCACCGCCCCCATAGCCGACTGCCTGTTCACCGCCGTTTCGACAGACACGGGTTCGTTTCAATACGCGACGACGCGACCGGCCACATATCACGTGGCTGCGGAACTGGTGGCGCGCGGCGCCGACCTCGCCAGGATCTGCAACCAGGTCTATCAATCGTATCCGTTGTCCCGCATCCGTCTGCTGCAACACGTTTACAACCATTTCCGGCTGACGCACCAGAATCAGATCGCTTATTTCTGGCTCAAGAAATCGGATTACGCGCGAACAGGCGCTGACCCTTCGGACAGCGAGGGACTGATTGACCACATTCGGGCCATAGAACCGGTGGTTGTTGCCTGCATGTTTGAAGAATCGCAGCCGGAGTTGACTCGCGTCAGTCTCCGTTCAAAAAGCGATCGCATCGACGTGAACGAAATCGCCCGACAGTTTGGCGGCGGCGGGCATCAGGCTGCCGCCGGCGCGCGCATCCCCGGCCGGCCGCTCTCCGTTCAACGCCGCGTGCTGGGGGCCATCAAGGGGGCTCTCAACTCCAACCGCTGATGCACGTATTCGACTCACTGGACGGCGCGCTGCTCGTTGACAAGCCGGCAGGCCCGACCTCGCACGACGTGGTGGACGCGATCCGGCGCCGGTTCGAAATCAAGAAAGTCGGCCATTGTGGCACGCTGGATCCGAACGCGACCGGGTTGCTCGTCCTGATGCTGGGACGCGCGACGAAGCTTTCAGAGAAGTTGATGTCCGACGACAAGACCTACGAGGGAAGCGCCAAACTGGGCGAAGCGACGAGCAGCTACGACGCCGATGGCGAAGTGACCGGCACTTCGCCCGTGCCGTCGCTCACCCTGGATCAACTTAACGAGGCCGCCGCCGCGTTCATCGGCGATCAATGGCAGCTCCCTCCGATGGTTTCCGCCGTGAAGAAAAACGGCGTTCCGCTCTATAAGCTCGCCCGCAAAGGGATCGAAGTGGAGCGGAAGGAACGTCTGATTCACCTCTACACCTTTCAGTTTTCCGAATATGTCGAGCCGATTGGACGCTTTCGCGTTGCTTGCACAAAGGGGACATACGTGCGGACGCTCGTGCATGATCTCGGCCGGAAGCTGGGTTGTGGCGCACACCTCGCGAGTCTGCGACGGCTTTCCTCGGGCAGGTTCGCTGTGACCGACGCGTTGACATTCGAACGGGCCCTGGCGCTCTCCGCCGCCGAACTGGAGGCACGCGTGATTCCCTTTCTGACTCTGACGACGACCGGTTGAAGTGTTCTATCAGGGCAGCGCCACCGCGATAGAGCTGAAGCACGTCGCCGCCCCACTTTCTCCTTCACGCCAACGCCGACGATCTTCATCCTGCTGCACCGATGCGGGTCATTCATAAGGCCGCTGAGTTGAAACCGAGCACACGCAAGGTCTGCGCCGCCATCGGCATGTTCGACGGCGTGCATCTCGGTCATCAGCAGGTCATCCGGCGGACGATCGAGGACGCGCGCCAGCACGAAGGAATTGCCGTGGCGATCACGTTTGATCGCCATCCGAATTCGGTTGTCGCCCCGAATCACAATCCGCGGTTGATCTATTCCCTCCCGCAGAAGCTTCGCGCCATTGAGTCGATTGGCGTGGACGCCACCTGGCTCATTCGCTTCGACAAGGCGTTCAGTGAAATCTCCGGCGTAGAGTTCATTCGCGGACTCGTGCGCGATTTCGGTCAGGTCCACAGCCTGTGCGTGGGCAGCGCGTTCACGTTCGGGCACAAGCGCACGGGGAACGTCGAGTTGCTCAAGCGGCTTGGACACGAGTCGCATTTCATCGTCCACGGGCTGGCTTCGGTTTCGCTCGACGGAAAAGTAGTGAGCAGCACGCGAATTCGAGAGGCGATCCGCGCCGGCGACCTGGATGCCGCCAGCCAGATGCTGGGGCGTTCGTATGCCCTCGCCGGCAAAGTCATCCGGGGAGACGGGCTCGGGCGACAGCTTGGATTTCCGACCGCAAATCTGGACGTCACCAATCTCGTCATCCCGCCGAACGGCGTTTACACCGCGCACGCGCTCGTTTCAGGAAAACAGCATCGCGCGGTGATGAATATCGGCACGCGGCCCACGCTGCGGAATCCGGCGCCGGAACTTCAGGCGGAGGTTCATCTGCTGGATTTTGCCGGTGACGTTTACGATCAGGAGATGGAAGTCGCGTTTGTCGCGAAGCTGCGCGACGAACAACGGTTTCCTTCCCGTGAGGCTCTGCAAACACAGATCCGGCGGGACATTGCCGCGGCTGAAGAATTGTTTTAAGCCTTGCCCGGCGTTCGATCAGGAACACGCGTCTGAACCGATCACTTCGCGCAACACGCCGGCCAGTTCCTTCATCTCGTAAGGCTTGGCCACCATGCCGCGAAATCCGTAATTCCGAAAATCCGCCATCACCGGGTCGTTTGAATAGCCGCTGGACACGATGGCCTTCACCTGAGGGTCGATTTCCAAAAGCGTTCGGATGGTTTCCTTGCCGCCCATCCCGCCCGGAATCGTCAGGTCCATGATCACGGCGTTGAAAGGATTTCCCGTCTCGGCTGCGGCGGTGTAGCGGCGAATGGCCTCGGCGCCGTCACGGGCCAGTTCCGCTTCATAGCCCAGGCGTTTCAAAGCCGCCTGCATGAAGTTCAGGATTTCCGGCTCGTCGTCCATCACGAGAATCCGGCCTTTTCCCGTCACGGTTTTGGGAACATCGGTTGCCGGCAAATCAACGTTCCTCGTCGAAGCGGGCAGGTAGATGTGGAACACGGCTCCCTTTTCCGGACGTGAATCAACTTCGATGGTCCCTTCATGTTTTCGAACGATCGAATAAGCCGTGGCAAGCCCCAGCCCGCGCCCTTTGAATTTGGTCGAAAAGAAAGGATCAAAAATCCGGGAGAGATGTTCGGGCGGAATACCCGCTCCCTGGTCCTGAATCGAGATTCGGACGAAATCGCGCCCGGCAAACGCGGGTTCGCTGCGGCTGCCCGCCGGCACGTTCCCGGCGCGAACCGAGATGACACCGCCTTCGGGCATCGCCTGCACCGCATTGAGGAGGATGTTGCTGAACGCCTGGCCGATTTGTCCGTGATCCACCTCCACAGGCCACAAGTCCGGTTGCAATACGTAATCACACCGGACGTTCGAGCCAAGCACGGCGAGGTCGCAGAATTCCTTGAGCATGTGCGCGACCGGCCGCGCGCGTCGGACCGGCGCTCCGCCGCGGGCGAACGTGAGGAGCTGCCCGGTCATTTCCTTTGCGCGCTGGCACGCCACCTCGGCCTTTTCCAGCCGCTCCTGCACCGCGGCGTCTCCCTCCGAGAGCATTTTGGCCAGAGAAATATTTCCGAAGATGCCGGTGAGAATGTTGTTGAACTCGTGAGCGATGCCTCCCGCCAGCAAACCGAGCGACTCCAGTTTGCCCGCTTTGTTCAAGTCCGCTTCCAGCTTGCGCGTCTCCGTCACGTCGCGAAAGGCAAGAACGACGCCGACAACGCGCCCCGCCGGATCGTGCAATGGCGCGCTGCTGGTCACCACAAACCGTTCCTGTCCCTGCCGGGAAGCGAGCACCGCCGGGATGCTCTGGTTGAAAGGCGTGCCGGTCTTCAGCACCATTTCGACGGGATTGTCGCAAAGTTCGCGCGTCTGCTCCTGAAGCAGATGGAACACGTCGGGCAACGGCTTGCCGCAGGCATCGGACTGCGTCCAACCGGTCAGAAGTTCGGCGGCTTCGTTGAGCATGCCGACCCGGCCTTCGGTGTCGGTCGTGATGACTCCTTCGCCGATGGAGCGCAGCGTGACGGCGAGCCGTCCCTTCTCCGATTCCAGCGCCTCCTCGGCCTCCTGCCTTTCGCGGATTCTGATTTGAAGCTGTTCGTTGGCGCTGCGCAACGACTCTTCGGAGTGGCGCAGTTCCCCCGTCAGCCGTTCCGCCGCGGACCTGCCACGTGCCTGCGACCACGCAACCCCGAACAGGAGGAAGGAAACAGTCAATCCACCGGCGAGAACAATCGGCGGCAAATACTTCTTCGAATCGAGTTCGAACGCCGGGAGGGAGGAAACATGCAAGGCCCAGTTCCGCCCCATGCCGGGGATGCGAATCGTCTGGCTCAGGTAACGCGAGACGGAAGGATTGCCCGCGGCCAGGGTGCCGTCGCTGTCGTATAACAACGACTCCGGTGAGGGCGTAGTCGCGTCAAAGACTTCAAAGTCAACCGGCGGGTTGACCCGCTTGCCGAACATCTCCTCGCCCAATTCCCGCGCGCGAAACGAGGCGAATACAAACCCGATGGTGGCGGCCTTGCGATCCTCCGCCTTGCTCGGCTTCACCCCGTCCCGATAAAGGGGAAGATAAACGATGAATCCCGCCTCCTTTGAAGTGCCGTCCGGCGCAAAGAGGGAAATTTTGCCGGTTGAAACCGGATTGTCCGCCCGCATCGCTCCTTCCATGGCCGCGCGCCGGTTCGGTTCGGAGAAGGGATCCCAGCCGGGCATCCATTCGGAAGCGTTTGCGTGAGTCGTCAGATAAATGAGCGGAAAGTATTCCTCCCGCTCTCCCGGCGGTTGGATCGAATAGTCGGCGAACCCTTTTGCGCGCATGGCTGCAACGTGCGCGTCCTTTTCTCCGGGCAAAACACGCTGCGCGAATCCGATATCCATCATCCCTTTGTAGTTGTATTTGATCTCGATGCTTCGGGCGTACTTCTTCCACTCGGCGAGATCCACGGTTTGACGGGCGTCGAAAAGCCCGCGCAACCCGCGCAACGCGGAAACATAATTCTCCATTCGTTGGATCAGCGCGTCCTGGGTCGCTTGTGAGATCTGCTCGAAGCGCTCGCGGTCGCGGCCGAAGACGTTCGCCTTGACGCGATGATACGCGATAAGCGTCGGCACGAGGGCAATCACCAGAACAAGATAAGCCGGCCCAAAGCGTCGGAGGTGCTTCAGCAGAAACCCTGAGGTTGATTTCATAAAAGCCGAAACGGGCCCTGAGACTGATTGTTCCCGCCTCGCGAGCAAATGTATTTAATCCACATCCTGCCTGCAAGATATGCAGGGAGCGTGCCGTTTTAAGCCTTTTTCTGAACGCGCTTGCTGCCGAACTTGTCCATCGGGCATTATCATTTTCAAACCATGAATACCGGCATCAGCGCAATCAACGCGGAGGTTCAGCAAGCCAGCGCTTTCGTGCAACCCCTGCTCAGCGAAATCAACAAGGTCGTCATCGGCCAGAAATACCTCGTCGAAAGGCTCATTATTGGACTGCTCGCCAACGGCCACGTCCTGCTGGAAGGCGTCCCGGGTCTGGCCAAAACTCTTTCCGTCAAATCCCTTGCCGCCTGTATCAACGTCCGCTTCTCACGATTGCAATTCACACCCGACATGCTGCCCGCCGACGTCATCGGCACGCAGATCTACAATCCCCAGTCCGGCGCGTTCACGACCCGTCGCGGCCCCATCTTCGCCAATCTGATCCTCGCCGACGAAATCAATCGCGCGCCCGCCAAAGTTCAAAGCGCGCTGCTCGAAGCGATGCAGGAAAAACAGGTCACCATCGGCGATCAAACTTTCAAACTGGAAGAGCCGTTCCTTGTCCTCGCCACTCAAAATCCGATCGAGCAGGAAGGAACGTATCCGCTGCCCGAAGCGCAGGTGGACCGATTCATGTTGAAACTCAGGATCGGCTACCCGTCGCGCGAGGAAGAGCGCCAGATTCTCGATCTCATGGCGCGCACGAGTGGTTTGCCCGGCGCGAGCGCGGTCGTGGATGCCAAAACGATTCTATCCGCGCGCGAAGTCATCAACGACATCTACATTGATGACAAAGTGAAGGATTACATCGTGGACCTGGTCTGCGCCACGCGGGACCCGGCGCATTACAACATTGAAGTCAAAGACTTCATTCAACTCGGCGCCTCGCCGCGCGCCACGATTGCGCTTACTCTTTCCGCGAAAGCCTTCGCGTTCCTGCGCGGACGCGGCTATGTCACGCCGCAGGATGTGAAAAGCATCGGCATGGACGTGCTCCGCCACCGCGTCGCTATTACCTACGAAGCCGAAGCCGAGGAAAAAACCAGCGAGATCGTTATCCAGAAGATTTTTGATGAACTGCCTGTGCCATGAACAATGACCAAATAAATAAGAGTCTATCCGGTTCCTGGCTAGCCAGTGTTTTTCTTTCTTGCCTCCTAAATATGTTAGTCTTCTTCGCGACATCCGCCGCCATTCGAGATTCGCACAAACCGGCTCGTGAGCGTTTTGGGGAGCGCGCCCGCCTCGGGCGCCGCCAACGACGCCCTCGTCGTTGGCTTCCTGGCGGTGCGTGCGTGCAAGACCGTTTCGCTCATCGCTTCGCCAAATGTTCGACGCGAGGGCGCGCCGAACCGCAGCCGGGGCGGCTGCGCTCCCCATGATTCCCCGCTCCGCGCTCCGTATTCCGCACTCAAATGATTCCCCGCGAAATCCTCAAAAAAATCCGGCAGATTGAAATCCGGACGAACCGGCTCGTGAGCGAAACGCTCGCCGGCCAGTACCACTCCGTCTTCAAGGGCCAAGGGATGAACTTCGACGAGGTGCGCGAGTATCAGCCGGGCGACGACGTGCGCGCCATTGACTGGAACGTCACCGCGCGCATGAACCATCCGTTCATCAAAAAGTTCGTCGAGGAACGCGAGCTGACGGTGATGCTCGTGGTGGACCTGAGCGGCTCCGGGTTGTTCGGTTCAGTCGCGCAATCCAAGCGCGAGCTGGCCGCCGAGATCGCCTCAGTCCTCGCCTTTTCCGCCATCCGCAACAACGACAAGGTCGGTCTGCTCCTCTTCAGCGAAGGCGTCGAGAAATTCATCCCGCCGCGCAAAGGGCGCAAGCACGTCCTGCGGGTCATTCGTGAAATTCTTTTCTACGAGCCGAAGCGGCGCGGCACGGATTTGAACAGCGCGCTCGAACTCATGCTGCGCATGCTCCCGCACCGCGCCATCGTCGTGATCCTCTCGGACTTTCTCGGCCAGACCGCGCCGACCCGTCCGGAAATTGACGCGCACCTCCGCCGCAGGGCTGTCCTCTCGGAGACGCTCGGTCAGACTTCCTTCAATGTGTTGCGACAGACGAACCGCCGCCACGACGTTGTCGCGGTCCAGATCACCGACCGTTTCGAGCTCGAACTGCCACCGCTGGGCCGGCTCATCTTGAAGGATGCCGAGACGGGCGAGGTGGTCGAGGTGAACACCGGGGACGAGCGAAAGCGAGCCGCGTTCGCGCAACGCCAGGCCAAGGCGCAGACCGAGCTGGTGCGGCTGTTCCGCTCAGCCGGGATTGACTCGATTCAATTGCGCACCGACCAGCAGTATGCCGGCGCGCTCGGGCGCTTTTTTGAAACGCGTGAGAAGCGGCGTCGCCACGGATGAAAACGAATTCCCCGGCTCTCCTCATTCCGGCGCCGTCTCCCGCGACCAACGGCGCGACAACGAACACTCTGGCGGGAGACATTCGCGACATCAAAGCGCCGGTGCCGATTCCGGCGGGTTGGTTGTGGTTCTGGGGCACACTCGGCGCTCTGGCGGTGGCGGCGTTGTCGTATTTCGCCTGGCGTTACTGGCAAAAGCACCGCGTAAAACCCAAGGATCTCGAAATCGTGATCCCGCCGCACGAACGCGCCCGTCGCAAGTTGCAGGAAGCGCTCGACCTGCTTTACGAGCCGCGCCCCTTCTGCATCCTGGTTTCCGACGCCGTCCGTCTTTACCTCGAGGAAGCGTTCTCGCTAAACGCTCCGGAGCGAACGACCGAGGAGTTTCTCGACGAGCTTCAGTCGAGCGAGCTCCTTTCCTTCTCGCAAAAGCAGTCGCTGGCGGATTTCCTGATGCGCTGCGATCTCGTCAAGTTCGCCCGCGACGAACCCACGGTTGAACGCCTGAAGGAGCTTTACGAAAGCGCGCTGCGACTCGTGGACGAGACGTCCTACTTCAAACCGCACCCGCAGACCGATTCAACTTCCGCCGAATCGCTGCCGGTTGCTCGTCCTGTGCGGCCGCCGCCGCTGCCTCCTGAAAGCGCCGCGGTGAGCGCCGGAGTGGAACAACAACCCGCGTCCGGGAACAAGGAACCCACGGCCCGATGACTTTCGCCCAGCCATACTTCCTGTTGTTGCTCCTGCTGTTGCCGCTGGCGGCGTGGCTGAAAGGAAGAGTCGGGTTTCAGCCGGCGTTTCTCTATTCCTCGGTCCAGCTGGTGCGCGGCATCACCGGCATCACGCGTTCGTACGCCGGGGCCATCCTGCTCAAGATGCGCTGGCTCGCGCTGGCGTTGTTCATCGTCGCGCTGGCCCGTCCGCAGTTCGGCGAAGGCGAACAGAAAATCACCGCCAGCGGCATTGACATCGTGGTCGCCTTCGATTTTTCGAGCAGCATGAGTTCTGAGGATTTCGAACTCGAAGGCAAGCGCGTCAACCGTCTGGTCATCGCCCGCGAAGTTCTGAAGAAATTTGTCGCCCGCCGCCCGAACGACCGCATCGGGCTGGTGGCGTTCGCCGGGCAGGCCTACATCGCGGCGCCGCTGACGCTGGACCATGATTTTCTTTTGCAGAATCTCGAGCGGCTGGAAATCGCCACGCCGGAAAAGGACGGCACCGCCATCGGTTCGGCGCTGGCCACGGCGGTCAACCGCTTGCGGGAGCTGAAATCGAAAAGCAGAATCGTCATTCTGATGACCGACGGACAGAATACCGCGGGCAAGGTGCCTCCTTTGACTGCCGCCGAAGCCGCGCAGACACTGCAGGTGAAGGTTTACACGATCGGCGTCGGCACGCGCGGAACGGCGCCCATGCCGCGAATCGACGCTTTCGGCAGGAAGGTTTACGTGCCGGTGGAAGTGGACATTGACGAGGAAACGCTGACCCGGATTGCGCAGCGGACCGGCGGAAAATATTATCGGGCGGACAAGACCGAGACGCTCCAGTCCATCTACGACGAGATTGATCAATTGGAGAAAACCGAGGTCGAAGTAAAGAAGCACCAGCGTTACCGCGAGGTCTTTGCCTGGGTGGGCCTGCCGGGGTTGACGCTGCTCCTGCTGGAGATCATTTTGAACAACACGGTCTGGAGAAAGCTGCCGTGAAACGAGCCGCGAAGGAATCATGAGATTTGCCGATCCACAGATGCTTTGGCTGTTGCCGGCAGTGTTGCCGCTGCTGGCGTGGTTCCTGTGGTGGGCCTGGAGGAGGAAACAATCGCTCATCGCCCAATTCGTGCAATCGCGATTGCTGGCTCAGTTGACGATCGGTGTCTCTCAACTGCGGCAGAAAGTCCGTCTGGCCCTCCTGGTCCTGGCGGTCGGCTGCGCGATTCTCGCGCTGGCCCGGCCCCAGTGGGGTTACAGCCTCGAGGAAGCGACCCGCCGCGGTCTTGATATCGTCGTGGCCATCGACACGTCGCGCAGCATGCTGGCCCAGGACGTCCAGCCCAACCGGATCACCCGCGCCAAATTCGCCGCGCTGGATTTGATGCGGCTGGCCAAGAGCGACCGGCTCGGGCTGGTCGCGTTTGCCGGCGACGCCTTCTTGCAATGCCCGCTCACGCTGGACGAAGACGCGTTCCGCCAGAGCGTGACCGCGCTGGAAGTCGGCATCATCCCGCAGGGCGGAAGCCTGTTGACCGAGGCCATCGAAACCTCTCTCTCCGCCTTCAAAAGTGACGCCGAGAACCACAAAATCCTCGTGCTGTTCAGCGACGGCGAGGATCACGACAGCGGCGCGCTGGAGGCCGCGGAAAAGGCGGCCAGGGACGGTCTGCGTATTTTCACGATCGGCGTCGGCACGCCCAACGGCGAATTGTTGAAAGTGACCGACGAAAACGGCGTCGCAGGCTACATCAAGGATGAACAGGGCAATGCCGTCAAATCGCGGCTCAACGAATCGTTGCTGCGGCAGATCGCCACGGCCGCCGGAGGTTCTTATCTTCCGCTGCGCGCGGCGAACGCGATTGAAACCCTTTACCAGACCGGGCTCGCGCCGCTGCCCAAGAGCGAGGGAGACGCGCGGCTGGTCAGGCGCTACCATGAGCGGTTTCAATGGCCGCTCGGCCTGGCCATCATGTTTTTGCTCGTCGAGATGTTCTGGCCCGAGCGCAGGCGCGTGCCTCGCAGCGAAACCGTCGTCAGAGCCGCCAACGCCGAATTGCTCAAAGCGGTGGCGACGCTGCTGCTGCTGACTCTGCCCGTTGCTTCGTTTGCCTCGTCCGCGAACGCGCGGCGCCTCTACGAAAGCGGGAAGTTCAAGGAAGCGCAGCGCGAATACGAACGCCTTTTGGAGAAGAAAAGCGATTCGAAACGGTCCGGCGACAAACCGAAGCTGCCCGGGGAGGGCAAGGACGCGGAACAGGAGGCTCGGATCAGCCGGATGTTGGAAAACGAAAAAGCGGACTCGGGCGATCCGCGGCTGCACTTCAACGCGGGCGATGCCGCCTACAAGGCGGGAGACCTGGAAAATGCCATGCAACATTTCGCCGAGGCGTCAGTCTCTCCCGACGTGGACCTGCAACAGCGCGTGTTTTACAACCTCGGCAACACGCTGTATCGCCTCGGCGAACAGCAACAGGATCCGAACCAGAAAATCCAGCGCTGGGAAACGGCGGTTCAGGGTTACGACGCCGCGTTGAAGCTGCGCACCAATGATCTCGACGCGAAATACAATCGCGACTTCGTGAAGCAGAAACTGGAGGAACTCAAAAAACAGCAGTCCAAACAGCAACAGGACAAAAAACAACAACAGCAACAAAAGAAGGACGATCAGGACAAACAGGACCAGCAAAAAGATCAGAAGCAGCAAAACGATTCCTCAAAGGAAAAACCGCAGCAGGCAAAGTCGGACTCGCAGCAGCAGGACCAAAAAGACCGGAAGAAAGAGCAGGAAAACGCCGCGAACCAAAAACAAAAGGAACGGGAACAGGCGAATCAGAACAAACCGCAGGACACCGCAAAGCGCGACGACAAATCCGCCGAACCAGCCCAAAGCGACCCCAGCCAGGCCGCGACCGGAAAGATGACGCCGCAACAGGCTCAACAGCTTCTGGACTCGTTGAAAGGCGAGGAACAGGCGATGATCTTTCTCCCCGCGAAAAAAGGGGAACCAAGGAACCGCGTCTTCAAGGATTGGTGAGCTTATGAATTGCCGACTGCTGAACGCCGCTTTCCCGCTGCCAACGCTTTTCCGGCGCCGGTGGATCGGCGTGCTGCTTCTTTGGTTTTGCGCGAGCGAAGCGGTTTCGGCGGCGGCGACGTTCACGGCGTCGCTGGACCGCGACACCATCAGCGTGGGCGAAAGCGCGACGCTGTCGCTCACCTTCGAAGACGGAGTGCCGACCGAGCCTCCCGCCCTGCCCGCCATGCCCAATCTCTCGATCCACTCGCTCGGGCAGTCCAGCCAGTTTAATTTCGTCAACGGCCGGTCATCGTCCACGCTTGCCTACAACTTTCTGGTGCGGGCGTCGCAGGCCGGGGACTACACCATTCCGGCGGTCAGCGCGGTCGTGGACGGGAAAAAAATCACGTCGCAACCGCTGAAGCTGAAGGTGCTCAAGAGCGGCGCCGCGACACCGGACTCCGACGTCGTCGGCAAAGCGGCTTTTCTGAAGCTGATCTGTTCCAGGACCGAGGCGTACATGGGCGAAGTTCTGCCGGTGGAGATCCGGCTCTACGCCCAGATGGGAAGACTCCGGCAGCCGGCGCCGCAGATCAACCAGGAGGGATTCACCGTCGGAAAGATGATCCAGCAACAACAGACCAAAACACTCCTGGGAAATCAGTACTACAGCCTCCTTGTGTTCAAGTCATACGTCATCGCCGCCAAGACGGGCGACCTCAAGCTCGGACCGGCCACGATGCCCCTGGCGATTCCCAATCCCAACTCGCGCCTCTCGTTTTTAGGCGAGCCTCTGGACTGGATGGAGGTCACCCTCAACAGCGATCCGTTGGCCCTCCACGTCCTGCCGCTCCCGACGAAGGAGATGCCGCCCGATTTCACCGGAGCCGTGGGCAATTACTCGCTCTTCGCGACCGCCAGCACTAATGCAGTGACGGTGGGCGACCCGATTACGCTCACAATTCAGATCGCCGGACGCGGACCGGTTGAATCGCTGAATCTCAACTCGATCGAGCAATGGCGCGACTTCAAGACGTATCCGCCCATCACGAAAGTGGAGACCACCGACCCGCTGGGGTTGCAGGGAACGAAGACCTTCGAGCAGGTCGTTATTCCCGAGAATGCAGAGGTCAAACAGATCCCTCCCATCGCCTTCAGCTTTTTCGATCCTGACCAGAAACGCTTCCAGACGGTGACACATCCGGCGATACCGATCACCGTCCGTCCGAGCAGCGCCGCGCCTGCGCAACCGACCGTGGTGGCGAAAGCGGAGACGAATCAGCAGGAACCCAAGGCCGCGACCGACATCGTTCACATCAAGACGCGGCCCGGAACGTTGGCAGCCGTCCGGCCCGCGCTGATTCAACAAACCTGGTTTCTCGCGCTGCAAGGGGTTCCCTTGCTGGCCTGGCTGGCCGTGGTGATACACCGAAAACGCGAAGAACGCCTGGCCAACAACCCGCGGCTGCGGCGCCGCCGACACGTGGCGCAGGTCGTCCGCGCGGGTTTGACGGACCTGCGGCAAATCGCCGCGGAGCAACGGACCGAGGATTTTTTTGCGGCCGTCTTCCGGCTGTTGCAGGAACAACTGGGCGAGCGGCTCGACCTGCCCGCGTCCGCCATCACCGAAGCAGTGGTCGAAGAACGGTTGCGGCCGTGTGGCGTGCCGGACGCGACACTGCGCGGATTGGAGGAGCTGTTCGAGTCCTGCAATCAGGCGCGCTACGCGCCGGAGCGGACCAGCGAGGAACTGGCCGCCGTCCTGCAGAAACTGGAACAAACGTTGCGCGAGTTGCAACGGTTGGACTTCAAACCCGACGCCAAACCATGATCCTCGCAAAGTTCAGATCGCACCCCGGCAACTGCGCGCGCAGATTCTGGCGCTCGCTCATCAGCGTGTCGCTTTCGCTGCTGGCGCTGCCCGGGAGCCCGGCGCTGGCAGCATCAGGCAACGATCCTGCCGCCATCTTTGACCAGGGGAACAATCTTTACGAGCAATCGAAATTTGCCGAAGCCGCCGCCGCGTACGAAAAGCTCATCGAACTCGGACACGTATCGTCGGCCGTCTATTTCAATCTGGGAAACGCGTTGTTCAAGGCCGGACAGATCGGCCGCGCCATCGCGCATTACCGGATCGCCGAACAACTGGCGCCGCGTGATCCGGACGTCCGCGCCAACCTCCAGTTCGCACGCAACACGGTCGGAGGCCCCGGCGCGCGCCCGAGCCGCTGGCGCGGTTGGATTCAGCACCTGACGCTGAACGAATGGACGCTTCTGGCGACCAGCGCGTTCTGACTCTGGCTGGTGTTTCTAACTTTCGGACGATGGAGGAAGACGTGGAAACAGACGCTGAGAGGTTACACCGCCACGACCGGCGTGCTTGCGGGCATTCTGTTCGTCTGTCTTGCGGTGGCGGCGTACGATCGCCTGTTGACTCAATCGGCGGTTGTCATCGCCCATGAAGCGGTCGTTCGCTACGGACCCGTGGACGAATCGCAAAGCTTCTACACCGCGCGTGACGGAACCGAACTGACGGTGCTTGATCGCAAGGGTGACTGGCTTCAGGTTGCCGACCGGGCCAGCCGCACCGGTTGGGTGCGACAGGACCAGGTCCTCATGTTGCCCGGAGCCCGTTTGTCGCCTTCCACCTCCGGATAAAAACGGGCGGAATTCCTTTCGGAGAACCCTACCTTTGGAGCACGGTGTGCGCCCAAACGCACAGTGGACGGTTGCTCCGGACCCGGCTAGCGTTTCAACAAGACTGCCAGTGAACCGGATTGTGAAGGTGTTACGATTAACAACCGAAAACGCTTTTGTTTCGCCGGAGGCGGGATTAGATTCCGGCGCCGACAGCCCAAACAACTTTGAGCCGAGATGCATTTCTCTTAACGCGTATGAAAACGTTCAGGAACATGTTCCGGACCAGTCGTAGATCGTGGTCAGGTTTTACGTTGATCGAACTCCTGGTCGTCATCGCCATTATCGCCATTCTGGCCGGGCTGTTGTTGCCGGCCCTGGCCAAAGCCAAAGCCAAGGCGGGGCAAACGTA
>Ga0134121_10002757_pt1 | contig 14948 bp, 10 predicted proteins | sample KB301_FD_96463 | JGI IMG/M metagenome (GOLD analysis project Ga0134121, IMG submission 96463) | Terrestrial soil microbial communities without Nitrogen fertilizer from Kellogg Biological Station, Michigan, USA - KB3-0-1 | ecosystem: Environmental > Terrestrial > Soil > Unclassified ... | reverse complement strand
TGTGCGCGGCAGATCTCCGCGGTGGCTGCGTCCTCCATCAGGTGGTAGAGCGGCACGCAGCCATTGCCGCGCAGCCACGCCTCGAGGTACTGCACCCCCACGCGGATGCAGCCGCGCAGGCCGCCCTCGGTAATCTCACCCTCCGGTACCTTGAGCAGGTCCAGCGCACCGACGTTGACGTCGGCGCGGGCGATGGAGAGCTGGTTGGGCCCGTGCATGACTGAATCGAAGGCCTCGCGCGCGATCGCTGCCAGGCCCGGGTGCGCAATCCAGGTGCCATCGTGACCGGCGTGCGCCTCGCGCAGCTTGTCGGCGCGCACGCGCGCCATGGCCGCCTCATTCGCGGCCGGATCGTCGCGGATCGGAATCTGTGCCGCCATGCCGCCCATGGCGTGCGCACCGCGGCGGTGGCAGGTCTTGATCAGAAGGTCGACGTAGGACTTGAGGAAATGCCGCTCCATCGTCACGGTGCCGCGGTCGGGCAGCAGGAAGTCCGCGCGGTTCCGGAACTTCTTGATGAAGCTGAAGATGTAATCCCAGCGCCCGCAGTTAAGTCCCGCGGAGTGCTCGCGCAGCTCGTGGAGGATCTCGTCCATCTCGAATGCCGCCAGGATGGTCTCGATGAGCACCGTCGCCTTGATGGTCCCGCGCGGCATGCCGAGGGCCTCCTGGGCCGCGATGAAGACCTCGTTCCACAGGCGCGCCTCAAGGTGGCTCTCCATCTTCGGCAGGTAGAAATACGGGCCGGTGCCGCGGCGCGCCAGCGCCTCGTGGTTGTTGGCGAGGAACAGCGCGAAATCAAACAGCGAGGCGGACACCTGCTCACCGTTGATGCGCACGTGCTTCTCGTGCAGGTGCCAGCCACGCGGCCGCACGATGAGGGTCGCGGTCTGCTGGGCCAGCCGGTAGACCTTGCCGGTCGCCGGGTCCTCGAAGCTGATCGTGCGGCGGATGGCGTCGCTCAGATTCAGCTGCCCGAGAATGATGTTTTCCCAGGTGGGCGAGCAGGAGTCCTCGAAATCGGCCATGAAGCAGCGCACCGGTGCGTTCAGTGCGTTGATGACCATCTTGCGATCGACCGGACCGGTGATCTCGACACGCCGGTCGGTCAGGTCCTCGGGTACCGGGGAGATGCGCCAGTCGGCACTGCGCACCTGGGCGGTGGCGGCGAGGAACTCCGGCAGTGCGCCGTCATCGAGCTGCAGCTGACGCTCGCGGCGCGCATTCAGCAGCTCCAGGCGACGCGCGTTGAAGCGCCGGTGCAGGCTTGCCAGCAGCTGCAGGGCGAGCGGATTTAGCACCTCATCGCCACGCTCGATCCTGCTGCCGAGAATCTCGACCTTAGGTCCGGCCGGATCGCGCGAATACACCTGTCCTTGGTTCTGAGCGTTCATGCTGGCCTCAATATACGGGGTTTGGGATGAAATTTGACTGCGGAAACTTCACACTGTTAATTTCACAAGCTCCGTTCCACCCGCGCGGTTCAACATATGCCAGAGCTGTTGCGCAAGGGCCATTTCCTCGGCGCCAAGCTGCGCGCGCTGCGCAAGGCCAATGGCCTCACTCTCGAGGAACTCTCGGTGCGCTGTGTGCAGCGCGATGCGGCCGTGGCGCCCTCGGTGTCTTACCTCAGCATGATCGAGAGTGGCAAGCGTGCGCCCTCCACGCCGCTGCTGAGCCTGCTCGCCTCGGTATTCCAGCGCCCGCCGGCCTGGTTCCTGGATGAAAGCGCCGACCTTGAGCTTGCGCCTGCGCCGCCGGGGGAGGCCCCGGCGCGCGTGCCGCTGGAGCCGGCCTTCCTCTTCTCGAAGAACCTGTTGCAGGCAGCCATCCCGGAGCTGCTGGCGCAGACCGGCACGAGCGGGCGCCAGTTCGCGCACCTGCTCATCCGCTCGCACCAGGAAATGTCGCGCAACGACTTCCCGGATCTGGAGCGCGCCGCCGATCACGTCAGCGAGCGGCGCTTCCCGCTGGGCGTCGAGGACCTGCTGCGCCTGTGCCGCCGCCACGGGCTCGAGGTGCGCTGGTTCGACCGCAAGCCGGTGCTGGCACGCGACAAGGACCGCGAGGTGCGCAGCATGGTGCGTTCCTTCTTCGAGGCCCCGCGCGTCATCTACGCCAACCGGGCACTGCAGGCGGATCCGGCGCGCCTGAAGTTCGACCTGGCCGCGCACATCGCCCACAAGGTGCTGCACGGGGGCGACGGACTCAAGTCTGCGCACGCGACCGGCGGGGAGATGGGAGGCAGCCCGGAGGGCAACTCGGGCGCGGGCGGCATGAACGCCCAGGACGTGCTGCACGCGTGGCGCGATTTCGAGTGCAGTTTCTTCGCCGGCGCACTGCTGGCGCCGCGCGTGCCGTTCCGGCGCTTTCTCGCCCGCGAGCGCCACCGGGTCGAGGCCGGCGCGCGCCTGGAGCTGACGCCCGCGGTCGTCATGCGCCGCATGACCAAGGTCTCGCCCTACCCCTACTGGCATTTCTTCGATGCCTACCCTCCGGGCTACCTGCGCGCGGTCTACCGCGGCAACGGCATCCCGCTGCCGTGGGGCAATCTGGCGCAGGTGAGCGACCCGTGCCCCAACTGGGCCGTGTTCCGCATGATCGATGGCGAGCACGGCCCGAGCGGCTCACAGATCTCGGTGCTGCGCGATGCCGAGCGCTCGCGGCTTTATTGCTGCCATTCGATCCGCGTGCACGACATGGCCGGCAACCCGCACGTCCTGTCGGTGGGCGTGGATCTCGCCCCGGCCCTCGACACGCACAGCGTCGCCAGCGCAGCGGTGATTGAGTCCATCTTCCGCGAATGCCTGCACCGCCGCGGGGAGGCGCGCATCCCGAAGGCCGCGGCGCAGGTGCTCGGCGAGGTCGCCAACGTGCTCAACATCGCCTGGATCGAGGATGCGCTCGCCCACCCGGCACGCATCATCTGCCCGCGCAGCAACCACTGCCCGCGACCGGAGCGCTGCGAGGGGGCACGGCCCTCAAGAGCACGCGAGATCGCCGACGTGCGCGAGGAGATCCTCGGGCGCGAGCCGTGATGGCCTAAAATGGCGCCATGACCGGCACCCGTGAAATGCCTCCATGGACCACTGCCTGAGCGTGCGCCTGGGCGCCGCGCTTGCCATCGCGCTCATGCTGGTCCCGGCGGTGGCGGGCACCGGTGCCGCCGCCGAGCAGGCAAGTGTGCTCGCGTGGCGCCAGAACCGTTCCAGCTCACTCACCAGCGACAGCGGCTGGCTGACGCTCGCCGGTCTTTTCTGGCTGAAGGACGGGGACAACTCCTTCGGCAGTGAGCCGGGCAATGACCTGGTGCTGGACAACGCAAGCCTTGCCCCCAAGGCTGGCACCTTCACCCTCAGCGGTTCGCAGGTGAGCTTCACCCCTGCGGCGGATGCCGGGATCCTGCTCAACGGGCGGGCGGTGGATTCCACCGCGCCCGTGAAGCTCGCGAGCGATGCGGGCGGGGAGCCCACCGAGCTTGCGAGCGGCGCGCTGCGCTTTTTCATCATCGAGCGCAGCGGCAGACTCGGCGTACGGGTCCGGGATCTGAAAAACCCACGCCGCCTGCAGTTCCGCGGCCTCACGTATTTTCCCATCGACAACAAATGGGCGCTGCGCGCGCGCTTCGTGGCTTACCAGCCTACACGCCGGATCAAGATCATCAACATCCTCGGGATGGAGGAGGACGACGTGTCCCCCGGCGCCGTGGTCTTCAGCCAGAACGGCCGCGAGTGGCGTCTGGACACGGTGCTCGAGAGCCCGGGTGATGAGACGCTCTTTATCATGTTCGCCGACGCCACCAGCGGTCATGAGACTTACGGGGCCGGCCGCTTCCTGACCATCCCCATGCCGGTCGACGGCGTCGCGCTGCTGGACTTCAACAAGGCCTACAACCCGCCCTGCGCCCTGAATGACTTTGCGACCTGCCCGCTGCCGCCGCCGCAGAACCGCCTGCCGCTGCGGGTTGAGGCCGGCGAGCTCAAGTACAGCGGCGGCCCGGAACACTCGTTCTGAAGTTGGACCTTGACCCGCCGGAATATCCGCACGGCCGCTGCGCGCGCCTGCACGGTCCGCAAGGCAACCCGATACAGCTGTGGGAGATGCAGTAGCCGCCGGGCGCGGCGTCAGGGGCCGCCCTTGAGCCGCTGCGTGCGCATGAAGCGGATGCGCTCACTGATGCGCTGCCGCGCCGCCGCGGTAAAGACCGCTGCCGGGGCGGCGCGGGCAGCGAATCGCTGCCGCACGCGGGCGGTCGCGGCAGCGGTGGCGGGCGGGAAGGAAATGAAGACGTCCGTGGCGATGGTGCCCGCCACATCGGGCTGCGCATACAAGGGGAGGAAGGCCGTAGCCTGGTGCGCCAGTCCCTGGTAGTCGCCCAAAAAGTAGCCGGACGTGGTCTTGGGGGCCAGACGCAGGTCGAACGAGCCGCTCAGGTGCGACTCGGTGAAGCTCTGGCCCGCATCGGTCGACTCCACCAGCCAGCAGTCCGCGTAAAGGCCGAGGGCGCTGACGTCCGGGGTGTCGTTGCGCAGGTCAAAGTAGGTGACGGCGATGGTGCCGTCGGCGCGCACGTCCAGGGTCGGCGTGAAGGCCTGGACCGTGGGCTCGGCATTCACCTGGACCGGGGTCGCCCACGTCACGCCCTCATCGGCGGACTGGGTGAAGGCAATGCCGTCATGATCGCCCTGCGAGAAGCGCGCGTCCTGCCACGCAACGTAGATGATGCCGCTGGCACCCACGGCGGCGGTAAAGAGCAGCGAGCTGTCGCGCACCGGGGTGTTGTCGGACGGGTCCACGGTGCCTACCGCCGTTATCTGCGACACCGTCACCGCGGTGGCCGACCAGGTGTTGCCCTGATCGGTCGAGGTGATCGCCTTCAGGGTGGCGGTGGTGGCACCGCCGCCGACGCTGTCGATCTCGTTGAAGAGGTTGACGAGCTTGCCGTCGGGCAGCACCAGGATGAGGTTGCCGATGGTCTGGTTGTTGGGGCCCGGATCGTAGATGTTGCGGGCGGCGTTCCACGTTGAGCCCGCGTTGGTGGTACTGGAAAAATAGCTCGGGCCGGTGGTCTGCCCGGCGAGCCGGTCCCACACGGCGTACACGAAGTTGCTGTCGTTGGGGTCGGCGGTGATCGCGCCCTTGTCGTTGAAGAACCCCGAACCATCCTGGATGAGGGCGACCGGCAGTGACCAGGTGCTGCCGCCGTCGACCGAGTTTGCGACCAGCATGCCGCTGGTCGAGCCGTTGGCCAACAACTGCCCGGTGAAGGAAAGCGCCAGCGCCCAGGCCACGCCGTTAGGGGCGATCGAGATCCAGGCGTTGCTGGTGCGCGCGTAATCACCCGCATTGGCGCTGCTGCCGCCGCTACAGCGCGAGAAGGCAGCGCTGCTGGCGGTCCAGCTGTTGCCACCATCGAAGGAGGCGGCGATCCCAATCGCCTGGGAACCGCCGCTCGACCAGCGGTTCTGCTGCCAGGTGGCGATGAGGTTCGAGGAGTTGGCGGGGCTCACCGCCACGGAGGCTTCCACGACCGTCCCCGGGTACAACGTGCCCTCCGTCGCGGCCGCATCGCAGTTTGGCGGCAGGCTCACCGGTTGCGATACACGTACCTGGGTCACCGCGGTGAACGGCGGCGCCGTGCCGCCAGTCGCGGGAGCCAGGCCACCGCCGCTGCCGTTGCTGCAGGCCCCCAGGCCCACCAGGGCCGCCGTCACACCGGCGCGGGCGGCGCTGCGCATGCGGAGCTTGGGGTGGCTCAAGCCCGGCTGCCTGCCGCCCTCAGGCACCGATGAAAATGGTCGCCGGGTGCTCCAGGTGTTCCTTGAGCGCCTGGATCATCGCCGCCGCGTCGTAGCCGTCCACGAAGCGGTGGTCGAAGGACGAGGACAGGTTCATGGTCAGCCGGATGGCGATGGCCCCCTCGAGCACCAGCGGTCGCTCGACCGCGCGGTTGACGCCGATGATGGCGACCTCGGGCGCGTTGATGATGGGCGTGCTCGCTATGCCGCCGAGCTTGCCGAGGCTCGTGATGGTGATGGTGGAGCCACTGAGCTCCTCGCGCTTCGCCTTGTTGGTGCGCGCGGCCTCGGCGACGCGGCGCATCTGCGCCGCGAGCTCCCACAGGCCCAGCTCCTGTGCGTTGTGCACCACCGGCACCTTGAGCCCTTCGGCAGTCTGGGTCGCCACCCCCAGGTGCACGGCCGCGTGCCGCACGATCACGCCGCGCTCGGCATCGTAGTGGGCATTGCACTGCGGGAACTCCCTGAGCACGCGGATGAGCGCCAGCGCGAGGAACGGCAGGTAGGTGAGCGAGGGCGCCCCGTCTGCGGGCTTGCGGTTCAGGTGACGGCGCAGCGATTCAAGCTCGGTGATGTCGAGCTCTTCCACGTAGGCGAAGTGCGGGATATTGCGCTTCGCCTCGCTCATGCGCTGCGCGATGAGGCGGCGCAGGCCGATGACCTTGATTTCCTCGGTTGCCGCGGCACTTGCGCGCGCGCTCGGCACCGCCTTGGGCGCCGGGCGCAGCGGCGTGGGCTGCGAGCGGCGTGCCACGAACGCCTCCAGATCCTTCGGTACGATGCGGCCATTGGGGCCCGAGCCGGTGACCTGCTGCAGATCGATGCCGGCCTCGTGCGCCCGGCGCCGGATGGCAGGCGAGGTCGCGACGCGCCCCGCACGGGCCGATGCCGCGGGTGCCTGGGCGGGCGCCTCCGCGCCGTTCGCACCGGCGCGGCGGGCGGGCGGCGCGCTGGCCGGCGCTGCCGCGGGTGCGGCGGCGGGGGCGGGGGCGCCAGCGGCGGTCGTCGCGGGCGTGCCGGTTTCGATCACGATCAGGTCGGCACCCACCGGCACCATGTCCCCGGGCGTGCCGGTGATCGAGAGCACGCGGCCGCCGACGGGGGCCGGCAATTCCACGGCCGCCTTCTCCGTCATCACTTCCACGATCACTTCGTCCTCGGCGATCGTGTCACCGGGCTTGACGCGCCAGTTGACGATTTCCGCCTCGACGGTGCCCTCGCCCAGGTCGGGGAGCTTGAAGACGTAATTGCTCACCTCGCCTCCGTTACCAGCTTCAGGGCCGCGGCGATGCGCCCCGGTCCCGGGAAGTACTCCCACTCAAAAGCGTGTGGGTAAGGAGTGTCCCAGCCCGCGACACGCTGTATCGGAGCCTCGAGGTTCCAGAAGCACTGCTCCTGCACCGTCGCCACCAGCTCCGCGCCATAGCCACCGAAGCGCGTCGCCTCGTGCACCACGACGCAGCGCCCGGTCTTGCACACCGAGGTGCACAGCGTGTCCACGTCCAGGGGCGCCATCGTGCGCACATCGATGATCTCCGCATCGACGCGCGCCATTTTCACCGCCGCCTCGGCCACGTGCACCATCGTGCCGTAGGCGAGTATGGTCGCCTCACTTCCCTCGCGCACGATCTCGGCACGGCCGATGGGCACGGTGAAGTGTCCTTCCGGCACTTCCCCGCGCGGGTGCGTGCTCCACGGCGACGCCGGCTTGTGCGGCTCGCCGTCGAAAGGCCCGTTGTAGATACGTTTCGGCTCGAAGAACACGACCGGGTCATCACCCTCGATCGAGCTGATCAGCAGCCCCTTGGCATCGTAGGGATTGGAGGGCATCACGACCTTGATGCCGCACACGTGCGCGAACAGTGCCTCGGGGCTCTGCGAGTGCGTCTGCCCGCCGCGAATGCCGCCGCCGCAGGGGGTGCGGATGGTGACCGGCGCGGAGAAATCCCCGGCCGAGCGGTAGCGCAGCCGCGCCAGCTCGCTCACCACCTGGTCAAAGCCCGGATAGATGTAGTCGGCGAACTGGATCTCGGCGACCGGCTTGAGTCCGTTGGCCCCCATGCCGATCGCTGCGGCGATGATGCCGCCCTCGGCGATCGGCGTGTCGAGCACACGGTGCTCACCGTGCTTGCGTTGCAGCCCCTCGGTGGCGCGGAACACGCCGCCGAAATAGCCGACATCCTCCCCCAGGATCACCACCCGCGGATCGCGCGCCAGCATCACGTCCATGGCCGAGTTCAGCGCCTGCACCATGTTCATGCGTGCCATGAGCCTCAGCCCTTCTGAACGAGCGTTGGCGTGGCGGCCTGCGGCAGCGCCGGCGTGTCCCTCAGGGCGCGCAGTTCCTCGCGCTGCCGCGCGAGGTTCGGTGGCATCTCCTTGAGCACGTCCTCGAACATCGTGAGCGGGTCGAGCGCCGGGCCGCCGGAAAGCGTGCCGAACGTCTCCGCTTCCTTCCAGCAGGCGGTGACGTGCGCCTCGAGCTCCTTCTCGAGCTTGGCATGGCGCTCCTCGGACCATTCGCCGAGGGCGATCAGGTGCTGCTTGAGGCGGCCGATCGGGTCCCCGAGCGGCCACGCGCGCCACTCCTCCTTCGGACGGTAGCGGGAGGGATCATCGCTGGTGGAATGCGCCGCGGCGCGGTAGGTCACGTGTTCGATGAGGGTCGGGCCGCCGCTCTGGCGCGCGCGCTGCGCCGCCCACTGCGTCACCGCGTACACGGCGAGGAAATCGTTGCCGTCGACACGGATGCCGGGAATACCGTAGCCGGGGCCGCGCTGCGCAAAGGTCCTCTGCTCCCCGCCGGCGAATCCCTGGAAGGTGGAGATCGCCCACTGGTTGTTGACCAGGTTCAGGATCACCGGCGCCCGGTACACAGCGGCGAAGGTCATCGCGTGATGGAAATCCGCCTCGGCGCTCGAGCCCTCCCCGATCCAGCTGGCCGCGATGTGATCCTCGCCCTTGATCGCCGCCGCCATCGCCCAGCCCACCGCCTGCGGAAACTGGGTGGCGAGGTTGCCGGAGATGGAGAAAATTTTGCCGCTGCCCCAGTGATACATGATGGGCATCTGGCGGCCCTTGCACATGTCGCGGGTATTGGACAGGCACTGGCACATGAGGTCCACCAGGTTGCGGCCCCGCACCACGTGCAGGCCCTGCTGCCGGTAGGACGGGAACAGCATGTCGCCGGGCTGCAGCGCCATCCCCTGCGCCACGGCCACCGCTTCCTCGCCGGTGGACTTGATGTAGAAGGAAATGCGCCCCTGGCGCTGGATCTTCTGCATGCGGTCATCGAACAGGCGTGTCAGCAGCATGTGCCGCAGTCCCACCTGCAGCTCCTCGGGCTCCAGGTGCGGGTTCCAGGGCCCCACCGCACGATGATCCTCGCCCAGCACGCGTACCATCTGCACCGACAGCTCCTCGATGTCCCGCGCGGCCGCGATTACGTCGGGCCGCCCCACGAGCCCGGCGGGAGAAATCTGAAGGTAGCTGAAGTCCGGCTCCTGCCCGGGCCGGGCCGGCGGAGAGGGAACGTGTAAGCGCGACCGTGGGGGCATGAGGCGGCCTCTTAACCGGGTCCTGAAGGGTTGCGGACAACTATCGGAGTTGGGCAGGATTGTAGTCGCCTGACATCAGTAACACTACGCGTGAAGCCCAAACACACATTCCGCGGCGTCGTGCTGCGGAACGCTCCGCACACGGCCGCCGCGACCGGACTTAATCCGGCCGCCCGCAATGTCACCGGCCCGGCGCGCGTGCGCGTGGGTCGGGAGGTCGCCGGGCGCAGCGGCAAGGGCGTGTCGGTGATCAGCGGACTGCCACTGGCCACGCCCGAGCTCGAACAACTTGCCACGCGCCTGAAGAAACTCTGCGGCGCCGGAGGTGCGGTAAAAGACGGCGTCATCGAGATCCAGGGCGAGCACCGCGAACGCCTCGTTGCCGAGCTTCTCAAGCTTGGCTACGCGGCCAAACAGGCCGGCGGCTGACGGTCAGGCGAACGTGCCCCGGGACCGAGCAAAGTGGTATCTGACAACGAATATTGCTATAGAGAGCGCTCGTCCAGCAGGCGCGCGGGGATAATTGTGCAGAATCAACAGCAGCCGTCACAGCACAGCCGGAACGGCGACGTTCTCCTGTTCGCGCGCAATTTCTTCCGCCATCCGCGCATGCTCGGCTCCATCGTCCCGAGTTCGCGCTTCCTCATCAAGCAGCTGCTGGAGCCGATCAACTGGGGACGGGCGCGCGTCATCGTCGAATATGGCCCGGGGGTCGGCACGATCACCGCCGAGGTGCTGCGCCAGCTGCGCTCGGACGCGACCCTGATCGCCATCGAGATGAACCCGGATTTCGTGCGCTACCTCAGCAGCTCCCTTAACGACCGGCGCTTGCGAGTGGTGGCAGGCTCTGCGGAGCAGGTGGATGAGATCCTGCGGCGGTTCGGTTTCACGCGTGCCGACTACATCATCTCCGGCATCCCCTTCAGCACCATCCCCGCGCCGGTGCGCGAGCAGATCCTGCGCAAGACCTGCGACGTGCTCGAGCCCGGCGGCGCCTTCCTCGTCTACCAGTTCTCGACGCGCGTACTGCAGGACCTGAAGCGCGTCTTCGGTTACGTGGGACGCAGGTTTCAGCCCCTGAACGTGCTGCCCGCGCATCTTTTCATCTGCCAGCCCGCGATCGCCTGACCCGGCCGCCCGGCCACGCGCTTTAGGGCGTGCTGCTGCGCAGCGTGCGCAGCAGCTCCTCGCCGAAGTATCCGGGCGGGATGGTCCCCTGCTTCAGGAATTCCATGTGAAAGCGCTTGGCGGAGAAGCGCGCGCCCAGTGCCTGCTGCGCCCGCTTGCGCAGCGCCAGGATCTGGTCCTTGCCCAACCGGTAGGTAATCGCCTGGGTGGGCCAGCGCGAGTAGCGCGTCACCGCGCCGCGCGCGGCCTTGCAGCTCGCCTGCTTGGCGTCGGACTTGGGCGCGGCGGCGTCCTCGCAGGATCCGGGCAGAAAGTCCACGACCTCCGAGAACAGCGTCACCGCGTCCTCAAACCGCAGCCGGCTGGTGTGCAGCCCGGTGTCGATCCGCACCCGCAGGTCCCGGTACAGCTGGCCACGCAACTGGTAGAGGTGCTCCTCGGGCGTGTAGAAGCCGGTCGGCGCGGTCGGCTGCGCTTCGGCGGGCAGGGCCTCCGAATACAGCGCCCAGCCTTCCGCGGCCATGGAGTCCTGCCACATGGAGGACGAATCCTCCACCGCTCCCGGGGTAAGCCAGCGCACCGGTGCGATCTGGTCGCGGTACTGCGTCATGACCTTGTAGTCCCAGTCATGCCCCGGGAAGCCCTCGTGCGCGGCCAGATCGGGCATGGCCGCGTAGTTATGTTCCTGGCGCAGCTGCGCGAGGTTGTCGTCCGTGGGTGTGACGTAGAAGCGGCCGACACCGGTCTGCTTGAACGCCGGCGCCGGGTAGTAGGCGGCACCCTCGATCGAGGCGCGCAGCGGCGGCGGCGTCACCGTGACCTCGAGCCGGTAGTCCTCCGGCACGTCGAACAGCCCGGTCTTGCGCGCGTACGCGACCAGGCGCAGGCCGGCCTGGCGGTAGCCTTCGGCCATTTCGGCATCGCTGTGCGGCGCGCTCTGGCTGAGCTGCTCGAACACCGTGCGCACGGTCTCCTCACCGCTCGTGGCCGGCCACTTGTGCGCGGCGGCGATCTGCCGGGCGAGGGCGATCATCTCCGCGCGCGTGGCCTGCACGACCGGCCACGAGGAGGCGTACAGCTCCGCGGCGGTGGTGGACACGCGCAGGTTGTTGCGCAAGGCCCAGTCGTACTCGGTCGCGCCTAATACGTAGCGGTCGGCGCGGTACGCGGGCTTGAGGCCCGCGCTGCCCTCGCCGCGTACATCCTCAAAGTAGCTGTCGGCGACAAAGTCGTGCAGGTGGCGATAGGCGGCGGCGGCGGCATTGCCGGCCTCCGCCAGCTCGTGCAGCAGTGCATCGCGGTGTGCCGCGGCGATATCGGCCGCGCCGATCTGCTGCAGCGTCTTGCTGAAGTACTCCGCATCGGCGGCGGTGCTCTGCAGGCCAAAGTCGCGCAACACCCGCCAGTCGGGCGCGTTGTGCGCCTCGATGCCGGCGTGCAGCTGCTGCTCGGCGGCGGCGAGGTAGCCAGGCACCGCGCGGGCGCGCGCGATGACCTCCCGCCACTCCGCGTCGGTTCCGTAGCTGGCAGCGCCGGTGGCGGTCATTCCCTGGATCTGCCAGTCGACCCCGCGGAACGGTTCATCGACGTACGAGTCCAGGCAGCGCTGCTGGTAGTGACGCACCTGGTGTTGGTGCAACAGGAAGCCGATGCCGGCCAGGGCGACGGAGCGGTCGATCCTGCGGCGCGCCGACAGGTTGGCCGGTGCAATCGCCGAGAAGCGGGTGCGGTACTCCGCCAGCCGTGCATCCTCCTTCTGCAGCGCCGCGGGCGAATAGTCGCGCAGCCGGCCGTCGACGTGCTCCAGCTGCGGATCAAAGGCGGAGCCGCCAAGGTAGGTGCCCATCACGGGGAACTGGCCGAGCAGGTAGGTGACGTATTCGTGCTCGACGACGGCGAAGTGCTTGTCCCCGGTCTGCCTGACGGGCAGCGGCTGCGCCACGGGCGGCTGAGCGGCGGCGGCGCCGCAGGCGAGTAACGCGGCCATGGCCGCACGGCAAGCGAAGCGCCCTGATCGATGCACGATAGACCCTGCCTTGGTAGCTGACCGGCCGCGCAGCATACGCTGTGCGGCCGCGGTCGGCGAAGTCCTCTCCCGGAAGCGGCGTTGACGCCCCGGGCATGCGCGAGGATCCTTCCCCCGCATGGCCCCCGCCGACCCGCACACCACGCGCTACGCGCGCCACCTGGCGCTGGCGGAGTTCGGCGCGGCCGGCCAGGAAAGGCTCCGCGCCGCGCGGGTGCTGGTGGTCGGAGCGGGTGGCCTGGGCTCACCCGCCGCGCTGTATCTGGCGGCTGCCGGCTGCGGCACCCTCGGACTGCTCGACTGCGACCGCGTGGACCTTTCGAACCTGCAGCGGCAGATCCTGTTCGACACCCCGGCGGTGGGCCGCCCGAAGGCGGAGGCCGGACGCGAGCGCCTCGCGGCGCTCAATCCTGAGATCCGTGTGGTGGCCCACCAGCTGGAACTCAAGGCCGCCAACGTGCGCGAGCTCATCGCGCAGTATGACCTGGTGCTCGATGGCTCCGACCGGCTCTCGACCCGTTACCTCGTCAACGATGCCTGCGTGCTGCTGCGCCGACCGCTGGTGTCGGCGGCGATCCACCGCTTCGAGGGCCAGCTCATGAGCTACGTGCCGGGGCGCGGGCCCTGTTACCGCTGCGTGTTCCCGCACGCCGCGGACGGCATGGTCGCCAACTGCGCGCAGGCGGGCGTGCTCGGGGTGCTGCCTGGCGTGCTGGGCACGCTGCAGGCCACCGAGGCGCTCAAGCTGCTTACCGGTCTCGGCGAGCCGTTGCTCGGGCGGCTGCTCATCTACGATGCGCTCGAGCTGCGCTTCGCTGAGCTGCGCACCCGGCGGCGTCCCGATTGCGCGGTGTGCGGCGACTCCCCTGTCATTACTGAACTGAAGGATCCGGAACCCATGCGTGACGACGGACTGCGGCGCCTAGCGGCCGCCGATCTCGAAAAGCTCCTGGGCGAAGCGCGCGACGCGCCGCCGCTGCTGGTCGATGTGCGCGAGCCATACGAATTCAGCGCAGGTCACCTCGCCGGCTCGGTCAACATCCCGCTCGCGACGCTGCCGCAGCACCTCGCGGAGATCGCTGCGAAGGGCGCGCCGGTGTTCATCTGCCGCAGCGGCGGGCGCAGTCTGGCCGCGTGCCAGATGGCGCTGACCGCCAGCGTCGCCTCCCCGGCGAACCTTGAGGGCGGACTGCTCGCCTGGGCGGCCGAGATCGATCCGACGCTGCGCGTCGCCTGAGCACGGGCACGGCGTGCTAGCCCAGGCGCGGCTTCACGTAGTACTCCATGACCGCCTTCTCCAGCAGATCCGGCGGCAGCAGCCCTTGCGCGATGATGAAATCGTGGTACGACTGCGCATCGAACTTGCCACCGAGCGCCAGCTGCGTCTTCGCGCGTAGCGCCTCCAGCTTGCTGTAGCCGAAGAAGTACGCGGTCGCCTGGCCGGGCGCGTTGAAGGTATAGCGGTCGACCTCCTCCTTGGCGAGCGGCTCGGAAAGCACCACCTCCTCCTGCAATATCCGCTTCGCGTCCGCGGGCTGGATCATTCCCAGGTTGATCATCGGGTCCAGGAACGCGCGCGCGGCGCGCTCGAGCCGGGCCTGCAGCACGCCGAGCTGCGCCTCGGCAGTGAAGTAGGGTTTCATGATCGCCTCGGAGTACAGCCCCCAGCCTTCGACGTTGGCGCTGTTGAACGCAAACAGCGCGCGCGCGGTGGAAACACCATGCTCGACCATCTTGGAGAACTGCAGCTCATGCCCGGGACGGGCTTCGTGCGCGGTGAGGGTCCAGGTGATGGCATCGAAGTTGAAGTCGTCCATTTCCGCGCCGGATTCGGCGTTCGGATTTGACGTCGGCAGCACAAACTCGCCGACCTCGCCGGCGTTGCCGATCAGCCGCGGCGGGTTCAGGTGCGGGGCGGGGAGCGCGGCTGACTCAGCGCGGCTCGCGAGCCGGATCGCCGCCGGGCGCTCGGGCAGCGTGAGCAGCTTCTCCTCGCGCACGATCTTTTCAATGGCCGCGAGGCGCGCCCGGTAGATCTCGAGCAGCTGCTCGTTCGGGATGCGCTCCTGCTTCAGGTGCCGGATCACGTCCCGGTAGTCGCTGGACTTCCAGCCGTGCTCGCGCGCGATCCCCACCGAGAGTGCCTGCATCTCGTCGCGTGTCTGTGCGAACGTAAAGAGCGCGCGGTCGATCAGTTCGTGCGGATCCATCGTGACCCCGAACTGCTTGAGGTTGTCGGCGTAGATCTCCGGGGGCAGCAGATTGGTGTGGCGTGCCCGTGGCAGCACGGTGGCGCGCACCCACTTGCCGTAGGCATCGAGTTGCGCGGACAGCGTGGCGAGGTCTTTCTCCCAGCCCTTGAGGCCGCTCTTCTGGAACAGCTCGCGGATGCCACTCACGTATTCGGGCTGATTCTTCAGCTCCTGCTCCACTTCCACC
>Ga0134121_10002756_pt1 | contig 14949 bp, 13 predicted proteins | sample KB301_FD_96463 | JGI IMG/M metagenome (GOLD analysis project Ga0134121, IMG submission 96463) | Terrestrial soil microbial communities without Nitrogen fertilizer from Kellogg Biological Station, Michigan, USA - KB3-0-1 | ecosystem: Environmental > Terrestrial > Soil > Unclassified ... | reverse complement strand
TCAAAGACAAAGTTGCACTCGTGGCAGCGAGTAGTCAGGGGCTTGGTCGCGCGGTTGCTGAAGAACTCGCGGCTGAGGGCGCGTCGCTCGTGCTTTGCGCGCGCGACGCGCACACTCTCGATCAAACCGCGGCGGCGATCGCTGAGCGTAGTAACACGCGTGTTCTTGCCGTGCCCGCCGACGTTACCAACACTGATGACATCACGCGATTAGTTGACGCTGGCATCGAGAGATTTGGGCACATCGATATTCTCGTCACGAACGCTGGTGGACCACCGGCCGGGCGGTTTGATCAATTAACTTCTGAGCAATGGGAGCAGGCGATACTATTGACACTGCTGAGCGCGGTCGAGCTAACGCGCCTCGTCCTGCCGGGAATGAAGGAGCGACGCTGGGGACGAATTCTCAACATCACTTCGATCGCTGTGAAGCAACCGGTTGAGAATCTGCTCCTTTCGAATAGCCTTCGCGCGGGCCTGACTGGATTTGCACGTACGCTTGCGAACGAAGTCGCCGCGGATGGAATTACTGTTAACAACATTCTGCCTGGTTACACGCGCACAGAGCGTCTCGACGATTTGGCTGAGATGATGGCGGAGAAGCAGGGAATCAGTCCGAGCGAGTTTAGAGGAAAGTGGGAACAGGAAATCCCGATGCGACGTCTCGGAGAACCGCGCGAGTTTGCGGCAGCGGTCGCATTCCTTGCGTCCGAGCGTGCAAGCTACATCACTGGAACATCAATTCAGGTTGACGGCGGCTGGGTCAAGTCACTACTTTAAATCATCATGATTAAATCAATTCGTGGAAGTACCATCTGATAACTCGATAAAACCGCCTTCGACCGGCTCATCGAACCTTATCGGCGAAGGGGTGATCATCGACATTGGGACCGGCGACGGGCGCTTTGTGTACCAGTCTGCACGCCGAAACCCGAACAAGTTCTACATCGGAATCGATCCCAACACTCGTCCACTCGAGAAGATCTCGGAGAAGATTCACCGGAAGACTGCGAAAGGCGGCGCTCCTAACGTTCTCTTCATCCAGTCAGCGGTTGAAGCGTTGCCCGAAGAGTTGAGTGGCGTCGCGAATGAAGTACACGTGCACTTTCCGTGGGGAAGTTTGTTACGTGCTGTTGCGACAGGCGACGTCGAGGTGATGAAGAACCTGCGGCGCGTTTGTGCTGAAGGCGCCTTGCTCGAAGTGGTTATCGGGGTCGATCCGGTCAGGGATAAAACCGAGATTGAACGGTTGGGAATCAAGCCTGAGTTTATTGATGATGAGCTGGTTGAGAATTACAGGGTTGCGGGATTCGAGATTGTAGAACGCGCGGCGCTCAAATCTTCGGAATCGGTAGATACTTCATGGTCTAAAAGATTGCAGCGACCCGTTACTTACATCGTCGCGCGTGCGGTTTGAAAACTCTGCGTAATCTCGGCGTCCTCTGCACCTCTGCGGTAAAAGAACACGAAAAGCAATGTAAACCGCAGAGGCGCAGAGGACGCCGAGATCACGCAGAGAAATTTCAAAAGTCAGAAACTTCTGTCATCAGCAGAAGGTCCGAAGATCGCCGGCACCTTCTCGCCCATCAATCGCAAATACACAGTCATCTGCCCGCGATGGTGTGACCAGTGACTGATCGTGTCCTGAATAACCTCAGAACGTGGTCCTTCCCAGACAACATTCCCGTGCGCGAGTAGCTTCCAGTTTGTTGCCAGATGCTCGTCGCTCGTCTTCTCCAAGGCTGTACGCGCTTCAGCAGCCGCTTCATCAAGCGCTTTCAGTAAATCTTCTTTCGTTTCTTTCTGCGGCCTTTTCGTGCCCTGACCTTCCGCCGGCGCGACATCCAGTTCACCAAGATTGATCTCCATCGTGATCCACGTCGGCATCGACGCCACCATGTCAGCAAGATAACCAAAGATCATCGATTTCTCGTGCGGTTTCCAGTCGTACTTTCCCTCGGGCACTTGCTCGAGTGCTTTGCGTGAACGTTCAACTTCGCGGTCCAACTGCTCCCGGAAAAACTCGGTTAGTTTCATCGTCTAATTTTGCCTCCCTGCAAAATATAACCCACACGTGTATTATGACGCCCGATGTTCCTGCAATCGAACTTCGCGCAATCGTTCAATTCGCCATTTATTCGTATCATCATCGGCATCATCGCCCTCGGACTGCTTTACATTCTGTGGCGCGAAGTCAGAAAAATCCCCGCCAAGCTCATGACCCTCATGGCGACCGCCTTCATCGACATGATCGGCGTGTTGATGATCTTTCCGCTCCTGCCTTTTTACGTTCAGCAATTCGGCGGTAACGGAGTCAACGTTCTCGGACATCATTTCGACGTCGGCATCATCACGGGTTTCATCATCAGCTCTTTCACTGTCGCGCAGTTAGTCAGTGCTCCGATGTGGGGCCGCTTTTCGGATCGAGTCGGACGCAGACCCACGCTGATCATTGCGTTGACCGCATCAGGCATCGCTTACCTGATCTTCGGTTTTGCCAATTCGCTGCTTCTACTTTTCCTCTCGCGCGTCGTGCAGGGCGCCGGCGGTGGCACGGTGGGCGTTATTCAAGCTTACGTCGCTGACTCGACCGCGCCGAAGGATCGCACTCGCGCTCTCGGCTGGCTTTCAGCGACGACAAACCTCGGCGTAGCGCTCGGTCCGGTGCTGGGATCATTCGCCCTCGCGCTTGGAAAACGAGATCTGATGCCTGGTCCAGCGACGCTGCAAATGGGCAATGCCGGACCCGGCATTATCGCTGCCATACTGTGCTTCATCAACATCGCTTTTGCGGCGCGTTATCTTTCGGAGTCGCGCGATGCGAGTGTGCACGCACCGATTGCAGGTGAGGTTAAACGAACATCACGCCAGGTTATCTGGCGCGTGATGTCTCACTCGAAAGAGACTTCGTCACGACTGATCTGGATCTACGCGATCGCGATGGGCGCGTACCAGGGCAGCTTCGCAGTGCTCGCGCTCTTTCTTAACGCTCGCTTCCAGGTAACCGCACAAACAATCGGATACTTCTTCATGTACGTTGGCTCGATCTCAGTCTTCACCCGCGTGCTGCTGCTCGGACGCATGGTCGACTGGCTCGGCGAGACAAAACTCTCGCGACTCGGACTTTCGTTGCTCGCGCTTGGCGTCGTGGGAATGTCGCAATCGCACACGTTGTGGATGCTGGGAATATCGGTGGCATCGATTCCGCTGGGAACGGCGTTCACGTTTCCGTGTGTGACGGCGCTGCTGTCGCGCGTGATCAGTCCGAGAGAGCGCGGGCTCTACATGGGAATGCAACAGACGTATGGCGGAGTCGCGCGCGCGATCGCGCCGCTCTTCTTTGGCTGGTCGTTCGATAAGCTGGGTGTGTCGTCGCCGTTCCTGATCGCTTCGATTTTTATTCTCGCGACGATCTTCCTGAGCCCAGACGTGTCGCACGTCATCGAAAAGCCAAAACTTTCCGAGCCAGCATCGGAGCCAGTACCGCAGGTGGCGGACAAATAACTACTTTTCGAACACTTCGGGTGAGTTGTCGATTGTGACTTTCTTACGCGGGTCGGGAACGTGTATAGAAGTTTCGACTGAATTGGTGTAACGGTTCTGGCCCTCGTCGAAGGTACCGGCAGCGTTGACGGTAACGCGGACGATGTAATCACCTTCGGGCACGCCGGTGATGTCGATCCACTGGCCGGTCAACTGCTTGTAATACCAATCGCCCCAGCCGGAAGTTATGCCCTGAAAACCGCAGTTGTAACCGTTGCTCTTGCCGCCATCGTATTTGAAGGAGTCTTCGAAGCAAAAGCCCTGCTTATGTCCGGCGACGACAACAGTGCGCTCCGTGTTCAGGAGTTCATAGTTTGAAAAACCGCGGATGTGATAGTGGCCGTGACATGGCGCAAACTCGAACCACTCGGCGTAAGGATTGTTTGGATCGCTACGATCGCCGACGACAAGGTCACCATTGCCGCTGTTCATCACGACTGTGTCGAAACGAAGGATACGACGATAGCCGGTGCCACCGACCACTCCTTCTTCGATGGCGCAACTGCCTTCGGCGAAGAGCCGGTCGACAATTTCCATCTGCGAGACAAACCGTTGCGGATCGACCACGAGATCCGGTTTGCCGCCGTTATCGTAGACGGGAAACTGTCTCGAAACGCTCGTTCTCTGTGATAACACGGATGCCGGGATGAGTAAGAGAGTCAGCATTGTGATAGAGATTACTTTTCGCATAGCCGAATAATACATCGCCACCCAGAATCCACAATTATTTTTTTGTGCTATTTGCTGCTACTCATTCAAATTGTCGAGCCCGGTAAACTTCCAGCCGGTTTTCGTTTGCTCGAAGTGATAAATCACCACCTCGTTTCCAGCGGCGTCAGGACAAGCGACACTGAAGTGCTTCGCATTTTCCGGATCCATCTCGATCTTGGCCTTACTAAAACAAGCCGCCGCGTCCGTCTGTTCGTTGAAGACTTGCCGGTAGCGTTTTGAAAGCTGAACTTTTGTTTTGACACTCGGTATGCCGTATGACATGCCGATCGGAAACCTCGAAAGCCGCGCGATTGTCTCGACATCGCGTTTGCTGACAGCAGTCTTGAATGTCTGCCAGAAAGTCTCCGCCGAATCGGCGCCAGTGAGCAGCAGGAGCAAAGAAAGAGTCGTTAAGGTTTTCATAGTGGTACAATCCGCGGCTAATACTAAAACGAAAGGTACATTTTGGCGATGCACAAAAGGTTCGTGATTGCGTTGGTCTGTCTGTTGGCGGCTTTTGCTTTACCGGGCTGTGCGAAGAAAAGTGGTCCGGCAACGGCGGCGGATTCAGCCGCGCCGGCGGAAGGAGTTGAGAAAGTGAAGCCTGCGCCCGGAACCGGGAACGTGCAGGGGAAAGTTCTTTACAACAATGCACCGGTTGAAGGTATCGACGTGAAGTTGTGCGAGACGTTCAGTCGCTTCCTCAGCGGTTGTGGAGGGAAGATCTACACCGCTAAGACTGATAAAGATGGCGATTTTGTAATCACGAATGTTCCGCCGAAAGAGTATGAGGGATTGACGGTCCGCATCTTCGACACCGATTCGTACGTGTTTGCGACGATGGGGATCGCTGGAATTGCTTCGGCGAAATACAACGTCGAAGCCGACAAGACACTATTCGTTAAGCCGACGCATTTGTTCAAGGGCGACTTACAAGTGACCAATCCGAAGTCAGGATCGACTGTGAGCGGAGAGAATCTCGAGTTGCAGTGGCAGGCTTATCCGGACGCGGCGTACTACAAGTTCTCACTCTCTCCCGACGAGCACCTGGTCACACCGCCGTACATCAACGAGCGTGTTGATGGTGCGTCATTCAAGGTGAACAAGCCGCTGGAGAAGGGAACTTATCGTTTCAAAGTCGAGGCATTCAACAAGAGCGATAAGAAACTCTCCGAAACACCCGACGACATCAAGTTCACGATTAATTGAAGACCAGGAAATAGAACAAGTAGCAAGACATAGAACAAGTCAGGAAGAGGGGCTTGCCCCCGCTCGTCCAATCCAAGCAACGGCGGGGGCAAGCCCCTCTTCCTGACTTGTTCTATTCCTCTTGCTGACTTGTTCTATGTTTTGATTGGTGAGCCTGGGGCTTGCGCCCCAGGCTTTTTGCTGTCACCTGCTTTGCAGGTTACTTCTTAGGCGTCTTGACCGTAATTACATTCGAGAATGCGGAATTGCCTGACCCATTGAACGCCCTCACGCGGTATCGATAAAAATTGTTACCGCTCAACCCCGTCGTATCCGGGAACGTCGTCACGTTTGCCCCCACGGTCGCGATTTGCGCGAAGTTGGAGCAGTTATTTCCCGTACAACGCTCAATGCTGAAGCCGGTCTCGTTGTTGGAATTATCCTGCCACGAGAGGTTGATCTGAGTCGGGCTTACAGGATTTCCAACTAGATTGCTCGGCGCATTAGGCACAGGCGCAGGCGTCGGCGTTGGAGTCGGTGTAGGCGTTGGTGTCGGAGTCGGTGTTGGTGTTGGTGTAGGCGTTGGTGTCGGAGTCGGAGTAGGCGTCGGAGTCGGTGTTGGCGTAGGTGTAGGCGTCGGATTGCCACCACACGTCGGGAAGCGGAAAGATCCGATTCTCGTGCGCCAGTTGAACTGACTCGTCGTCGCGTAATACTCCGAAGTAAACCAGAAAGTACAATCATCCACCGGATCGATCGTCAGGGCCGCATAGTCACCCCAACGACTGCCCGTGCTGACCTGACTTCCTGTTCCGGCAAACAGAGTCGCCTCGCCCTGGCCCAACGTATTCAACGGATCCGACGCAAGTCGTCCCGCATATCGCAACTGCGGGAAGATCGTCGCACTCGAAGCACTGTAGCCGATCGCGAGGTTTCCATCTTTGTCCATCGCGGCGCTACCCATCCAGCGCCAGGTCAAGTCGGGTTGATACGTACTCTCCTGAAACACGGTCACAGGCCCGTTGGTCACGTTGCGCAGCTCAAACCAGCGGACGCCGGCGACAGTCCCTGAACTGACAGTGTAGTTGCCGACCACCGACTCGTGAGTCCCAAAGTTACGATACGCAACTCTGAACATCAGCCGGTCTCCAATCCCGTCCAGACGCGATGTAGTGCCGCTTTGCGGAACACACGATCGAGTCAGCGGGCAGAGCGCTGTAAATCCAGACGCGGCTGGACTCGCAAAGAGTGTGAAAGTCGTGTTAGCCGGTGTCGCAAAATCGGCATGGAAGTGGAAGAGTCTGTAACTGCCTCCACCAGGAAATTCCACAAATGTCGCGGGCGCCCCGGCTGGCGGCAGCGTCGAGCCGTCAAGATCTGCCGGCAGGAAAACTTCTTCTCCCGATCCACCCGTAATGCCGGGCGTAACGAAGGTGGCCGGCAAGCCTGAAAGCATCTTGGTCCTATCGAAGGCAAAAGCCTGCGGACCGAGGAACGCCGTACCGGTCGAGTTGAACACGTTCATGCTCATGTAATAACCGTCCGGCCAAACACTCAAGTGCGGATAGTCGAAGAAGTTGGAACCGAGGTGAAAGTCGTAGCGGTGATACGAGCCGGTCGCATCACCCGTAGTCGAGACGGCCACGCATTCATCCGTCGGCACGGAAACGCCGGCGAACTGCGAGATGATCCAGCGATCGGCGAGCTGATCGTACAGCACCACTGGATCGCCGCTGCCGTTGAATTCACAAACGCCGCCAAAGCCGCCCCAGATAGTGGAGATGCCTGATGGTCCAAGCAACGAAGCTCCGGTGTTCTTGTCGAATACCTGAAAACCTTCGTTGACCATCTGGACGTACTGAGTGGCTCCGACTTCACCAACCGTGTCGGGCGGAGCGCAGTTGCAAGCAACGCCAGGAAATGCCATGCCGTTGAAGTTCTTGTCTGTCGTCGGCATGTTAGGCTCCGTGAACGGGGCAGCGATCGTCGTTTGGACCCTGTGATCGGGTGCGTCTCTGTGGACGTGCTTAACCTTGGGGTTCTCGTTTGCTTCCTTCTTCTCCTTGAAGACAGGTTGCTGTTTCATTTCGCGTACTGGGATCGACGTGTCGTTGCGGATCGACTCGCCCCAGGTAATATCCTGTTTATTTCCCTGCACGGGGTTTGAGACGACTGAGTTTGCGGCTGCTGCTGACGACTTTGAAGCCTCGATAATTCGAGGAACGGTGAGAATCGCGGCAAAAAGCAGTACAGCCCCTAACAGAACAATAATTCTGACTCGCATTCCTGATCTCCTTCGGGGTTTGGAAGTTCTAAAGACAAAACAAGGACCGCCTTCGGGAAAATACTATGGGTGTTAGTAACTACGGTCGCTGGTACTTATTGTGGTTTAGTCGCGAAAAGCGGCTTCACGCTACCATATCTTCGTACAAAACTCCAAGAAAAACTGGACCCAGTCGTGGTTTTGACAGGACTTAAAAGACTATTCAGGATAAACACGTAAATCCTGGAAAAATCCTGTAAATCCTGCACCGAAATTGGTTTAATAACGAGCCATGCGAAAAGTTTGTGGTCTGCTGCTGTCTTTATTACTGGTCGCGGCCTGCTCGATGCCGGAGTCGCGGTCCAACAACATCAAAATCGGCGCTTTCCTGTCCATGACCGGAGCTACATCCGCGTACGGAATTTCAGCCTCAAACGCCATCAACCTCGCGGCGGACCAGACCAATGCGAGTGGCGGCATCGACGGCAAACAGATCCAGATCGACGTCGAAGACGATGAATCGAATACGCAGAAAGTGCCCGACGTCGTCAACCACCTGATCAAGGAACACAAAGTTCACGGGCTGATTGCCGAGCCGGTCAGCACGCGGGCGATGGTCGCCGCTCCAATCGCACAACAGAATCAGATCGTGAGGATCTCTTCAGCTTCAGTGAAACCGGAGTTGACGATGCAGGGCGATTACATCTTTCGCGCGTGCTTCATCAGCTCGACGGAAGGCGACGCGATCGCGAAGTTCGCAGTGGACCACCTGAAAGCAAAGAGTGCCGCGATTATTCTCGATGCCAAGAACGACTATGCTGTGGTGCTGGCCGGTTTCTTTGCCGAGTCATTCAAGAAACGCGGCGGTCAGATCGTGAGTGAGCAGAAGTACGAAGCAAACGCCACCGATCTCACCGCGCAAATGAATGCGATCAAGACTGCCGCGCCAGATATCGTCTTCGCGCCCGGCTTTTATACAACCGCGCCGCTTGTCGCAAGTGAAGTAAAGAAGTCAGGAATCAAATCTACGTTGATCGGAAGCGACGGTTGGGACTCGCAAAGTCTTCTCAACAACGGCGGTGGGCCGTTCGAAGGCGTCTACTTCGCAAATCATTTCTGGTCCGGCAGTGACGATCCGATCGCAAAGAAGTTTATCGCAGACTATCGCGCCAAGTACGGTGTAGAGCCCGACGCACTCGCCGCCACTGCATACGACGCAGCGCGAATGCTGTTCGACGCGTTCAAGCGCGCGCAGTCGACTGAGAGCGCCGCAGTGCGGAACGCGCTCGCACAGACAAAAGACTTTCCGGGCGTGACTGGTAAAATTACGCTCGACTCGAACCGCAATGCACAAGTACCGGTTTACATGCTGCGCATAGAGGGTGGTAAATTCCATTTGCAGCAATAATCCCCGACGGCCGCAACACTTTTTAAGGAGCCTAAAGCAATGAAAGTATTTCGCATAATTGTAGCCGTGGCCGCGCTCGCCGCCTTTGCGATTCTCGCGCACACGCAAACACGACCGGCGCCGGCACCGACGAATGTCGCCATCATCGACTCATCTACGTTTAGTGACGAGAAAGCGGGCATCGCGCGGGTGATGGCTGCAATGCAATCGATCGAAGCGAAGTTTCAGCCACTGCGAGCTGAAATCCGCGGCATGCGCGATCGCTTGAGCGCGATGAGAGCCGACATCCAGAAGAAGAGACAGGTCCAGGATCCGAAGTTGACCGCGCAGCAAACTGACGAAGCAGATCGTCTCGACGTACAGATCAAGCGCAAAGCAGAAGACGCTCAGGCGAGTTATCAAAGAGAATCACTCGCGGTGCTCGAGCCGTTGCAGAAAGACATCGGCACAGCTTTGACTGCGTATGCTCAATCGAGAGGCGTCACGTTGTTGCTCGACGTGAACCGAGTCCCTGTGGTCTACGCTGCGGCAAGCCTGGACATCACGAAAGATTTCATCGCCGACTACAACCGGACTCATCCGGCTGGAGCTGCTCCCGCTCCAGCTACCGCGCCGGCGACACGACCAGCAGCCACGCCGGCAAAACCACCAACGCGACCGTAAACAGACGACGCCCGGATGCTCAGAAAAGTTCTTCTCCTATCAGCCTCTGCCGGCGCGGGACACATACGCGCCGCTGAGGCAATCGAAAAAGCGTTTAATCAGGCGAAGGACGCAGACAGTAGGGAAGTGCGTCACATCGACGTGCTTAACTATACCAACAAGCTCTTTCGCCATCTCTATTCCAAAGCCTACATCGATCTCGTCAATAAAATGCCGGAAGTGCCGGGTTGGTTTTATGACAAGCTCGACAAGCCCTGGAAGAACGAGCGCCGGCGTCTTGCATTGGACAAGCTCAACACGCGTCCGTTTGTGAAACTCTTGCGCGAGTACCAGCCGGACCTGATCGTCTGTACTCACTTCTTGCCTGCCGAGATCGTTTCGTGGTTGAAAGCCAAGGAGCGTTTGGCGAGTCGACAGGTGATCATCGTCACGGATTTCGACGTGCATGCGATGTGGCTGGTCCATCATTACGAGCGTTACTTCGTTGCGATCGATGAAGCGCGTGCGTACCTCGAAGTGCTCGGCATACCGGCGGAAAAGATCACCGTGAGCGGGATTCCGATCGATCCGGTGTTCGCCGTTAAGAAAGACAAGCAGGAGATGCGGGCGAAGCATGGGCTCGCGCCGGATCGGACCACGATTCTGCTTTCGGCGGGTGGGTTTGGTGTCGGGTCGGTTGATGCGCTGGTGCATTCCTTGCTGCCGTTACAGCATCGCGCGCAGATCGTCGCGATCTGTGGTCGCAATGAAGAGTTGAAGCAGCGTTTGACGAAATTGGCGGCGCGCGCAAAGCCGGATGCGACAGTGTCACTGAAACCGTTCGGCTACACGAAAGAGATGGACGAGCTGATGACGGCGTCGGATCTTGTTCTCGGTAAGCCGGGCGGGCTGACGACGTCTGAGGCGCTGGCGAAAGGGCTCGTGTTTGTGATCGTGAATCCGATTCCCGGTCAGGAAGAGAGGAACTCGGATCATTTGCTCGAAGGCGCGGTTGCGATTCGTTGTAACAACCTGCCGACGCTGTCGTACAAACTCGATCGGCTGTTGAGCGATCCCGATCGATTCAAAGCAATGCAGAAAAATTCCCAACGAATGGGCCACGCCAACGCCGCGACAGAAATCGTCGACCAATTGTTGAGAGTTTAGGGCTTACTCTGCGGCCGCAGAGAAAACGAATCAAAATGAAAATTAACAGACGAGAGTTTATCCAGGCATCTGCAATGACATTCGTCGGCGCAGCACTTCTCAAAGCACAGAAAACGAAGGTATACGATCTTCTTTCACGCATGACGCTCGAAGAAAAAGTCGGGCAGATGATCCAAGCCAATTCGGCGAGTCTGAAAGATCCGAACGACGTCGAAAACTATTTCCTCGGTTCCGTGTTGAGCGGCGGCAGCTCCGATCCGAAAACCGGTAACGGCCTTGTCGATTGGACCGATCACTACGATAACCTGCAGTCGCGCACGGGAAAAACGCGTCTGCGCATTCCACTGCTTTACGGCATCGACGCCGTTCACGGTCACAGCAACGTTCTCGGTGCAACAATCTTCCCACACAACATCGGCCTCGGCTGCTCACGCAATCCCGCGCTCGTCGAAAAAGCCGCGCGCGTCACCGCAATCGAAACAAGGGCCACGGGCATCAATTGGACGTTCGCGCCCTGCGTCACCGTGCCGCGCGACGAGCGTTGGGGCAGAAGCTACGAAGGCTTCGGCGAAACACCCGAGCTCGCGCGCATGTTGGGCGAAGCCGCAGTCCGCGGATACCAGGGCAACGATCTCAGCAATCCCGAAAGCCTGCTCGCCTGCGCGAAGCATTGGATCGGCGATGGCGCCACGAAGTACGGAACCGGCAGAAAGCTCAAACCCGATCTACAGATACTCGACCGTGGCGACGTAATACTCAGCGAGAGCGAACTGCGCCGGCTACACATGGCCGGTTACGTCAGTGCAATCAAAGCCGGCGTCGGCACGATCATGCCTTCGTACAGCAGTTGGAACGGACTGAAGTGTTCCGGCAGCAAACGTTTATTGACCGAGATTCTCAAAAACGAATTGAAGTTTGATGGCTTTCTGATTTCCGATTACGACGCGATCGACGAGATGCCCGGCGATTACAAGACGCAGATCGAGACTTCTGTAAACGCAGGCATGGACATGTTCATGGTTTCGGCGAAATATCGCGAGCTTTATACACTCCTGTTGGAACTGATTCGCGAGAAGCGTGTCGAGATGTCGCGTATTGATGATGCAGTTACGCGGATCCTGCGCGTCAAATTCGCGATGGGATTGATGGACGGTCGATCCAATCTCGCTGATCGTAAACTGCATGCGAGTTTCGGCTCGGCGGCGCATCGCCAGGTGGCGCGCGAGTGCGTGCGTGAGACACTCGTGTTGCTGAAGAATGAGAAACGGATCCTGCCGGTGTCGAAAAAGCTCAACCGCATTCACGTCGCGGGGAAGAGCGCAGACGATATCGGAAACCAGTGTGGCGGCTGGACCATAAGCTGGCAGGGAAAGAGCGGGGCACAAACCACCGGCGGTACGACCATCCTCGAAGCGATAAAGTCCACCGTTTCTCCGCAAACGATGATTACTTATTCAGCAGACGGATCTAATGCCGCCGGAGATCTGGGAATCGTCGTCATTGGCGAGACGCCTTACGCGGAGTGGCAGGGTGACCGGCAGAGCCTGGAACTATCCGAAGAAGACATCGCGGTTGTGGACAAGATGAAACAAGCCGGAATGCCGCTCATCGTCGTCTTGATATCGGGTCGTCCTTTGATTATCGATAAGGTGATTGATAAGGCGGATGCGTTTGTCGCGGCGTGGTTGCCGGGAACTGAAGGTCGCGGCGTGACAGACGTGCTCTTCGGTGACTACCGCTTCGTGGGAAAACTATCGTTTTCATGGCCGCGATCGATGGACCAGATTCCGATCAATACCGGTGATCGGAATTACAATCCATTATTCAAATACGGTTACGGACTGACGTAATGATCATTCGTAAAGCGACGATGGCAGAACGCGACGCGCTCCAGCAGTTGATCGCCGAGTCCGCGCGAAAACTGAGTCGCGAGCACTACAGTGATATCCAAATCGAAGCAGCCATTGCGACGGTGTTTGGTGTCGATACTACTCTCATCGAGGATGGCACGTATTTCGTTGTCGAGAGTGACGGACAACTAGCTGGTTGTGGCGGATGGAGTAAGCGGAAGACTCTTTTTGGCGGCGATCAGTATTCGTCGAGAGACACTGGTTATATCGATCCGGAAACTGATCCGGCAAAGATACGCGCTTTCTTCATCCATCCCGATCACGCACGCAAAGGAGTGGCGCGGCTGCTCCTCTCGCGCTGTGAAGACGAGGCGCGAGCGCAGGGCTATCGCGCGCTGGAGTTGCTTTCGACGCTCCCCGGGATCGAGTTTTACAAGTCCTGTGGCTTCGTCGAAACTGGAACCCTCACTCTTGATCTCACAGAATCGGTAAAACTGGACTTCGTTCCCATGCGCAAGGAACTTTAAATAGATGAAAACTACCACTACACTAATTCTGATTTCGATGGTCTTAGCGACCGTGATCTTTTCTCAACCCGCCGTTGCCCAGAATGAATTCAAGCCGATCACTGTATTTCTGATCCGGCACGCTGAAAGGGAACAGGAGCCAAGGCAGGATCCGCCTTTGAGCAAAGACGGTGTCGCGCGTTCACAGGCGCTCGCTCGGCTACTCGGCAACGCTGGCATCAAAGCAATTCTTACGTCACAATTCACTCGGACGAAACAAACTGCCGAGCCGCTGGCTACCAAACTCGGGTTAACAGTCACGCCGTTTGCGCTTAAAATAAGTCCATCGAACCCACGGCAGATTGCGGAAGAATCGACTGCGGAAGTCACCAACAAGATTCTCGAACGTAGCGGCGAGAGCGTGCTCGTGATCGGCCATAGCAACTCGATTCCGGACGTGATCAAAATGCTCGGCGGCGACGTCGTTCCTACAATCGACGAGCAAAAGTTCGACGATCTTTTCATCGTAACCGTGTACGCAAAGGGCAAAGCCAAAGTCGTTCAACTGAAGTATGGCGCGTAGTTTTTGCCGCAAAAAGGCACAAAAAGCACAAAATGTAATTCAAAGCAGTTGCGCGGGCAGGAGAGGATTTTTTGTGCAATTGTGCCTTTTTGCGGCAAAAACTACGCGTTAGGGAGTGTGGAGTCTAAGGAGATTCAAATGAAACATCTGTTCTTAGCGATTCTGCTGCTCTTTCCGATCGCAGTCTACGGGCAACACAGCCACGCGCCAGCTAAAGAAATGGCGCCCGTGACGCTCGAAACAGGGCTTGGCGACATCAATCACCCGGTTTCAACCAGCAACCCTGAAGCCCAGAAGTTTTTCAATCAGGGACTTGCTTATGCCTTCGCCTTCAATCACGAAGAGGCGATTAGGTCGTTCAAACAGGCAGCGCAGCTCGATCCGCAACTCGCGATGGCCTATTGGGGCATCGCGCTCGCGTTGGGATCGAATTACAACGTGCCCGCTGATGGTCCAGCGCTGCTCGAGGCGTACAACAATCTACAAAAGGCGATCCAGCTCGCGCCAAAAGCGTCAGAACACGATCGCGCATACATCAACGCGCTCTCGAAACGTTACTCGTCTGACATCAACGTCGATCGACGCAAGCTCGAAGTCGATTACAAGAACGCGATGGGCCAGCTTTCGAAAGACTATCCAGACGATCTCGATGCGGCCACGCTCTACGCCGAAAGCATGATGAATTTGCGGCCGTGGCATCTCTGGTCGCTCGATGGCAAACCAGCGGAAGACACGCTCGAGATCGTCGCGACGCTTGAAAGCGTCCTGCGTCGCAATCCGAATCACAGCGGGGCGAATCACTATTACATTCACGCTGTCGAGGCTTCAAACAATGCAGAACGAGCCCTGCCGAGTGCCGATCGTCTCGGGAAGGTCGCGCCCAACGCAGGTCATCTGGTCCATATGCCGTCGCACGTCTACATCCGCACTGGTGATTACTACCAGGCGGCTAAATCAAACGTAGACGCGATTGCTGTGGATCGGGAGTACATGACGAAGAGCGGCAACAAGGGGCTCTATCCAAACATGTACTACAACCATAACGTCCATTTTTTGGCGGCAGCAAGCGCCATGAATGGACGTTATGCC
>Ga0134121_10002755_pt1 | contig 14958 bp, 19 predicted proteins | sample KB301_FD_96463 | JGI IMG/M metagenome (GOLD analysis project Ga0134121, IMG submission 96463) | Terrestrial soil microbial communities without Nitrogen fertilizer from Kellogg Biological Station, Michigan, USA - KB3-0-1 | ecosystem: Environmental > Terrestrial > Soil > Unclassified ... | reverse complement strand
TCACCGTCGAGCGCGTTCTGGCAAGCCGCCTTCGCCACTGGTGGTCTTCTATGGATCAAAGGATTTTACCCCTACCCATAAAGTACCGCTTGCCTCTCCCGCCTCCTAGCCCTGTAGTATCTCCCGCAGCCCATCTGTTGAGCAGCTGGATTTAACGGAAGACTTGCAGGACCGGCTACGGATGCTTTAGGCCCAATAATCGTCCCGACCACTCGGGGTGCTGGTATTACCGCGGCGGCTGACACCAGACTTGCCCACCCCTTATTCTACACCATTTTTAGAGGTGTCAAAAGACTTTCTTAGCGAAAGTCACTCAGAATAACCCTGTCAGGCTTTCGCCTATTGCAGAGGTTTCGCGCCTGCTGCGCCCCATAGGGCCTGGGTCCTTTTCTCAGTACCCATCTCCGGGCTCCTCCTCTCAGAGCCCGTACCGGTTACAGGTTTGGTGGGCCATTACCTCACCAACAGCCTGATCGGACGCAGTCCAATCCAAAGGCCATATAGATTTTAATCAAAAACCATTCCAGGTATCTTGATCTATCGCGGTTTAGCCTCAGTTTCCCGAGTTTATCCACGTCCTTTGGTTATGTTGACTACGTGTTACTGAGCCGTGTGCCACGTATTGCTACGTTGACTCGCATGGCTTAATCTCATTCTGATAGCAGTCGGGTCCGGCAGGATCAACCGGAGTCGATCCTTAATCTATTATAAAATAGTACGGTCGGACAATCAAGTTATTGTGCATATTGTGTAACCATGTCAGATTCAATTGTATTCGAATCTCCATATTATGAGCGCAACTGGAGGTCGATGAATCATGGAATGGCCAACTGACCAAAAATCATCTACGACGCCGCCTATATGATTGCGTTCCTAGAAATTCTTGTCTAATTAAGATATAAACGTATGCTTGCTGAGACTTTTTAAGATTAGATTCAAAAAATAATTGTCCATTTGATTTGATTCATTATTGATAAGATATTGAGATAGGTAGACTTAAAATATTCATACATAAGAATTACTTGTTTATGAAAAATAGAGTTTGTATGTCGCATAAGGAAGACGTCGACGGCGTTTCGTCAGCGGCTCTTATCAAAACTGCTTTTGAGATAAATACAGTTATTCTTGTTGATTATGCAAACATGATCAAAACATTACGTAATATGGTATCAAGCGTTCAAGATGGCACAAAAAAAATAGATGAATTATACATATGTGACTTGGGATTAAGCAAAAAAAATGAAAACGAATTTGTCAAAATTGTAAAGCAGATGGTTGAAGCAAAGTGCAAAGTTACGTATATAGATCATCATGATTTGGACAAGAAGCTTTTAGCAGATTTAAAAAAAAGTGGAGTAAAGCTTTTGCACAGTACAAAAGAGTGCACCAGTATCCATATTTACAATAAATATAAAAGAAAATTTGGCTCTTATCAGGCATTTCTTGCAGCAGCTGCAGCATTGACAGATTATTTAGAATCAAGGCCGATTGCATCCAATTTAGTCTCCAGGTTTGACAGGCAGTTTTTGATGCTCGAAGCTACTGCCTTGTCATACATGATTTCTTCAAGCCAGCATGACAGTGATTTTCTCGCGACAATTGTTGAGGATCTGGCACAAAAAAAATACCCTCATGATATTGAAGGCGGATTCCAAAGGGCTGAGAGACATGCAAGAAAGGTCTTAACTGTGGTAAAGTCCATTGAAAACTCAATAATACTTGGCAAGAATCTGGCTCATGTTCAAATTAATTCTGAACTACCATCAAGCATGGTAGTCAATTTTGTGCTTGGCACTTCTGGAAAACCAGTTGCACTTGTATACAAGAAAAAGGATGATATTAATTCGTGCATAATCTCTATCAGGGGATCGAATGAATGCAAAGTTCATCTTGGTAGAATTGTCAACGACTTGTCTTCCTCATTGTCAGGCAGTGGCGGTGGTCATGAGAAGGCCTGTGGGGCTGTTATACCCAAGGACAAGTTTCTAGAATTTATCAAACAGTTGGACAAAAGATCAAAATAAGATATTCCTTTGCTTTGAGAAAAATTACGCATATTGGCATTAAATTATTCTGGATAAGCCGTTAGGCCTACCCAGAATATGTTCCCCATCGGTTTGGTCGATGTATTTTTACAATCAAGAACAAGGCAATTTAAATGTGCTGAATTCGCGAAAGCATAAACCTATGCCGTTATATTACTGCTTGATTTCCTACGGTATCTTAGTTTACCTTGAGTTAACCTATTGTTATAAATAGTAAAACAATCATTTCTTCCGCACTATATGACGTTCTCGTCCGCTTTTCTGTTCTTTGTATAAAACTACATGCGCTCCCTTTGCTATATCTTTCAGTTGTTAATCATTGATTTCATTACCTCTTTCATAGTAGTATTTCTTTTTCTTCTTGGCTTGAACTATATAAACTTCATAAATTCACATTGAATTAGGGCAAAAATCAAATACATCCCATTGTATAAAATAGTATGGCAATATTATGTATGTTTGCTGGAGAAGGATTTACTAAAGAGATGTATGAACAACTTCGCAAAGAAGTTGACTGGGAGCATAATCACCCCAAAGGTGAACTATTTCACGCTGTTGGTTTTGACAAATCCGGACACATTCATGTTACTGATATTTGGGAATCTGAAGAGGATTTTAATAACTTTCTTGACACTAAACTAAAGCCAACATTGGAAAAAATTAATGCCACTATGCCAACGGGAGGAGTATATCCAATACACAACATCAATCTTTTCCAAGGGCTGGAGTCTTACAAAGTCAAATAAGGAAAATACAGTCGAATAAGTTATTGGTCTATAAAACTAGAGGTAGTTGAAAACATTTTCTAGTCTTAGGACAATTTTTGTCTCTCAGTCCCGAATCCCTAACAGGTTCTAACTTTTTTATAATTTATTGTCTAATTATTTTTGAAACTATCAAACAACGTCAGTCACTGGTGGGCTGTTTAGGTTCGTTCTCATTCCCATCGGCCCACCAGTTCTACTATAAAATTGAGTTTGTTACAAAAAAGAGTTAGGGTGAAGTCGAAGGCTCGCGGAACAAGTCCTTAACGTCATCACTGTATTTGTCAACTAGGCTCGGGATGATGCCAGGATCACCTATTGCCGCATCCAATACATCTTTTTCAAATTCATTTGTCAGTTTTTTGAATTCCTTACGCTCGACAAAACCAAATGCAGATGCTTGTTGAGTTCCCATTGTCAGCATTCCAACTATGGTTACTGTGGCCAATATCGCCAATACTGATGTATAAAATGGTTTCATTACTGGATTTAGTAAAGGCTACCTAATAAGATTTCTTAAGATTCACGTTCTTAATTCAATTTATCAGACTTTGTATTTTGCTTACTTTTAATTTCTCAAACCTAAATGTTGAACTCTTATAAACCAAGTTGACCTGAATATAAGATGCAGATTCATAACGTCTGTCTTAATTGCGGGCACAGAAAAGACGAACACAGTTCAGATGGTTCTAGATGTCATAACGATTTGTGTCTATGTCGGGGATTTAAAACAACATTCTTGCAATATGGCTCGGACCTTTGAAATCTGAGTTCGTAACCATTTACTAATCGAATTTTATGTATTTCAAATTATACTTTAACACACTAAAAGATCCTTGAAGCATCTCAGGGACTAATGGTAAATGAATTTCAATACTCTTGACTAAGCAATCTCTAGCCTCAGAATCCTTTACAAAAAATCTAGTAACTCTCTCGTCAGGACAATATTGAAATATGATTTTGTCCCCATCTTTATCGTTGCACATGTGTCTAGCAGTAACTTCTACAGATGTAATCCAATAGGAAAGGTCATGCGGATTAATTGCAAGTTTATCTATGGATTTAAGAACTTTTTGTATACTCTCGTCTTTAGGTTCCAACCCACATAGGAAACAATATAACCAATTAAAAAACCTTATTTTTGAATTTCATGAGTAGTCGGTGATGTTACATCGATATGATAAGTCAATTCAAAATCTGGGGCGTTAGGGATTCCTGTGGAGTATTCTGTATGGGAACCAGCACCATACGTCGGTGGCGCATAAATTTTGGTGATATCCAATGGGATCATTTTTTTCATCTCCAGGTTCACATCGTGTATTAATGTTGAGGTTTAGATAGTTTTGCAGTTGTACAAGGTAATCGATGGGAGTGGTTGATGTTATACCTTTTTGGACATTATTGGGATAGTTATACAGAGGGCAAGCATCAATTTCGTATCCAACTGTGAAGAGCATCAATGGTACATTTTTTGGTATCTTTAGATCCACAGAAGTCGACAATGTTGTAGGGTATTGAGTGTATATGCGAGAGGTTCTATAAAGAATGTATGTTTTATACCTTGTACATACATTGCCAAAACAAACTCGCCACCGTCAGGATCAGTGTCCGTACCATGACCCGGAAAGGCAGGTTGCGCATCCCAGTCGTGATTGTCTTCATGAATGGAGAGGAAGTGTATTTTGTCAAAAGTAATTCTTACGTCCATCTTAGAGTCATCAATTTTTGGGATATCAGGAACGTTTTTTCCTCCTAGCCCTCCCACTTGTATATCATTTGGATGTTCAGCCTCCATCGATCCGGATGGTCGCGTTTCATCAGATCCCGACGCTTGTCTGGAAGTCGTTAATGTTTGATTCGATTGATTCGATGGAGCCAGTTGCAAGCAATTGCCTTCGTCTTCATTTGAAGTACATGGCGCCAATTTTTCAGACACAAGTTTTTCAGCGTGGATAAACGGGTTTATAACCGGTCCTGCAAATATTATGATAAACGCCAGGAGTAACCCGATTAACACGTTTACGCCTTTATGCATGCCATGACTACTACAGACTAATATTTATATCGACAGTCCCAACCAGTAACGGCATTTTCCGTTACTACCTGCATCGGCTATTACAGGTACTACATAATCTTTAGGATACTCCTTCTGGTTTGAACTCGTTATACTTGATTGCATGTGCACCGTTCTACGCTTCTAAAATCTCTTGATTAGTAAGGTTAGAAGCCAATTTCTTTTGCTGGTCATTACAAACTTGATAAAAAATCCAATCAAAGATTCTTAGTTCACTGTCTAATGGATCGGTCTCTAAAATAGAATCTGTTTTGTTTATCTTCTCTATAATATCATTCATTTTATTTTCTATGGTTTCACAAATATTAATATCTGGATTTTTCATTTGTTCTAGAACCCAATTAATTAATTCAACTCGTTTTACAAGATTGCGTTTGTAGGTTGATTCATCTATTTCTATTCCAATCCATCTTTTAGCATCTTGAATTTCATCTTGTAATAACTGTTCTATCGTCATGAATCGATTTAGAATTATCAGAATTTAATATAAAGAGTTTTTTATGGAGGGGGAGAGTTGTTCATTTTATCTATAATTTGTCAGCACCAATCCTGTTTTTGTGCCGAATTTTTGATTTCATGGAGTCAACTGAACGAGATTTAATCATATCCTTTACTGTATTCGAGTATCTCTTATTAAGATCGTTACCATCTGACTCTTTTTTTATATCAGTAGACCCTGCATCTATAAATGTGAGATTAGCCTCCTTCTCATTTATAATTTTTATTTCCTTTCTCTTTGTCACGAATTTATAGCACTTTTCTATTTATTAAGTATTTTTCTCCAGATTCTCCACACGAATAGTTAGTTTTACTATTTCCGCTTCTAATACTGAAACTTTAATTTGCGTCAATATGTTTTGCCTGATTGTGCTTATTAGATATCTCGTTGTATTATCACTTGCACGTTTTTCGTATTTCAAGTAAAGTTTGTGCCGTTTTACAACTAGTGCATTATATTCTCCAAAATTGGTTCCAGTCTTCTCCATTAGTGCAAGGATTTCCTCGTCCGCAACTCGTAATTGTGTAATTATAGGATCTTCGGTCATTCACCTAAATTTTTCTATTCTCCATTTAATAAATTCGTCGGATGATTCTAAATCCACGTAGTAAAGATGGTATCTTGCTTGGTTTTTGATTGTATGGATCTCTGATTTAATAAATAGAGTGTTGTTTATCAATTATGAGTAATACTGACGAGAATGATGGCCACCAAGAATATCGAAAGAAGCACAAGGAGAAAAATGGAACTGATTCGAAAAAAGAAGACCTTGACACGGCTACCAATTATAATAAATATACAGTAGGCGGAGAACCCAAAGTAGTTCCAGCATCAGCGGGATTAGATGAAAACGATAATTATATTCATAGAAGAGAACAAAATCAGCCAACACAAAAGAAGATTAAAAAGAAATAATTTTTGTATGGATTATCATAATATGTTGCCTAGAGAAAATCCATCAACGGATTCTATCCTACCAACCCATGGCGGTGTCTTGAATCTTTCATTTCCTGTTAAAATCACCACATCCTTAAGAAAGATATGATTAAAACGTAAGTTCGGATCTTCTAAGTCTTTTTCTGTTGGGGGTTGTTTCACTTTGTCAAACAGTTCTTGTAGAACTTGTTTTGCTTCTTTGCCCTCATCTTGAGTACCATGGATATTTGCGTTCCTAATAAAGGATTTCCATGATTTATCTCCCTTAAACCAGTGTTAGAAATACCTTGTTCAAGTATGGCCCATAATGATTTTCCCTTGAAAGGTAACCCCTTAACCTGAGTTTTTGAACTGAATTTTCTAACAAATAGACAGGAATCCTGTGTTATTTTTTCACCTCTTCTGGTTATGTAGTCTAGATAAGAGTCAATTTCTTTAGCGCATTCAGGAGTTGTAAAGGAAAAATATTCTTCATTATCTCCGGCATAAACTATTATTTTGTATAAATTGTCTATTTTTTCCAGGTCACCAATTCTAATTGTTTGTAATGCGCCTACTCTCATACCCGTAGACGCTAAAACTAAAAAGGCGGTCTTTAATCTTTGATCCGAGTATTCCAATATTGTTTTAATTTCTTGATGAGTGTAACCCCTATCTTTACCATTAATACCATTATCTGCATAATCAGACTTTATGAATTTCTTTAATTTTCTCCAGTTAAAGTATAACATCATTCATTTCGCAAGCGTGTTTTGTCGCAGAAAATATGACTTTTTTGTATTGTCTTGAACTCTTTTTTTCTAATAGATAATTTATGATGATATTCGATATTTCTTGTCGGTCTAATCTAAGGAAAGAACCGAGGTCTGTTTGATAATATTTTAAGAAAAGGGATAAAGTGTATTCATATATGCGTCTAGTTTGGTCTGAATTAATAGAGTTAACAAAATTTGAATAGGCATTAGACTCACCATTTTGAACCAGCATGGCCTATTATGATATGGCCATATCATAAAGAACTAATGATTTAACTAGTTTTATCACTAGCCTACCTTGAGTTTATCTAAAATTCTATCTATTTTTGCGGTCGGCTTATTCTCATTATCAGATATTACCTGGCTGGAAGGTGGGCTGGCAAGGTATTCTTTATTATTCTCTGAAATTCTTTGATGATAGGTTGGAACTAATTCGTTCTGATAAAAGATACCAATCGGAATCTTATCTCCCCATTCAGCAGAGTATTCTAAAATCTTGGCCATCTTTTTACTAACTTCGGATTCATCATGTATTGTTCCGTCATAACCGGTGTCTTCTATTTTGTATATTCTAGGACCCGTTGTCTGAGATTCTAATTTGTTTTTTCCCTGAAACCATTCTCTTGTATGGATGTCATCGTATGTTGGACATGGCTGTAGAATGTCAATAAAAGCTAAACCCTTGTGCTTTATTGCCCTTTGTATTGTATCTTTTAGATGTTTGACATCGTATGAATAGGATCGTGCGATAAATGTAAACCCTGACACAAATGCCAGCGCAATTGGATTTACAGAATTGCTTGTATTTGGACTTACAAGGGATTTTGTTTTTTCTCCCAGTCTGAGAGTAGGGGAAGCCTGTCCCTTTGTAAGACCATAAACTTCATTGTTAAAAATGAGATATGGAATGTCAACATTTTTCCTGCCAGCTCCTACGAAATGACCTGCTCCGATTCCAAGACCGTCACCGTCACCTCCAACTGCAATAATTTCAAGATCGGGATTGGCAATTTTTGCACCTTGTGCAAATGGCAAAACTCTTCCATGTAAAGTGTGAATACCATAGACATTTATGAAATGCGGAGTTTTACCTGAACAGCCAATTCCCGAGAAAATAACTGCTTTATGACGAGGTACCTGCATATCGCTTAACGCCATTTGAATTGCGTTTAATATTCCAAAATCGCCACATCCGGGACACCAATCGTTGTGTACCGTTGTTTTATAGTCAGCTAGTTTAAGTTCCGCCATCTAATATAATCCTCCTTTCATTGGTACCTGATAATATAGCTTTTAGAGCAATATAAATTTCCGTTGTGGACATTGGTCTTCCATTATATTTCACTATCTTGTAATCAATTTTTGTGCCAGTATTTTGTTGTACCAATGATGCTAACTGAGATGTATAATTCATTTCCACATCTATTACTTGGTTGGCGTCGACCAAGAATTTTTTGACAGTTTCAGTGGGAAATGGATGGAGTAGTCGAACTTGAATAAATCTAAATTTATTTCCCTCTTCTGATAATTTTTCGATGGCTTCTAGAATTGCACCCTTTGTAGAGCCCCAGCTGATAATGACGTTCTTAGCATTAGGACCGAAATCATAACATGTCACCTTATCGTCATCAGGAATTTTTTCTAATGCTATATCCAGCTTTTTCATTCTCTTATCCATCATCTTGTTCCTATTTTCAGGATCCTCTGAAATGTGGCCTTCTTCTGTATGTTCATCTCCAGTATTCCAATATATTGCATTTTCCGTTCCTATAGGAACTCTTGTAGAAACTGGAGAATCGTCAAGTTTGAATCTTTGAAAGTGACCTGCAGCTCCTTCAACATCATTTTTGTCCACATTATTTTTGAATCTGCCTCTTTCAATTTTGAGCTCATTGCTAAATCTTTTGCACGTTTTGATACTACTACTAATCGCTTTGTCGAGCAAATGAATTACAGGTAATTGATAAACCTCTGCAAAATTAAAGGCCTTTATTGAATCATAAAAAGATTCTTCGATATCACCAGAGGCTAGCACTATTTTTGGAAATTCTCCATGTCCTGCATTTATTGCAAATAACAAATCGCTCTGTTCGTGTCTTGTTGGTAATCCGGTCGAAGGCCCTGCTCTTTGATACATTGTAACTACTAAAGGGACCTCATTCATTCCAGCCCAACCTAGTGCTTCAGCCATCAATGAAAAGCCGGGTCCAGATGTTGCGGTAGCCGTCCTGACGCCGGTCAATGAAGCTCCAATTGCCATAGTAACTGCAGCTATTTCATCCTCCGTTTGAACTACAACCATGGATCCGTTTTTGCCATTAGCTTGGTCAATAATTTGGTTTGATTCTAGAAATTCGCTCTCATCACTTGCTGGAGTAATTGGATAATAGGTCTGAAACCTACAACCTCCGAGAATTTTACCAATTGCTGCAGCCTGACTGCCTGAGAGTAAAAGATAATCCTGTAGGGTATCCTTAGGGATAATCTTGTACTTGGTAGTCTTAAGATCAATTTTAGCGCTCATTTGGGAATAGGCGTATTCGGCTGCTTCGATGTTAATTGTGACTAGTTTTGGCTTTGATCCAAAGATATCTTGAATAGCACTTGTTAGAGCTTCTTTTTTGATACCAAGTAAAGAAATGGAAGCCGATATCGCCATAACATTAACTACTCTTGCCAATTTACTCAATTTAGGATCGTTCATTTTTTTCGCTACCGCTTCAATCATTTCAAAATACGGTAGGCCATATACTATGCAACCTCTCGATTTTGCAAATTCCAGCATACCGCTCAAATTAACAGATTGTCCAGAATCTTCCAGCAATTTACGTATTCTATTACTTGCTTCAAAATCAATTGTAGGTACTTCGAGTAATGTTGTTTCGGCAAGAGTTGAGTCATAAATTATCACACCCCCGGAAGATACTCTGTCTGCATGTCTGAAGACGGTCTCTGCATCAAATGATACTAGCATGTTGATTTCTTCCAAATGGGAATTCACAGGTTTTTCAGAAACCCTTATTGTAAAATAGCTGTGCTCTCCTTTAATGTTAGAATAAAATTCCCTCTTTCCAAATATATGAAATCCTTCTTTCGCGCAAGTTTTTGCAAAAATATTTGCAGCTGAATCAACACCGCTTCCCTGAGGTCCGCCAATTAACCAGGATATAGAATTCACATTAGACATAAAGGACAATGAGTTGCATTCTTCTCCAAACTATTAATCAAGTTTTAGATATATAAAATATGAAACCATCAACCGCCGCCAGTAGCAGCATCATATAAACAACATTCGCATGAATCTCGTTCTCCACAATAAGGACAAGAACACGTGCAAGCTTCAATTGCAACACCGCAAATCTCGCATGTAACTATTTCCTCCGGAGAATTATCATTCGAAGACATCTAGTGAATTAAAAGTAAACTAGCTATAACTTATACTTTGCATCAAAGAACAATGTATCCTACTTAATTTCTTAGTATGAATTGAATAAGAAGCTTTTAACTTGAGATTTTAAAAAGAAAATAAAAATGAAGAGGATGGGGTTAATCCCACTTACTCCACGCGGCCATCCATCTATATGTCCAAGTATTGAGTTTCGCACCCAGTGCAGCTATCGGAACACTTAGCACAGCTCCAGCTCCCGACCCTAGCGCCACGGGACTATTGTAGAACTTTCCGACCTGAGGCTCAATTGGCGTCATATACGGAGGCAATGTTGGACGAGGATACTTGAATGCCATCTCCAGTGGATCTCTGACTAACAACAGATTGATCATATTGAATATTGGCAGTGAAAGACCAACCAGCGTTCCGCCAATAATAATGGCAGCGTGTTTATTCCTTCTTGTTGCCCAATATGTCAAATCTAGCAGCATTGCTGAAGGTATCCAGACGGGTGTTACGATGAAGTCATAAGGATATCCTAGTGCAAACCAAGCTCCTTTGGCTACCCATGTATAGATAGTCATGATTGTTGCATAATATGTTGCAGTCCCTGGTACTCCGGTGAATAGCATGTAATAGATTGCACCAACTACTAGCATGGTTGATTGGGATATTGAGAACACTACGAATGATGTCCACGCCCAATCAGTGTAGAAGATGTAGTCTCCTGCGTTGATTGTCAATAATGTACTATTTACAGCAACTACAACTATGAATAGATAGTGTGTAGTGCGTCTAAGCCAGACCATTACCAAATGACTCCTAGAGGTTCTATATAAAATTTTATTTTGATATTCTTAATAACGAAGGATGAATATTGTGATACATTTTGTATATGATATCAATAATTTGCTTTGTGAAATATTTGACAGATAAATTTAGATTATTCTAATGTTGCGAAAAAGGCTGACAAAGTTATAGTTCTTAAAAAAAGTTAATATTAAAAAATAAAGTTTAGGCGTAGCCTAGTTTTTCTCTAGTGATCTTCATGATGAAGAAGAATCCTAGTGCTTCAATGACTGTCAAGACTGATAGAGCATAAAGACCACTTGGTAACGGATATGCCCATGGATACACTGTTACACCAACGTACACACCACCAGCTGTTGCAACCCAACACAGAATGAAGCCTATGATGTAAACAGGTGTCATCTTTTCTACACGTCGACCGATCATGCGCTCTATATCGTCACTACTGCCTGTACTTGTACGGCCACCGCCGCCGCCGCCGCCATATCCCTTTGGTAAAGTCATTAATTTTACCATCAAAGGATTCCTTTTTAAATTTTGCGTCTGAAACAAGCTAATGCTAAATTTTAATTAGAAATTCCTATGATTATTATCTGCGATCTAAGAATATTACCCCAGGCGGGCAGTATAGCTATTAAATAATAAGTAAATATGCTCTGAGGAAAGTAATGTCATAGCAAAGCATATATCTTTGTTATTTCTGGTATGGCTAGGTGTAAATTATACGTCCAACATAAAAATAGCGGTAGTTGCACTATTTGCGATAGTAATGTCCACTTCGACAATCATAGCAATTGCTCAAAATGCTGAAGGACATGGTGTTCAAGCTCAGCTTCAGAGTAGATTCGTAAGAATTCAGGATGAAGCTTTCTCAGCACAAACATTGAATACAGGCGATCAGCTGGTTGTGACTGGAAATCTACAAAGTCTTGTAAACAAGCCATTAAGAGCATGGTTATCACTATTTAGTGAATCAACCAATGCAGGTAACAGATGGGAGTTTGTTGCAAGAGATCCTCCAGGAAATATATTCGATATTCCTCCACAAGGAACAATTCCATATTCAATTACTGCAAAAGCTCTTGAACCAGGTATTTACCATGTTCACACACAATTGAACGTCGAACATGTCGGTCCTGGATTGGGTCCAGGTCAAACTATACAGGTATCTGGCCCAGCAATCTTGAAAGCAGTTCCATGGGGCAATGTAGCATATCAGGTAATACTGATTGGTGCTGGACTCGGAGTAACGTTCGCAACAAGACCGTGGCAAGTAATTTAAAAGAAACCTCTCTTTTTTATCTATTTTTTTAGTTCTTTAACTTAGTAACTTTAGAATAAGCTTCAGATAAGATAAGCTTAATCCACAAAATAATCTAGTCCTAAAAATAAATTGATATAAAAGAAAGCTATAATTTTAGATGTATCTTTAGTCCCTTGTATCTATTTCTAATAGTTACCTCAGTCACTCCAGCAGCCTCTGCAACATCCTTTTGAGTTTTATTTTCACCATTCATTACACAAGCTACATACAGAGCAGCTGCAGCTAATCCCATAGGATCTTTTCCAGCAGATATTTTGCCTTGCTCAGCCTTTTTCAATATTTCCAATGCTTTTCTTTTGGTTTTCTCAGAAAGCCCCGACTTGCTTGCAATTCTGGCCACACATTTAACAGGATCTACAACAGGCATTTTCAAGTCCAGTTCTCTTATCAAAAGCCTATAGCATCTTGCTACGTCTTTTTTCTTAATATTACTGGCATGTGCAATATCCTTCAAAGTTCTAGGTGTTTCAGTATCCCTACAAGCGGCGTATAACGCGGCCGCTACTAGAGCAGAAATAGACCTTCCTCTGACCAGTCCTTTTTCAAGTGCTTTTCTGTACACATACGCTGCTTTTTCAATTACTGCATCCCCAACAGCAAGCTTATCTTTTAGCCTATCTAGTTCACTAAAAGCTTGCCTAAAATTGCGATCTACTGGTTCGTGTACTTGACTCCTACTATCCCAGGTTCTTAATCTTTCAATAGTACTTTTCATAGAAGCCGACAATGGCTTTCCAGAAGCATCTTTGTCAACCGGTCCAATTATAGTAGCAAGTCCCATGTCATGCATTGCAAGGGACGTAGGAATGCCAGCACGACTTCTATCTTCATGTTCTTCTTTTGAGAATGCCCTCCATTCCGGTCCAGTTTCTTCAATGCGTTCTGTAACCACAAAGCCACAATTTCCGCAAAACATCTCTCCGCTTGAATTATCTGTGACCATAGGACCTTTTCCGCATCTTGGACAGCGGTCACTGAATAAGGAAATATCTTTAACCAATTCTAATACCCCTCAAAAATTGAGACAATGTTGTTTCTTATATTTATGTTTTATTCTCATATATATGCATTGTCGTAAATATTTCTGTGAACGCTAATATATAGAGCAGAATGTGGAACTTTTCCAAACTAAAGGCGATTTTCCACCTAATTTTCGGGTTTATAGGTCAAGTTTTTAAATTTATCAGGCCTTTGGCTTGTTTCTTTTTCTTCTCTTGATCTTTTCAACTTTCTTACTTTCACTTCTAGTTGAGCTGTAGACATGAGTTTTTTTGGATAATTTCACAAAAGAAATACAAATAGTATCAATATAAAAACTATAGACTCATCCAAATCTTAATCATTTTAAATGATAACCGCATTGCATTGTTATGAGTCCAAGAGACAATCATTCAGATAATGAAATTCGGGAAATGTACACTTTCAAGAATATTGCAGTAGTTGGAATGTCAAGGGATCCCGTAAAAGCTGCCCATTTTGTTCCTAAATATATGATTGAAAAAGGGTATAACATTATACCAGTGAATCCGTTAGCCAATGAGATACTAGGAAGGAGAACGTATTCAAAAGTATCGGATATCAAATCCCAGGTAGACATAGTAGATGTATTTAGACCCTCTGAAGATGTTTATTCGGTGGTAGAAGATTCAGTAAAAAAACCAGGTGTTAGAGTTATCTGGTTACAAGAAGGAATACACAATACCGATGCAGAAAAAATCGCTCTAGATAATAAAATTAATGTTGTATTTAACAGGTGTCTTATGGCTGAACATATGAGACTATTCAATTCTGATTAGGGAATAATTCCATAATCAATATCTTTTTCATGGAAATATTTGATTTCCAGTATATCTATCGATAATCTTTATTGCTTTTGTAGGGCACGCTTGAGCCGCCATAACTATCCTGTCAAGAGTATCAGCGGATTCTGATTGGACCCTTGCCTTTGGATTAATGTGTTTACTCTTATCAACGACAAACACTTTTGGTGCTATCGTTTCACATCCGCCAAACGCCAAACACAAGGACGGTTCAATTAGGATATGGAATCTGCTTCTTATGGTGTCTAGGAGTAAGCTATCATGTCCAAGGTTAGTATGGGATTGGTGGTGGTTTGTAAAGTTATTTGGATTCAATCTGTTTCCACTTGATAAGATTTCATTGTTTACTTCATTACTGGGTTCATCTGAATCAAATTTATCATATGAATCTGAATCATATTGTTTTCTTTTTTTCCTATCTGAAAGAATTTCGAACGCTGCGTTAATTTTTCTGATTGTCTCTTCCGCAGTTGGTGATTTATTTCTGTCCGGGTGATATTTTCTTGCGAGCCTCCTATATGATTTTTTTATTTCTTGAAAATT
>Ga0134121_10002753_pt1 | contig 14965 bp, 14 predicted proteins | sample KB301_FD_96463 | JGI IMG/M metagenome (GOLD analysis project Ga0134121, IMG submission 96463) | Terrestrial soil microbial communities without Nitrogen fertilizer from Kellogg Biological Station, Michigan, USA - KB3-0-1 | ecosystem: Environmental > Terrestrial > Soil > Unclassified ... | reverse complement strand
GGGCTCAGTATTGACTACTACTCTTCCGGTTCGTCCTCCTGAGGAGGCTTCACCACTAAAACCGGGCACGAAGCATGTCGCACTACCGACTCGGCCGTAGATCCAAAGAGGATCCGTCCCAGCCCCGTCCGCCCGTGCGACGCAATGACAATCAAATCGACGTCACGTTCTTTCGCGACGCGAACAATTTCCGACGCTGCTTCACCGTGAACAACTAGCTCTTCCACGTCGAGTCCCGCGCACTCGTCACATTCAGCGAGCTTGGGTAGTTCACGCTCGGCTGAATCTTCGAGCTGCTCGGTAATATCGGCAATCGGTAGGGGCTCGGTCATTCCCGAGTAACCGACAGTCGGCACAATCGGCTCGATCACATTGATGCAGATTATCGACGCTCTAAAGGTACGCGCCAGCGATGCGGCATAGGAGAGTGCGTAGTTGCCACACTCGCTGAAGTCGGTGGGTAGAAGGATTGAGCGAATCTGCATCAATGTTATAAGTCCTATAGGACCTATCCGACCTATTGAAACAACGCGATTCTACTCTCTGGACCGCCTGTTTGACAGCCAAAAAACCCTCGACTATTCTTCGTCCACGAATGCATTTCATCGGCATCAACATCTCCGGGACTCAGGCGCGTGCCGCTTTAGTCGATTCTGAAGGATCCGTGGTCGAGGGCCGGTTCGGCGAAGTGGCCCCGAAACAGTTGGTCCAGGAGCTCGCGGCGATGGTCGAGGATCTGCGAAAGCAGAACGTCGAAGTCGGAGCGATCGGCGTCGCGATTCCGGGTCTGGTCAATCGACAAACAGATCGCGTCATTGCGCCACGCGATCTGCCGTCAACGATCGTCGGCGATCTTCATGGCGACCTGATGCGTGCGACTGGTCTACGTGTTGAACTCGAAAACGACGCGAATGCCGCAGCGTATGGCGAGTTCAAAGTCGGTGCCGGTCGAGGCGCGCGTAATCTTTTCTACATGATGATCGGAAACGGCATCGGCGGCGCGATCATTCTCGACGGCAAGCTTTGGACGGGCGCTTCGGGATTCGCAGGTGAAGTCGGTCACATCACGATCGACACTGAAGGAATTGAATGTGTTTGCGGTAATACGGGCTGTTTAGAGACTGTCGCGTCAGCGCCGAGCATCGTACGCCGCGCGCGCGAACGCCTGAATCGCGACGGCACGTCGTCACTTTCGCGACTCGCTTTAAATAAAACGTTCACAGCGGAAGACGTCGCACACCAGGCGAATGAAGGCGACGATTTCGCGCTCATGATGATCGAGCGTACTGGAAAATACATCGGCACGGGCGTCGCGAGCGTGATCAATCTCCTCAACATCGAGCGCATCGTGCTCGGTGGCGGCGTGATGGACGCCGGCTCGCTGATACTCAATCCGATCATTCAGGAAGTAAAAAGACGCGCTTTCCAACCGTGTTTCGAGGCCACCGAAATCGTTGCCGCCAAACTCGGCCTCGACGGCGCACCAATCGGCGCCGCCCTCCTTGCCAGAGACGCAACCACAGATTAAACGGATTTGCAGAACCGGATTTTCACGGATCAATCCGTGTTCAATCCGTTCTTTAAATCCGTCTAATCTGTGGCCCAATTTGAAAATTTTCTTCCATTTGGTAAAGTACGGCGTTATTCGCAATAAAATTTCTTGGGCCGAGAAATTTGTGGGCTAATGCCACAGATCTTCCATCACAGCACTAACGCGCTGGCGAAAATCACGATTTATGGCGCTGTTTTCATAATCGTCGCTTTGCTGTGGGTCGCTGTTGAATTAAATCGTTCCTCCTGGAACACCGGACAGTGGGTCGAACGTCAACAACCCGTTCAATTCAGTCATAAACATCACGTCGGTGACGACGGTGTCGATTGTCGCTACTGTCACACTTCCGTCGAAACGTCTGCTTCTGCGGGCCTGCCTTCGACCACGACGTGCATGAACTGCCACAAACAGATCTGGGCCGACAGTCCATATCTCGAACCCGTGCGCGCGAGTTTCCGCACGGGCAAGCCGATCGAATGGATACGCGTACACGACCTGCCTGATTACGCCTACTTCAATCACAGCATTCACGTGAAAAAAGGTGTCGGCTGCTCGACGTGTCACGGGCGCATCGACGAAATGCCGATTCTCTTCCAGACGAAGTCGCTACAAATGGAGTGGTGTTTGGAGTGTCATCGCGCGCCGGAAAGGTTCGTGCGGCCGGTGGAACAGATTTACAACATGGAATGGCGACCGGAAAACAAAACGAAAGAAGAGCTGGCGGAAGGTTTCGATTTAAAAATGAAATTCAAGATTCAGGGCCGGCGAGTGTTGGAAAGCTGTTCCACTTGTCATCGGTAAGGTTATGAGCGATAACGATCGTCACATAAATTTCAAGCTGATGCGCGACCACATCCTCTCTTTGCAGGATGAAGACGGTCCACGCAATGGCAAGAAATACTGGCGCAGTCTTGAAGAACTGGCTGACACGCCGGTGTTTCGTGAGTTTGTGGCGCGTGAGTTTCCGCAGCAGGCGGAAGAGTGGAACGATCCGATCGAGCGTCGCACGTTCATCAAGCTGATGGGCGCTTCGCTCGCACTCGCGGGTTTGAGCGGTTGCGTTTTTCAACCACCCGAGAAGATCGTTCCGAACGTCAAACAACCGGAAGAACACGTTCCCGGCAAATCGCTTTTCTACGCCACCGCCGCGCCGTTGTTTGGCGCCGCGATACCGATTCTGGTCCGTAGTAACGAAGGACGGCCCACGAAGATTGAAGGCAATCCCGAGCACCCAAACAATCGGCCCGCCGAAGCTGAATCTGAAAATCCTGTCTGGAACCCGCGTGGATCGAGTGCGACTGACATTTTCACGCAAGCGTCGTTATTGGGTCTTTACAATCCGGAACGTTCTACAACGCCGCTGTATCGTGAAGATATTCGAACGTGGACCGCTTTTGTCGGTGAGATGCGTTCAGCGCTCGACGAGCAGCGCTCGAAGACGGGCCAGCCGATTCGTTTTCTGACTGAATCGATCATCTCGCCGTCACTTGGCGCGCAGATGAACGAATTGCTCGCTGCCTTGCCGCAAGCGAAGTGGCACCAGTGGCAACCGGCCAATCAAGATAATGCGCTCGCGGGCGCGAAGATGGCCCTCGGGCAGCCGGTAAACACGACTTATCGCTTCGACCTCGCGCAACGAATCCTTTCGCTCGATTGCGACTTTCTGTCGCCGACATTTCCCGGTTACGTGCGTTATTCACGCGAATTCATCGCGGGCCGGCAGGTGACGGAAAAGAATCGCGAGATGAACCGGCTTTATGTGGTCGAGACGACGCCGTCGAACACGGGCGCGATTGGAGATCACACGTGGGTTGTGAAGCCGAGTGAGTTCGAAGGCGCCGCGAGAACGCTGGCTTCCTTTGTTGCCCGTGATCCCCAATTATATGGCGGGTTAGGACCACCATACGGAGGAAGCTCGGGATTCAACTGGGCTGAAGCCGTGGCCAAAGACCTCCGAGACCACGCAGGAAAAAGCATCGTCGTCGCAGGCGAGAACCAGCCGCCGTTTATCCACGCGCTTGCGCATGCGATGAACAACGCGCTCGGTAACGTCGGAAAGACCGTTTTCTATACCGATCCGCTCGAAGTCAATCCGGTCGATCAACGGCAGTCGTTACAGGAGTTGGTCAACGACATCGATGCCGGACGCGTTGAGTTTCTGGTGATCATCGGCGGCAATCCTGTTTACAACGCTCCGGCGGATATGAAGCTCACTTTTGAGCGACTTCAGAAGGTTAAACTGCGCGTTCATCTCAGCGAGTACAAAGACGAGACTTCTAACTTCTGTCATTGGCATGTGCCCGCTGCGCACTATCTCGAATCATGGGGCGACGCGCGTTCTTACGATGGCACCGTATCGATCATACAGCCGCTAATCGAGCCGCTTTATGAAGGTCGAACAGCGTACGAGTTATTGGCGGTATTTTCGGAGAAATACGATCGCAAGCCGTATGAGATCGTAAAGAGTTACTGGCAGTCACACCGCGGCGCGGGAAGTAGTCAGGTCAACCCGCGTCCAACGAGCAGCCCGTCACCAACCGCCACAAATCAAAATCAGCAGACGCCCGCGCCGTCACCGACGCCTTCGCAGGACTTCGAAAGCTGGTGGCGTAAGTCAGTCCACGACGGTTTCATTGAAAACTCGGCGTTTCAACCGAAAACCGTCGCGTTCAATTCCGGGTGGGCGAACCAGCAGACTCCGCCCGCGCCGCAACCCGCTGCGGGCACATTTGAACTCGTCTTTCGCACCGATCCTTCGCTCTACGATGGCCGCTTCGCGAACAACGGCTGGTTACAGGAACTGCCGAAACCGCTAACAAAAGTAACGTGGGACAATGTCGCGATCGTCAGTCCCAACACCGCGCAACAAATCGCGGGCGAGTCTTCGAACCGTGGCGCAGTCAAAGGCCGCGAACATTACGTTCCCCTCGTCGATATCACTAACGCGCACGGAGGAACCGTTCGCGCGCCGCTCTGGATCATGCCCGGCCAACCGGATGGAGTTATAACGGTACATCTCGGTTATGGTCGTCCTGGTCCTGGCAGTTACAGCGGTAACTCGGGAGACGTGGTCGGCTTCGATGCTTACTCTATCCGCACGTCATTCGAGCCCTGGTCAATGAGCGGCGTACGCGTGACAAACCCCGGGATCGATTATCAGCTCGCAACGACGCAGCTTCACTTCAATCTCGAGGATCCGCGCTTCGCTACCGAAGACCGCGACGTCGTGCGCTCGGAAACGCTCGAACATTTCCTGCACGGCGAGAAACATGAAGAGCACGAACATCCCACGCTCTATGAGCCTTATCCCTATAAAGACCAGGACATAAACACGCCGAACTACGCGTGGGGCATGGCGATCGATCTGAATAACTGTATCGGCTGTAATGCGTGCACTGTGGCCTGCCAATCGGAGAACAACATTCCCGTCGTTGGCAAACGTGAGGTTGTGCGCAGTCGCGAGATGCACTGGATTCGTATCGATACTTATTTCCAGGGTTTCGATCCGAATCATCCCGAAGGCGTCAACTTCATGCCGGTGCCGTGTATGCACTGCGAGAACGCCCCGTGCGAGCCGGTCTGTCCGGTACACGCCACTGTGCACAGCGCCGAAGGCCTGAACGACATGGTCTACAACCGCTGTGTCGGCACGAAGTATTGTTCGAATAACTGCCCGTACAAAGTCCGTCGCTTCAATTTCTTCCTTTATCAAAATTGGGATACGCCGACGTATCAACTGATGCGCAATCCGGATGTGTCGGTGCGCAGCCGCGGCGTCATGGAGAAGTGCACTTACTGCGTGCAGCGCATTCAGAACGCGAAGATCAACGCGGAGCTTGAGGATCGAAAGGTGCACGACGGCGAGATCGTGACCGCGTGCCAGGCAGTTTGCCCGACTGAGGCAATCGTTTTTGGAGACGTCAACGATCCAAACAGCCGGGTGTCGAAGTTGAAACAGAACGAGCGTAATTATTCGCTGCTCGGCGAATTGAATACGAAGCCGAGAACGACGTATTTAGGGCAACTAAAAAACCCTAACTCAGAGATTAAATCTTAGCCGCGGATTTACGCGGATAAACGCGGATGTCAGACGAAGCGCAAAAGCCATATACCGAAGGTCCGATGCACTCGACCTCGCCCGTGATCGATCCGGGGCTGACGTTTGCATCCGTCACCGACAAGATCAGCTCGATCGTCTTGAAGCGCAAGACGTCGCTCGCGTGGTTCTTCGGTTTTGCCATCTCGTTCGCGCTCTTCCAACTGATGCTGCTGGCGATCACGAACCTCGTGTTCGTCGGTATCGGTTTGTGGGGCGTCAACGTGCCCGTCGCGTGGGGAGTCGACATTCTCAACTTCGTCTGGTGGATCGGTATCGGTCACGCCGGAACACTGATCTCCGCGATCCTCCTGCTGCTGCGACAACGCTGGCGCACGTCGATCAACCGCTTTGCCGAAGCAATGACGCTCTTCGCCGTTGCGCAAGCCGGCATGTATCCGATCTTTCACCTCGGTCGCCCGTGGCTGATGTACTGGCTGTTTCCTTATCCCAACACGATGGGAATCTGGCCGCAGTTTCGCAGCCCGCTGATGTGGGACGTGTTCGCAGTCTCGACTTACGCGACCGTCTCCGCGATGTTCTGGTTTGTCGGCCTGATTCCCGACTTCGCAACCCTGCGCGATCGCGCCCGCAGCAAACCATTCCAGATTCTTTACGGCATGCTCGCAATGGGCTGGCGCGGCTCTGCGCGTCACTGGCATCGCTACGAGATGGCTTACCTGCTGCTCGCCGGACTCGCGACGCCGCTCGTGCTTTCAGTGCACACGATCGTCAGTTTCGACTTCGCCGTCGGCATCATTCCCGGATGGCACGCGACGATCTTTCCGCCATATTTCGTTGCCGGCGCGATCTACGCGGGCTTTGCGATGGTGCTGTTGCTGACGATTCCTTTGCGACGGTTCTACGGTCTCGAAGGCTTCATCACGATGCGCCACATGCACAACATGGCCAAAGTGATGCTCGCGACCGGATTGATCGTCGGATACGGCTACACGATGGAAGCGTTCTTCGGCTGGTACAGCGGCAACAAGTACGAGCGCTTCATGATCTGGAACCGCATGCACGGTCCGTATCACCTCTACTACTGGGCGCTGATTCTCTGCAACATCATTACGCCACAGTTTTTGTGGTCCAAGAAGATCCGCTCAAACCTGCTGGCGCTCTGGATCATCTCGTTCATCGTGAGTATCGGCATGTGGCTCGAGCGCTTCGTGATCGTCGTGACGAGTTTGCATCGCGATTACCTGCCCTCGTCGTGGGGCCAGTATCAGCCGACGCAGTGGGACTGGGCCATGTTTATCGGCACGATCGGGTTCTTCTTTACGCTCCTGTTTCTGTTTATTCGCTTCCTGCCGATGATCTCGATCTTCGAGATGCGCACGATTCTGCCGGAAGCGGAGGTGGAGGAGTAGGTTGGATAGAGACGATATCAAACTCGAACAGCCACTCGCGGCCGGAGAGGTTGCGTACCCGGGACATCGACGTCACGCGCTGCCGCTCTACGGCGTGATGGCTGAGTTTGAGAATCCGACTGATCTGGTGGCAGCCGCGCACAAGGTTTACTCGCTCGGATACCGGCGCATCAACGGCTATTCACCGTATCCGATTGAAGAGCTTTCGGAGGCGATTGGATTTACGAAGACGAGTTTGCCGCTGATTGTTTTCATTGGCGGACTGATTGGCGGGCTCAGTGGGTTTTTCATGCAGTACTGGATCGAGGTGATCGACTATCCGATCAACGTCGGTGGCAAGCCGACCAACAGTTGGCCGGCGTTCATTCCGATCACGTTCGAGATGACAGTGCTGTTTGCGGCGTTCTCGGCAGTGCTGGGAATGTTGATTCTGAACAAACTGCCGCAGCCGTACCATCCGGTTTTCAATCTGCCGAACTTTGCGCTCGCCACGCGCGATCGATTCTTTCTCGCGATTGAAGCGAACGATCCGAAGTTCAACCATTCTGAGGTTGTGGATTTGTTGAAGAGTTTAAATGCGGTTGCAGTTAATGATGTCGAAGTCTGAAGAAGTCATGGCCACAAAAAGGCACAAAAGGCACAAAAAAAACAGAGCACTTATTTGTGCCTTTTGTGCCTTTTTGTGGCTTATTCCGAGCGTTGGTTGCCGGCGCGACATGCAGGATCAGCCGAAGATCAAACCGCTTCGTGGATCGACGTTCTTCGCTGACGGGCTCGGAAGCCGGCAACCGATTGAAGGCACGATTCCGCGCGGTTTTCTGCGCGATGACAATCCTGAGTTCTACACCGGAAAGAAATCCGGAGCCGCAACAGCCTCCGCGACTCCCGCTCAACAACAAACTGCGAATGCGCAACAACCGGCGCCAAACACACAAACCGGCGCACAACAAAACTTGTTTCCAGATGACGTCGTGGAGTTTCCGATCCCGGTTACGCAAAAAGTCGTCGAGCGCGGTCAGTCACGCTACGAGATCTTCTGCTCAGCCTGTCATGGTTTGACCGGAAACGGCGACGGCATGATCGTACGCCGCGGTTTCCGTCGCGCCGCTTCTTTTAACGATGATCGCCTGCGACAAGCACCCGTCGGACACTTCTTCGACGCGATCACAAATGGTTGGGGCGCGATGCCGTCCTACGCACCGCAGATTCCGGTGCAGGATCGTTGGGCCATCATCGCTTACATCCGCGCCTTGCAGTTGAGTCAACAGAATGCCGCCGCCGCTTCGGCGAGCCCAGCGCCGTCAACTTCACCTTCACCCACACCCGTTGCCGGAGGACATCAATGATTCAATCATTTAATCCTCCGAATATGTCTGACGTTCAGAAGCGCTCGCTGATCGCGGGCATCGTGTTTTTGGTTGTGCTGGCCGCGGGAGCTTTCATTAACGCCCGCGAGTTTTTCCAGGCTTATTTGATCGGTTGGACCTTTTGGACCGGAATCACCGTCGGGTCGCTTGCCCTCCTGATGTTGCAGCACCTGACCGGCGGTGGCTGGGGCCTCGTGATTCGCCGCTCCCTGGAAGCGGCAACGAGAACGCTGCCCCTCATGGCCGTGTTGTTTATTCCGGTTCTGATCGGCGCGCACTCGATCTATCACGAATGGATGGATCCAGCAGAGGTCGAGAAACATCCGGCCGTGAAGTTCAAGATCGGGTATTTGAACCTGCCGTTTTTCACGGTGCGCTTTGTGATCTATTTCGGCATCTGGATCGCGCTCGCGTTTTTCCTGAACAAGTGGTCGCTCGCGCAGGATCGCACCGCCGACAATCGTTACACGAAGAACATGCGCGTCTTGAGTGGTGCGGGAATGGTCGCGCTGATCTTCAGTGTCAGCTTTGCGTCGATCGACTGGTACATGTCGATCGAGCCTGACTGGTTCTCGACGATTTACGGATTTATTTTCGTCGCGGCGTGGAGTTTGAGCGCACTCGCCTTTGTGATCGCCGTGATGGCGCGACTTGTACGCGAAGAGCCCATGCGACGAATCGTTGCGCCGCTGCATTTTCACGATCTCGGAAAACTGTTGCTGGCGCTCGTAATGCTGTGGGCTTACTTCGCGTTCTCACAGTTTCTGATTATCTGGTCGGGCAATCTTCCGGAAGAGATCACGTGGTACATCCGCCGCATTCACGGTGGTTGGGGCGCGCTGATCATCACGATCGGGATACTGCATTTCGCCGCGCCGTTTTTGTTCCTGCTTTCGCGCGGGATCAAACGAAACCCCGGCAAGCTTGTACTGATCGCGGTGCTCGTGCTCGTGATGCGTGCAGTCGATCTTTTATGGATGCTGGCTCCTGCGTTTGAGCATCGCATGTGGATCCTGATGGACGTCGCGGCCCTGATCGGGTTTGGAGGTTTGTGGCTCGCGTTCTTCACGTGGCAACTAGGCAAGCGACCGTTGATTCCGATTAACGATCCGCAGTTTGAGTCGACAGTCGAACAGATGCATGCTGGTGGACATTAGTAATGGCTGAAAAGACTAAAGGCGACGGGCATAAGACTGAGACGCCGGACGTTTCGCACATTCGCAACGTCGAGGTCGAGCATGAGAGTAGCGACATCGACGTGCGCGCGGTAGTGACATTCGCGGTAGTGCTCGCGATCTCGATCGGCGTTGTATCTTTTGGTTTGACGTTTTTGTTTAGGTTCTTCAATGCGCAGGAAGCGAAGCGGTCACCCAAACCCGGGCCGATGGCGTTGGCGCAGAAAGATCGCCTGCCGCCTGAGCCACGTCTTCAGTCAGCGCCGGGGTTTCAGGTCAAGCTGGAGAATGGACAAGAAGTTCCTCTAGGGCTGTCAGCTCCTCAATCTGAATATCGCGTTTTGAGACTACAGTGGGAAGAGAACCTCAAGACGGGATTGAAAGATCAGTCAGGCAACGTCGTCGGCATGCCCATCGGCGCCGCAATGAACAAAATCGTCTCGGAAGGTTTGGGATCGAAAGCGAAACAGCCGAACGGCAAGTTGGAAGACTACGCGATCAAGATGCCGACAGCGTCAAGCTCAGGCAGGGAAACAGAAAAGCGGTTGCAATGAAGTACATCTGTATTTATCTGTGTTTGGTTTGTCTTTTTGCTGCGACTGCGTTCGCGCAGCCAGCGGGACCGCCGGGGCCGAGCTCGCCGCTGTATGGCGCGCGAACTGAAACCGGAAGTCCGTCCACCGGTCTGCCGACGGCACTGCGCGACGTTCGTATCGAACAGAAACTCGATCAGCAGTTGCCGCTCGATCTCGTCTTCCGCGACGAAAGCGGGCAGCAAGTGAAACTCGGTCAGTACTTCGGACATAAACCCGTCGTCCTGGCGTTCGTCTATTACGATTGCCCGATGCTTTGCACGCAAATACTCAACGGTATGGTGACGTCGTTTCGTGTACTCCCGTTTGAGATCGGGAAAGAGTTTGACGTCGTTACAGTCAGCTTCGACCCGCGTGAGACAAGCGAGCTCGCCACAAAGAAGAAAAAGGTTTACGTCGATTATCTGCCGGAGAAGATGCGCGCGGACGCCGCAAACGGCTGGCACTTTCTAACTGGCGACGCTGAAAACATCGCGAAGCTGACTGACGCCGCCGGCTTTCGCTATCACTACGACGAAGCGACCAAACAGTTTGCGCATGCCAGCGGCATCATGGTGACAACACCGCAGGGAAAACTTTCACGTTATTTCTACGGCGTCGAGTATGCGCCGCGCGACTTGCGTCTCGGACTGATCGAGTCGTCAGCAAACAAGATCGGATCGCCGGTAGACCAACTGCTTCTCTATTGCTACCACTACGATCCGGCCACCGGTACGTACGGCGCGGCAGTGATGAAGATCATGCGAATCGCAGGTGTGGTGACGGTGCTCGGGATTGTGGCGATGCTATTCGCGCTCAGAAGACGCAACCCGAAACTGATAGGCGTGAAGACTGGAGGCGCCGCTTAGTAAATGCAGCAAGGCTGGATTCCATTGGTGCCTGATAGTGCTTCGACCTTCTCGTGGAAGGTTGATGCGCTGTACTTCTATCTTTCGGGCGTCACGCTTTTCTTTACCCTCCTGATCTCGGCGGTCCTGATCTTCTTTGTCATTCGTTACCGCCGCCGCACGCCGTATGAGATTCCGCGTCCGGTCGCGGGCTCGCACAAGCTCGAAACACTCTGGACCGTGATTCCCTTCATCATTGCGATGACGATGTTTGGCTGGGGCGCGAGCGTCTATTTCGATCAGTACAAGCCACCTGAGAATGCGATCGAGGTTTACGTCGTCGGCAAGCAGTGGATGTGGAAATTACAACACGCTACCGGCCAGCGCGAGATCAACGAGCTGCACGTGCCTGTGGGCCGCAAGGTCAAATTGATCATGACCACGGAAGACGTGATTCACGACTTCTTCGTGCCCGCGTTTCGCACGAAAGCCGACGTCATTCCCGGCCGCTACACGACCGTCTGGTTTGAAGCGACAAAACCCGGCAAGTATCACCTGTTTTGCGCTGAATATTGCGGCATGAATCACTCCGGAATGACCGGATCCGTGATCGTGATGGAGCAGCGCGAGTTTGACGACTGGCTGAGTGGAAACACTGGCAGCACGACGCCTGCGACCGCAGGTCAGCAGTTGTATCAAACGCTCGGCTGTGCGTCGTGTCATGGCGCGAATGGTGAAGGCGGGCGTGGGCCAACACTGGCTGGAATATTCGGGAAACAGCAGCAGCTTCAAAGCGGGCAGACAGTTAATGTTGACGAGGCGTACATTCGCGAATCGATCACGAACCCGCAGGCAAAGCTTGTGATGGGCTTTGGACCGATCATGCCGACGTTCCAGGGACAGGTAAGTGAAGATCAGCTCCTGCAGTTGATCGCGTACATCAAGTCGTTGCACGCGACCGGCGAGTCAACGCCAACACAGGCCGCAAGTCCGGCAACAACGACTGCACGTCCCGGCGCGTCGCCGACGAGGAATATCAGATGAGCCGCAAAAAGGCACAAAAAGCACAAAATGTTTTTCTAAGTTTCGGAGCGCCTTCCTTCGTGGTTTTTATTTTTGTGCTTTTTGTGCCTTTTTGCGGCTAAAACAGGCTTTTTATGAAACCGATAGAGTCATTCGAAGTACCACCACCGCCGAAGGTCAACTACATCAACGCGAAGTACGGGTTGAAGTCGTGGCTGTTGACCAAGGATCACAAGCGGATAGCTCTGCTTTACCTCGGCTCAATCACGTTCTTCTTCTTCATTGGCGGCATCTACGCGCTGATGATTCGCCTCGAGCTGTTGACACCACAAGGCGATTTCCTGCAGTCGACGACTTACAACAAGGTCTTTACCCAGCACGGCATCATAATGATCTTTTTCTTCCTGATACCGTCCATACCTGCCACGCTGGGCAACTTCCTGATCCCGATGATGATCGGGGCGAAAGATCTAGCTTTCCCGCGAATCAATCTTCTGAGCTGGTACATTTATTTACTCGGCGGCATCATCACGATTTACGCGCTGCTCGCGGGCGGCGTGGACACCGGCTGGACGTTCTACACGCCTTTCAGCACAACGTTCTCAAACTCGTACGTCGTCGCGACCGGCCTCGGAATCTTCATCAACGGCTTCTCTTCGATCCTTACGGGTCTGAATTTCATTGTCACGATTCACACGATGCGAGCTCCCGGCATGACGTGGATGCGCATGCCGCTGTTTCTCTGGTCTCACTACGCAACCAGCCTGATCATGATCCTCGGCACGCCCGTGATCGCGATCACGATCCTTTTGCTCGCGTTTGAGCGTGTGGCGCGCGTAGGGATTTTCGACCCGGCGCTGGGCGGCGATCCGGTCCTGTTCCAGCACCTGTTCTGGTTTTATTCGCACCCGGCCGTCTACATCATGATCTTGCCGTCGATGGGCGTGATTAGCGAGCTGATTGCAAACTTTTCACGCAAAAACATCTTCGGCTATTCGTTTGTCGCGTTTTCGAGTATCGCGATCGCGGTGTTTGGATTCCTCGTTTGGGGACACCACCTATTTGTTACGAGCCAGTCAGTCTACGCCGGAATGATCTTTTCGTTCCTGAGCTTCGCGGTTGCGATCCCCTCGGCCATCAAGGTCTTCAACTGGACGGCGACGCTCTACAAATCGTCGATCTCTTACGACACGCCGATGCTTTATGCGCTCGGGTTTATCGGGCTGTTCACGATCGGCGGTATGACGGGCTTGTTCCTGGCTTCGCTCGCGATTGACGTGCACTTGAGCGACACGTACTTCGTCGTCGCACACTTCCACTACATTATGGTGGGCGGCGCGTTGATGGGTTATCTCGGCGGGCTGCATTACTGGTGGCCCAAGATCAGCGGGCGCATGTATCCCGAAGGCTGGGGACGATTCAGCGCGCTCGTGATCTTCGTTGGTTTCAACCTGACGTTCCTGCCGCAGTTTGTGGCTGGGTATTTGGGCATGCCGCGACGGTATCACGCATATCCGCCGGAGTTTCAGGTGTTCAACGTGCTTTCGAGCGCGGGCGCATCGATCCTGGGCTTCGGGATGCTGATACCCGCAATCTACTTTGTCTGGTCGATGCGTTACGGGTGCCAGGCGGAACCAAACCCGTGGCACTTGCCGGGGCTTGAATGGCGCACATCATCGCCGCCGCCGACCGAAAACTTTGAAGTGACCCCCGTTGTTACCTGGGATGCTTATGAATTCGCACCGCGCGAAGAAACTGAAGTGGTCGGTAAATTCCGGCCGGAGTTAGAGCGTATTTGACGATGGCTAGCCACGCGACCACAGCACCTGAAGTCCACGGCCACCCGGCGCTGCAGCACCATTTTGAAAACATGGAGCAGCAGCGTGAGGCGGGCACGCTCGGCATGTGGGTCTTCCTCGTGACCGAAATCATGTTCTTCGGCGGGATGTTTCTCGCCTACACGCTCTACCGTTCGTTGTATCCGGCGGCGTTTGCGTCAGCCAGTAACCACCTCGACATCACGCTCGGCGCAGTCAACACCGGCGTGCTGATCTTGAGTAGTTTCACGATGGCGATGGCGGTTTATTTCACGCAGGTTGGTAAACATCGCCCGCAGGTTCTTTGTCTGATACTCACCCTCGTTCTCGGTCTGACATTTCTCGGCATCAAGGCGAAGGAGTACAGCGACAAGTATCACGATCACCTGATACCAGGGCGTTTGATTCCGGGTAATCCGTTCAATCCGGCGGTAGCGGAGCACGGAGACACCGATCCGCATAAATTGCACTTGATTGGAGACGCGACAGTGGAAAAGGTCCAGATGTTCTACTGGATCTATTTCGCGATGACCGGCATGCACGCGCTTCACATGATTATCGGCGCCGGGTTGTTGACGTACCTGATTATCTTTTCGTTGAAGCGACGGTTTGATCCTGAGTATCACAGTCCGGTTGAAGTGATCGGGCTTTACTGGCACTTCGTCGACATCGTGTGGATATTTCTGTTCCCGTTGCTCTACTTGCTCGGGCGACATCTCGAGCATGGGTGACAAGATATGAGCGAGCACATAGTTCCAGTCAGAGTCTATATCACGATCTTCGCAGTGCTGCTGGTCGGCACTGCCCTAACTGTTTGGGCGGCGTTCCAGGATTTTCCATGGCAGCTCAACACGATCGTCGCGATGACGATCGCGATCACCAAGGCGACGTTCGTGGTGCTCTATTTCATGCACGTGCGCTATAGCGCACGACTGATATGGGTGATTCTGACCGCCGCGTTATTCTGGATGGGAATTATGTTTGCCCTGACGTTCAGTGACTACTGGACGCGCGGTTGGATTAAGGTTGGCTACTGAGACGTTTACTCGCCCGGCTGCAACGTTGTTTCCCGCACCTCGATCAAGCGCTTACACGAAGGGCAGTTCAAGCGAATGGTCGCGTCTGAAGTTTTGATGGGCGCG